>Ga0209489_100760_pt1 | contig 63633 bp, 40 predicted proteins | sample SiratrowhiteBW_FD_187527 | JGI IMG/M metagenome (GOLD analysis project Ga0209489, IMG submission 187527) | Root nodule microbial communities of legume samples collected from California, USA - Siratro white BW (SPAdes) (version 2) | ecosystem: Host-associated > Plants > Roots > Nodule | place... | reverse complement strand
AAAAAAAAAAAAAACCTTAACTAACAAAAAATTGTTAAGACTAGAACAGGAAGATTTTTTTTTTTTTCAGTTTTCAAATTTCATATCAGTAAAACTAAATTAACATAACACATGTCAATATAATAAACATTTTGTTATTACAGTTTAATTGCATGTCTTTTTATATAAATAAAATAGACATTCATAAGAAAAATAGAGAAGGCAGAAAGACTTTCATCACCTTTTCTTCTACCCATACTCTTAAACACATAAATGTCGTATTTTTTTTTTTTAATTTTACAACAATAAGAATAAAGTAACCTAACATAAAATAAGCGTCAATATATAAAAGTTATGTTATTATAATTTTAAATTAACATATATTACATACATAGCAAAGTGGATTTCACACCTAACTTTGTTTTATATATTAAATAATAGAAGTCATAATTTAGGACATGACCTTTTTTAAAAAACAGCCAAAATTCGTGCATGGCTTCACCTTTACTTAAAAAAATATAATTATTAAAAAATAGAAAGATGAGTTGCAATCACGTCGATAACTAAATGAATAATCGTTTTTGAATGAAGCTGAGTTTAATAAGAGGGAAAGGGATTAACAAAGGGATAAAAACTGGACCCATTCGATGTGACCCCTCCTTCTGCAACAACGTACACACAACAACACAGTACAATACCACAACCGGTCAACCGGTCAAACTGCTGAATCGTAGTTGCAGTTGCAGTTGCAATAGCTACCGTCACCAAAGGGTTACCGTCACCAAAGGGTTACCATCACCATAACACCCTCGTGAAGAAGCTTTTTTATTTTTTAAAGTCTTCTAATTATCTTATAAATAATATATATATTTTTAAATTAAATGTGATACGGATAAGTATTTTTTTTTTTAATTTCCTAATACACTCCTGGGAGCGAGCAGTTTGAAAGATAATTTTTTGTCTTGTTTCATGTGGAAACTAGCCAGGTGTCGCGTGTAGGCTTAGAGGCATTGGGCGTCAGTGTCACCGCGAGGTGATATGGCCGAAAACCCATACCGACAACTTTCCATGCACGCCACGTGGACAATTAATATATTTTATTGGCATTTAATTTCGTAATTAATTTAATCGTTTTGGATGCTTTGCTTTCTCCATCGTCTCTGTGTGTTCAATTGCTTGGCCTATGGTCTTGGACCTTTTCGTTGACCTGCCCCACTATAAGGACAAAACGCCACCGTTTCATCTTCATTTCTTCAAAATTCTGTTTGCGTTAGCTGAGTAGTAGGAATGGTGAAGTAGATGAGAGGAATCGCGATCTGGAACAGGGTGAAGTAGAGAGAATAAGGATCGAGTTGAGATGGGTTTCTTCAGTGCCATTTTGGGGTTTTTCGGATTCGGTGTTGGAATTTCGATTGGTCTTGTGGCTGGCTATTTTCTCTTCATCTACTTTCAACCCACCGATGTTCAGGTATGTACGCGTGTAGCACCACACGTCGTGATTCTGTGAGCATTGTCCTCGTGTTTCACTTTGATTTGTGGTTTCGACAGGATCCTGAAATCAAACCGTTGGTGGCGCAAGAGGAAGAGACGTTGCAGCGGATGTTTCCGGAGATTCCTCTTTGGATAAAAAGTCCGGATTTCGATCGGGTAACCGAGCTGCTCAATTGCTTCGATTGTTTATTTTTTTCTGGCCATTGAACTTATCATGTTTCTCCGTTTGTTCTCAAGCTTGACTGGCTCAACAAGTTTTTGGAGTATATGTGGCCGTATCTTGATAAGGTTTGTAGTTTGTATGTGCTTTACCTGGACTTTTGATTCTCCTTGTTTCTTCGCTTGTTTGACTGTAGAGATGTTTTTGATTATTTGTTAGGCAATTTGTAAGACTGCCAGGAACATTGCGAAACCTATAATTGCTGAGCAGATTCCTAAGTACAAAATTGATTCTGTTGAGTTTGAAACACTCACGCTGGGTTCACTGCCGCCAACTTTTCAAGGTTAGTAGATCTGGACATTCTTAGGGTTTTGACAATGTCTTGTGAACTGGGTCAGCTATTTTCATCGAGTTTTCTTTTTTGGTATAACTAAGAGGTATAGTCCCTGGATAAAATGGTACCCAAATCAGACTTTCAGTTGTGACTTACCCAAATCGAGAGTTAAATCCCAGACCTTGGTTAAGGAACCCAAATAAACAACTTGTGCTGACAATTTCTGGTTTCGTGGAGTTACTATTCTGTTGTTTAAAAAGGGAGAATATAGGAAGAGGATTTCCTGTTGTCTGATAGAGAAGTGATTTTCGGATCTTGACCTTTAATTATATTTTTAACTTTACACAGTTAATCTATTGTAAAAAAAAAATAGCCATTAGATCATGATAAGTGAACCCTTGGCTGTGTGAAATGTGACTGCAGCTTGTCTAGGTTTATTAATATGGCTATTTTTAGACACTGGCAATGATAATGTATTTTCGGGACACGAACGACATTATCAGAGAAAGTTGATTGATAGAGAAAGAGTAACCATCATTTACACAAAAGTTTCCCGTTTGCCATTGTATGCACAACTCCAACGTCATGGATTTTGCTGGTCTAGAATCAAAATTCCTCAATTAAATTCAAGGTTTGAAATTGAGATTGAGCTGTCCTTGAACCAACAAGTGAGAGGACAGTTTTCAGTTAGAAATTGAAAAAAACTTGATAGTTTTATATGATGCATTTCCGTGGAAGAACCTCTGTTGAGTTTTACTTGTTATGTGTGAGTCAGTTGTTAAAGTAAAAGATGACTCTTTTATGTCTTCATCTTTGCATTAAAGGGTTATTTGACTTGTTTCTTTTGTTATTCTATGTTATAATTGATTTTGTCGTGATGTTATATTCCTAATATTTCGTTTGTTGAATTCACATTGTTAGGAATGAAAGTTTATGTGACTGATGAAAAGGAGTTAATTATGGAGCCTTCTGTAAAATGGGCTGGAAATCCTAATGTCACAATTTCTGTCAAGGCATATGGGTTGAAAGCAACTGTGCAGGTAATTTGTTGTGTTTTTGTGTGTTAGTAGAAAGGGGGTAGATGATTTTTTTTCCCTTCTTACCGAGATCTCTTATTTCTTATCAGGTTGTAGATTTGCAAGTTTTCCTATTGCCTCGCATTACTTTGAAGCCTTTGGTTCCAAGTTTTCCTTGCTTTGCCAACATAAATGTCTCCCTTATGGAAAAGGTTGGTGATTGTTTTATTACTTCCCCACCTACTTGGCGTACACACTTAAACATTTAATGGAAGACACAACAAATATTTTATACTGTTTCATAGTTTTCGTTAACTGTAGTAGCTATAGTCGAGAGCAAATTCTATCCCTGGAGGAGTGATTTCTTGTTGGAATTCATGTTGGTTGAACTCCTCACTGGATGGTTGGAAATTATGTTCTTTTGAGGAAGGAGGAGCTGGGATAGGTCTTTCATTCTGATCTATTTGTGCGCAAATATAATGCATGGTCATCCTATTGAAAATGCTTAAATTCAGGATATATTTCTTTCTTATTTTGTTGCTTGTATATTTGATTTTTTTTTTTTTTCTTTTTCTTTTTCTTTTTTTTTGCATCTGGCAACTGAAAGGTGAGTTTCAACATATTTTGAAATTCGAGGACAGTTGGGGCCTGTTCCGTGAACATGATATGATGGGATAAGGGAATATGATATAATAGGATAAGAGGATATGATACGATAAGACAAGAATAAGAATACGATATTATAACAAGATAAAGTATAATCATATTTAGTGTTTAGCGCACACAAGACAATAAGCTAAACAACGATGGCTATAATTATGTTGAAATGATACATTTTCATTAAAATTATATATAATTTTCTAAAATCAGAATTTCAATTTAAATTTCTTACAAATTATGAATTTTACAAAAAATAATAACTTTAACTAAATTATATTTTATTTATAGAACTATTTGTTTATAAAATAAAAAAATTAAAATTATAATTAGCATCTTTAAAAATATTTAAATAGGTATTATTTAATTTTAATATTCTGATAAATAATATAATTTAAATTTATGCATCATAATAATGACACATATAAGATAATATGTTAAACAAAAAATTATTATATATAATCATATAAATTAATATTGACAAAATTATACAGAATTTTATTTTATTTATATAGTTACTTTTTCTTAAAATTATAAATACATTATGAAATTTTTTAAATATGATGCAATTTTTTTTGAAATTTTTTTGAATAATATGATTTTTTTTTTTCATATTCTAATTGCTATTATAATTTAAATTTATGTTTGAATATATAGATAGATAGGTAGATAGATATTTAGAGGGAGAGTGAACTTATCCTATCTTGTTTAACCTAACTCAAGCTCCCCTTCATAATAAGAAATACACTACAAAGACAGGTTAAGTCATAATATTATGTTGGTGCAATGAACATCAGATTACAACGGGATAGGATAATACTTATTGTATGCTATCCTGTCACCAAATGGACCCTTATAGTGATGATCAATTATCAAACTTTCAGCTTTTGTCAGCATAATGTTCAAATAACTTGCTTCATGTTAGTTGTTTAGCAACTTTAAGTATAATTTTGACTGTGCTTTTCTTCGATTTGGTGGGCATCCTCCATATGTAAATGATGTTTCATTTTATGTATATTTTAGTTTGTACTTATTATAATGATATCTGGAGTTGTCATTGCCAATTTATGATAACCTAGATGATGTTGAAATTCCAACATTTTTTCTTCAATTGAATTGCTATTTAATTTAATTTTATTGTTTGAGGGAACTTTTATTTTGTTTTTTTCCTTCCCAAAATTGATATATCAATTAGTGATTATTTTTTTTATATATGGTATGTACTTATCTTCTCTTTGTTTCTGGTGTACATTATCTTGTAGCCACATGTTGACTTTGGGCTAAAGCTCATAGGGGCTGATCTTATGTCTATTCCAGGCGTCTATAGGATTGTTCAGGTAAAATGTGCCATTGTTTTTTGTTTGCATGGTAGACTTGCTTATATTTGTTTTCCATCCTTTAAGCGAGAGTGGCTGCTGCCTGCATAGTAGACAATGTCACCTGTGGTAGATATGAAGAATTGTTTGCTCAAATAGATTTTATTCTGGAACGAGTGATATTATCAACCTCTACCATTGATTTTATGTTGGTTTTGCACAAAACATGTTGCTTGCAGAATGAAGGGAGAATTATCATGGAACCATTTCTTTTATCAAGCTGTTTGGTGTTTGTTCATGATAGATAGAAATTTGATTGCTTGGGAAATTAGAACTTCGTGTGTTAGTAGTTGAACTTGGTTGTACAGTGTGGATGTGAAGATGAAGAACCACAGTAAATAGTGTGGAGGTCTTAAATTGAATGGTTTGTGGACTTGTTAGGTGTTATCTTACAGTTCATTGAGGGTATAATCAGGTGGTTAAAGTGGTTCAATGGTTTATAATTTTTTATTGAAGCCAGTTTCTTGTTTGGGTATTTTTGGTTTATTCTTTTGTAGCATCCTATTTTTTGTTATTTTACTAAGCTTGTTTTGATTTATTGAAGTATTCGGTGCTTTTAAACTAATTTAAAGAGTGTTCTTTTCAGGATCTTATCAAAGATCAGGTTGCAAATATGTATTTATGGCCCAAAACCTTGGAAGTTCCAGTTTTAGATATGTCAAAGTATGCTTCTTCATTTCTATAAATATTTGTCAAAATATATTTTTATATTGCCTTAACTCTTTTCTGTTTTTTCTTGAAATGTTATTGGGAAATCTCAGAGCCTTGAGGAGGCCTGTTGGAATTTTACATGTAAAGGTTCTTCATGCACTGAAGCTAAGGAAGAAAGATCTTCTTGGTGCATCTGACCCTTATGTGAAGCTAAAGCTTACTGATGATAAATTGCCATCGAAAAAGACTACGGTGAAGCACAAGAACTTAAATCCTGAATGGAATGAAGAATTTAATTTGATCGTTAAAGATCCTGACTCCCAGGTTTTAGAGATAAATGTTTATGACTGGGAGCAGGTAAACCTCTTGAACTTCTTGAGTGTTTTTTCTAGTTTGTTCTTATGATATCTCAACTGAATGTTGGTTTTGTATCTTGTCTAGGTTGGGAAACATGACAAGATGGGTATGAATGTGATATCTTTAAAAGAAGTTTCCCCTGAAGAGCCTAAACCTTTCACTCTTGACCTCCTAAAAAACATGGATCCCAATGATGTCCAAAATGAGAAGTCACGTGGGCAGATTGTTTTGGAATTGACATATAAACCCTTCAAGGAGGAGGATTTGGCCAAGGGGTTTGAAGAGACGCAGACAGTGCCAAAAGCTCCTGAAGGTACTCCGGAAGGTGGAGGTTTGCTTGTAGTTATAATCCATGAAGCTCAAGATGTTGAAGGGAAGTATCACACTAATCCACATGTACGACTTATTTTTAGAGGGGAGGAGAAAAAAACTAAGGTAGAGAATCCTAACAAATACTTGCATTTTTTGATTTCTTCTGGATTACCTGTAATAGATAAAATAGCAGGCTTCCTAAACTTTCCGGTGAAGATAGGAAAAACCTCTTTAAAATCTCAGGTTTTAATATGCCTTAATGAGTTTTTAGACTTCTTTACATTCAACTAATCCCTGTAGGCTGTTGATAATAGACCCTACTTGGGAGGGGTGGGGTACAAAGTCCTATTTGGCAAATCTCTTTTAGAATGTAGTATAGCGTCAGAGCTTTTAATCAAACATATTGTAATTTAACCATTCAACCCACCATATGGCATTGGTTTGTGAGTTAATAGGTTGCTAAAACAACTGCTGTATAATGACATGGTTGATTTGATCTAATGGATTCACGTCTTTAGTCAAGTACCAAATTCATTAATTTTGTATTAGTATACCAAAAGTAGAGAAGACCAAGAAGATGGTAGCATGTACATTATTTTGGATTGATATTGGTTTTTTATGGAATGCTAATGATACTGTGGTTACAATCACAGCGCATTAAAAAGAATAGAGATCCAAGATGGGAAGATGAATTCCATTTTCCGGTGGAGGAGCCTCCCACCAATGATAGATTACACGTAGAGGTTGTCAGCACTTCATCACGAAACCTGCTCCACCAAAAGGTATATAATAATAGCAAGTCCGTTCCAAATATGTAATGCATTATTATTAATATGATGGTATGCAGTAGAAAAGGTACATGATCATAGCAAGTCTTATGTTCCGAATTTATACTGTAGAAACTAAACCAGCTAGACTAGGAAGCCTCAAATTGTTGAAAAGAGTTGAAATATTTGCAGAATCTACACACATTTAATGATTCCAAATCCAAATATAAAAAATTTAGGTTGAATTATACACTAGTGCCTTTAGCTTTGGGTGATGTCTTGTTCAATTTACCTGCATGTGCTCCGCAACATGCCCAGTTTTCTATTTTAACGGAAACTTTGAGTTTACATATTTATGAAGTTGATTGTTTTAATTGGAAGCAAAGGAAGTAAATCACATGTCTCTAAAGTTCAAGGGAGGTTTATGTAACTTAGTCAAAATGTACGTTGGGGATGACTGTATTCGTGTTTGTAGAATTGAATACATGTGAAATTGTCTTATGTAGTTCATAGGAACATTGTTTTGAATTTTTGGGAGATAGGAAGGTAGATAGTATCTTTTTTATGTTGTGCGGTAAACTATATACTCATGCATTAGTTTTTTGGCATGACTATCTTTGCTATGACTTCATTAGTTTTTGCCCTTCATTGCTAAATACATATTTATATGCTCGGCCCTTCTCAACTGTAATTTTTTAACACTCGACGATTCCTGGATTGCATAAACATGTTCTTTTAAAACAGCACTACTTGGCCCTGAAATTCAGCTCAATGGTTTGTTTTTTCCTTTCATGCTACTTGACATGGCTGAGGTATCCGCGCTTCTTTTTGCATCAGGAATCATTGGGTTATATTGACATCAATCTTGGGGATGTTGTTGCCAACAAAAGAATTAATGAGAGGTACCATCTTATAGACTCCAAGAATGGTCGCCTCCAGGTAGAGTTGCAGTGGAGAACCTCACAAGGATGATGATTTATTTGTATTTCTGATTCCTTTCTCCACCCTCCTTTCCTTTCAAAATTGTCTTTGCGAGATATATTGTTTTATTTGTCAATCATGTACATGTTTGTGAAAAAGGTTTGAAATAGCAAAAGCATAAATACGATTTGGTTTGGAGTATAATATACGTTTACATTATTTGTTTGGAGACTACCTATATATATATATATATATGATGCTTAACCGACTTTCAGATCGAATAATGAAGTCAACATTTGGTCTCTTGATATGTGCCCCCAATTTTTTTTGTTTGTATTTTATATTATATAATTTGGAATATTATTTTTTGTATTTTAGTTTCTGAAATATATATTATTTTAGATTTTGGAATATAGAAGATTATATTCCGATAATTTAGAATATGAGAAGGTGAAGATAAGGGTTGTTCAGAAGACCAGGCTAAAATGATATTTTTGTTTTTTGTATGAGAACTACTGAGAAAGGATAGAGGTGCAGGAAGAATTCCCATCTAGTACTTCTGACTCAAGAAATGTAAGTAGTTGTAAGCTGCCATTCATGTTGGTATGAAACATTCAGTCTACAAGAGCTAATATCTCATCAAGAGCTACCCGTGGCTTCCATCAGTTGGAAATTGTTCTGATAAAAATTCTTCTCTTTCTCTTTTTAAAGAAAAAACTCGTGTATTTAATACCATTTAAAAAATATCAGTGTCTATTATTTAAAAAATAAATAAAGTGAAGGATTCAGAAAATAGAAAAGTAAAGTGTGCGTTACATATGCTACTATGATAGTTATTTAGTGCATTTTAAAAGAAAGTAATGGGCCGTTAAGGGACAGAAATTTTGTTAAAACATTTGTAGCTCAGATGTGCATATTCTCGTCATTGTACCAAGCAAATTTTCATATTAAATTTGAGAAAAATGTGGATATTTTGATTTAAGGTTTGTTTGTATTAACATTTTTAAGAAAAAAATAAAGTAAAATGAGAATTTCCAAAGTGTTTGAAATATATAATTAATTCAATTATTTTTATACCAAAAAAAAATCAAATATATAATTAATTCAATTATTTTTATATAGATTTTTGAGTTTTTAAGTATTTGTCTAAATGCAAATTATATGGATAACGGACAAAAAGGTGACCATCGGATTAAACTCTAAGCTTTAGTTTAAAAATTACTTGAATACGTTCAAAATTATGAAGTATTGATTTTTGATCTTTTATGAGAAAAAACTATTCTTATTTTCCTCTAAAATTAAAATAATTGTTTTGTATCTCAATGATACTATTAAATTATGTTGAATAAAATATAACGGGACACCTTAGTTTTTTTAATATAATATCAATATTTAACATATTTAAAAGATGGAATCTACTAAAGAAATATTATTTAAGAAATGAAAATAAAAAATATTATTTTACAGAAACTAAACTTAGTACTCACTCGTTTTATAAGGACTATAAACAATTATTATAGTTTTACATAAATAAAAACAACGAGTTATTTCATAAAAACCAAAATTTTATGTTACAAAGATTAAAATATAGTTAAACCTTTAAAAATTAGAAAATTGTAAGAGAAAATGTCATCATAGCAATCTATTTTATTTCGTTTATTGTTTTATTCAGGTGTAAGTTTTAAACGAAAATCATAAACCGAATGTAAAAAAAGTTTTGAATGCTGTTTGTTTGAATACATAAAAGATGGATATGGAATAGATTTATTAAATTCACAATGAAATAATTTTTGGACAGATGGATAAGAAAATTTTGCAATTTCTGTCTGGTCCAAAACACAGACATTATTGGCCTTGCATAAGAAACTTCTCCATATATTTATGTTGAAAATTTCTGCAGTACCTTTTTATTTTTACACGTTGGTTTTATTCACACAAAAACTCAAATTATTCAATAAAAAGATATATCGTTTTTTTAGAAATAAAAAAAATGTAAATGCAGTTTGTTTCTACCTAATTTTGATTTTCTTTTTAGATTATTGATTATGAATTGTGGTGAAGTGAGCTAGTGAGCCAATTAAGAAACGTGACGTGGCAATTGAGAATTGGGAAGGCATGGGAATATGCTATGGTACTGGAGCACCACCCATACATAAAACATAATTATCCATTCATTCATACATTCTCAGTGAGCAGTTATCAGTTAGCAGTGCAGTGAGGTTTGTTTCTTTCCTGTTTCGTTTCCCTTTCCCGAAACAGATTCCGTTATCCGTTCAGTATGGCGTTGCCGGTGGTGGTCGACTCGGAGTACCTCAAGGAGGTCGACAAGGCTCGCCGCGATCTCCGTGCACTCATCGCTAACCGGAACTGCGCTCCTCTCATGCTTCGACTAGCGTATGTTCTTCTCTATTTCTTTTATTTTCTCCAACCAAACGCTTTGATGCTAATATTTAGGTTTCGAGTTTTTGCTTGTTGCACGGTCAACGCCGCGATCGTGCAACTTATTTCGTTTTTTTCTCCGTGGATGAAATCGCTTAATCTGATGCAGCTGGCACGATGCCGGCACTTACGATGCCAAAACCAAGACCGGTGGACCTAACGGCTCGATCCGGAACGAGGAAGAGTATTCTCACGGCTCCAACAATGGCTTGAAGAAGGCTATTGATTTCTGCGGTATGCTTTCTTTTTTTGTCTCGTTCGCTTTTATCTTTTCCTAAAATTATCATTCCATGCTCGTTTTCATTTGGCTAGCTAGGTAGCAACGTATTTGTGGTTAGGAATTGAAATTCTCCGTGCTTATCTATTTGCGCTTTTTATAACAAGAGATATAGGCTTGAATTTGATTTTATATTGGCGTGGTCCTGCCTTGTGTTCAATCGAGATACGAACCTATTCCAGTTCAACTTGCTTTGGATATTTTTACCGAAATAGTAACTAAAGAGTATGTAATTATGCTGGTCCCCTTATTTTTCTAAAGAGTTGGCTTATTTTCTGATGTCACAGAGGAAGTGAAGGCAAAGCATCCTAAGATTACATACGCAGATCTTTACCAGGTGATCTTTCTGTTTTCATTTAGTTTTTTGTTATGAAATTCTGTAGTGAATCTGATAATTTGGTACTGAATAGTTTAGTGAAAATTGTCGAATGGGGTAAATGAACTTCCAAATTTGTCTGAGATGTATATGATAATTGATTCAGGGTCCATTTTCTGCGACTTTTTAATTCAATTTACTCTTTTTGTATGCTGTTTTGTGCGCAAATCCGTGGATGCTGCCTAGGCTATGGCTTTTCCGTAGTGCTAGGTGGAGTATTTTATGACTCTTGTCTCTACTTTTGTTGCCTGATATTGAATTTCGGTATGAGGTCGATGAATGAATCATAAAGTGACAGACTTATCTAGTCCAGTGATGCAGTGCCTTGTTACATTTAAGGCTCATGCTCTCATAATGTTTGACAACCCTGATTACTTATGGTTTCAACTTACAACCCTTGATGCGGCTGTGATAGTGGTTTGTGGTTGTGTTCACAACCACATCACACCTTTTGATATGTTTGAAAATCACAAAAGGATCTGCAACATAAGCGCAATCAAAGTCCTCAAACAAAATTTTCTTCACTCTTTCTCTTTACATGGTAGATTTAGAGGAAATTTCCAAGGATGGGGGGATTTTACGGTGTTGGCAAGTTGGTGAACGAGAGGTATTATTTTGAAGGCACTTACGTTACGGCCTGTTTCATACTACACACAAACGTTTCCCTCTCAAGAAGGGGGGGAAAATCCCTAAAACAAGAATTATGGGTAGCTATGTCAATTTTGGATTAAGAGCTATACTTCACCTAGATGTTGCTAGTTAAAAAGCTTACAGGAGTACAATTAAAGCTCAAGCTCCTCTGTTAGTTAGTGGAATGCGTTTCAAGTTTTAATAGTTTAATCATTTACCTGGTTGTGGTTCAATTCTTTTATAGCTAGTTCTGACATGCATATAGTTAATGTTAGTGCTTAGATTTCTGCAACAAAGTTGAACACCATTTGACTGGATTTTCTTATGCACTTATGTACTGATGTTTAAGGTTAGAAAATGTCAGCAATTTCATATTTTGAATATCAAGTTTCCCTTAACGTTTCTGAAATAGTTTATATCAGAATCAAGCATTTACTGGATATTTGTGTATATGACGCACAAGTCAGTTAAATCCAATGAGTGCATGAATTCAGATTCTGTTGAAACAGAGAGGGGGAAGATTATCACTCATGGGGCATACGTTGTATAAAACAAGACTCACATTTTTAAGTAGAGAACTAAACTAACTGCCTTTTATGTTATACAATCTGCTAAAATACCATTTCTTTCTCCACGTGCTTCCAGCTTGCTGGTGTTGTAGCAGTTGAGGTTACCGGGGGTCCCACAATTGATTTTGTTCCTGGTAGAAAGGTATGTTGTGCCTTACAAAGTCGGAATGTTTATTGCTATGAAATCACCGAACTTGTTTAGTTTATGTAATTTTCTATTCTTGTAGGATTCAAAAGTATCTCCTAAAGAAGGACGGCTTCCTGATGCTAAACAAGGTGTGCTTTTACATTTTCGTCAGTTGTAGAACTATTTTCTTTCCTTGGCCTGTGAATATGTTATGTATTTTGCATCCCCATAACAATGGACAAGGTTAAGAATGTTAATGAAAGCATAAGAATATGCCAATGCTGTTTGTAGGTGTTTCTCATCTCCGTGACATCTTTTATCGAATGGGCTTGACTGATCGAGATATTGTTGCACTCTCTGGAGGGCATACGCTGGTAATTCTCCTTTTGTGTGATATCTCTTTTATTATTACCGCGTTTATGGCTAGATATACTTATCTTAATTTCTGTGGTCTTATAAGGGGAGAGCACATCCAGAGAGATCAGGGTTTGATGGACCTTGGACAGAGGACCCTCTGAAGTTTGATAACTCATACTTTGTGTAAGACTCGTGTTGTGTGCAATATTGTTAATTTTTGCTTTTCCACAAAAATATTTTGTAGAGCTTCACTAGTGCCTGGCAATACGGAAAGAGTTTCATTTTTTTCCACAACTGAATATCACCGTTAACCAGGGAACTTTTGAGAGACGATTATGCTGGGCTGCTCAAACTTCCAACAGACAAGGCTTTATTGGAGGAACCTGAATTTCGCCGTTACGTTGAACTATATGCGAAGGTAATTGAGATTAATTCAAATAACTACCATTGGAAATCTGTTTGTGCCGTGTCCAAATTACCAATTAATGTTTCTTAGTAGTGTTTCATCAGTCTGTTTGGTTAGTATAGGCACCATTAAGCTTTTAAGCTTATTGCATTAATTATTAGATCAATCTTTTGTCCCGAGTTACCTCTAGGGTTGATCTAGTGGTGAGGGATTTGTGCTGTGTTCGTAAGGTAGTAGGTTCTACCCTCATTGCGACATTGTCACCGTTGTCCACAATAAAATCTTTTGGCCTGAGCTCATTAAGTAGTGATTGATTGGTAGGACCCTCCATACCCATAAGCGTTGTCTTTTGTAGTTTACTACGCTATCTTGGCACTTCATGAGTTGAAATGTTATTTTTCCCGTTGTGTTAGTTGGGTGGCAAAACCAACAAATTAACTTATTTAATGTGACATCGACCTTTTATCCATTGGTTGGTCAGGTATAAATAAAACTACTTACTTTTCCGGCAATTGACCATACCTTGTCCTTCGTTTTTTTTTTTTGTTTTTATACGGATGAAACTAATTTGTACATTAAACTAAATAACATGCCCGTTAGCCTGGGACAGAACTAGACGTAGATTATTGGGTGGCCAACCGTAGAATAATTTTACACAAACATAATTCTCAAGCTTCCATACTTACATAATTAGAAGAGAATTACAATTATAACTTAATTGTCTAACGAATTGCACCCACTGGGTCCTTACGAATTTTTGCTGCATTGCATTCAACTTTTAAAATAATTATAATACCTAATTAATTGTAATATTTTGCAATTATTATAAAAAATATTAGAAGTTTTTTCCATGGTCCATGGCTTTGGTACAATATAGACGGCCACGGTAATTTTCTTAAAACCTTGGAATAATTTAGGTGATAGGTGTGAATTTGTGATTAAATCATGGCAGACTTAGAAGTTATGATGAATCAATGGTTGAATTAGAATAAAGGAAAAGAAGATACGATGTTTCCTAAATCACAGGTTCCTCATTCTATTTCTGTCAGACGCACAGTCTTACCCAAGGAGAAATAATTAGGGAAAGGGATTGAAATTTGAGGGTTGTGCAACTCCCTATGTGCTTTCAAATAAGGTCACGCTGCATGAGACGACAAATAAGAGAGAGAAAAGATTTTGAAAAGGTTAGGGAGAGAGTTAGTCCCATGAATATGATTCTTTGGATCAGTAAGAATTGAACACATTTTAAGGAGTTTACGATATTTCATGTATTTTGTTTAACCAACTGAACTAGACTTCCTTGACAGTCCATAAATATGATTAAATCATAAAATAAAAAAATTATAGATCGCACTATAAATAATTAATAAATATACTAAAACAGTCTAATAATTCAGCTTCCCGTTTAAAAGGTAATGGTCTAGTAAATACTATTGTGAAAGAGTGGTATTCTCTTTGAATTGTGTTTTTTTTTTTTCATTACACGTGCACAGACCATTCGAATTGGTGTCCTGCTATCAGTGCTTGTATTGTATGTAGAATTTTAGAATAACTTCAGACATTTATGCGAAGTTGATCTTTTGCTCCATTAAAGAAAATTAAGAGCATAGCTATTTGCAGCGAAGTTGTGATTGCTGTTAATGCATCATTGAATTTCTGGAATCTGTCCGCTGTCTTATATTTTTAAACTGTGTCGCTCTGGCAGGACGAGGATGCATTCTTTAGGGATTATGCTGAATCGCATAAGAAACTTTCAGAGCTAGGCTTCGTGCCAAGTTCAAAGGCGAGTTCTATTAAGGATGGGACCATACTGGCACAAGGTGCTGTAGGAGTTGTAGTTACTGCCGCAGTGGTGATTCTCAGTTACTTGTATGAAGTTCGCAAAAGAGGGAAGTAGACTTGGACTTGTTCATCTCTCTTGGATGTTACGTTTGCGTGACCACGACCCATTATGTTCAAAATAGGATTCATTTTTGCAGCTTCAGTTTCTATTTACTTGGTACCAATAAAGAATAATGCTACAGCCACTCTGACTTTTATATGAATAGACTAAAATATCCTGAATACTCAATTTGACAGCAACGTCATACTGCGTAAATACAAAATCTAACATTCCCAGTTACGTGTTATTCGCTGAAAGATTAGAGGAGGGTAGACATGCCCATTAGCTCAAATCAAAGAGGCTAATTTGTCGTGCATGTTTCGTGCGAGGAAGTCAGAATTACGAAAACTGGTACTGCACTAGCTGAGAATTATGAAAACCATGCATTTTAGTTAGGCTGCACTAGTAACCGGATATATTAGCGTGTGTTGGACAGAATTTTTTACATATGCAAATGATTTGTATATATAAAAGAAAAAAAAAATTATTAGTTCATAATTGCTATAAAATTGAATACACACAATCAAACATTGGAATTTATTAAAATGTTTCCTTATATATTATATAAATTTATATTTTTTAACTTTGTATTGTATAATAAATGTCAAAACTGTATCATAAATCCTACCCATGCGAATAATTATTATTTTTTATCAAATGTAAATAGATCAAGCTCTATTGGATTCAACATTTAGTTCATTTATAGAAGAAGAAATCTAGTTACTTGAGAATAATTAAAAAAAAAAAAATAACTTCTAGCAAGTGTGGAATACAAGGAAGGTATAGTAGAATATGGTGCATTAAGTATATGAAGAATTGAGGAGTGGAGTTGTAATTGTGTTTGTTGGATGAAGAAAGACAAGCAAAAGTGGTTGTTATGGCAATTAGGAATTGAAATTGGAGGCTTGCTGCCCTCCTCTATCTCTAGCAGTCATCTATGCTGAATTGAAAATGTATAGGGTGGAGAACACATGTGGTATTTAAATAGGATAAAAATGAGGAACAGAGAAGAACGTGAGAGTGAGATTGAGATATATAGATCGGAATCTGCGGTAGGTGTCTGGCAATACTGTTAGAAGAGGTTATCTCTTTGGTGAGGAAGTTGGTTAATAATTTAGTTTAAAAATGTTATGTAGTATATAGAGAGGAGAAAAGGTTGAAGTTGAGGAAGACACATGTGGAGGACAGCCAAAGAGGTAGGTAAGGGCTCTGGGAAGTTAGGACAACCTCCCACGAGTACCTAAGCACATGACATACTCGTGTTGATGTGCTGTGCTGGCTATCATCAATCATGTAAATGCATATCGTACGCCACAGTCTCTTCCTCTATTTGTAGTAGTATATTAGACGACTCCCTGTTCCTTTCAAAATTCACATTTCCCCTCCCATGTGACTTGGCCATTGTTTTCTATTCGGGAGAGCGAGGGGAAGAACCCTTAGGTTGCTCCTCCTTTTTGGGTTAGCCAAGAAGCTCATCATATCCTATCATATGTTTCCTCATCTCTTGTAATAATTAAACCCAACTCATAGCGACCATGGATTCCATTCCATCATGCTCAATTCATTGATGTGCGTTTCTTCAATCATATATTATTTATTGGTAACTTTAGCATTGTACGCACATTGCATCTTTTGGCTACCCAACGAAATTTTAGTTGGGTAGCGCTGTTGTCTCGCCCAATAAAATCTCCTACCATCATACCATACCATATAATAATGAACACAACTAAATGCTAATCATCTTAGTTGAGTTGTTCATTCTCTTTCAAATCAAAGAGGATCAGTTTCTTTTGCACTAAAATAGTGTGCGTTAAATGCAGTTAATACGAGACGTGTGCGTGTTTTTAGGTGGTTACTTGGGGTGTGCTATGTGGCATTGTTGAACATAGAACAGGGAGAGGATTTGGTCTAGAGTTGCAAGTACAGTCAGAAAAGATGAATAGGTGGGTGAAATACTCCCAAATAATTTCACCCATGTGGACTGAATCCTTGAAAGCAACCTGCACCCATGAATATTAACCCTTACCATCCCCACTTGAAAAGAGAAAGAGTGGATATATGTGTGGTAGTGGATAACTACTATAATAAGATGACAACAAAAAGATGAACTATGCCCCCAATCCCAACCTTTTCCCAAACTTGCAACACAAGGTTTGGGGGAAGAGAGAAACGAAAAGTGAAAGGTAAACCAAAGCCCCTAGACAACCACAACCACACTCTCACTCATTTCGCATTTCCAATTCTCCCCTTCTCTTATTTCAACATCTTTCCTTCAACTCACCCTCCCACACTTCTAGAAAGTAGAAACTTGTCTATTTGATCCCTCTCTCTCTCTCTCTCTCTCTCTCATGCATGATAATGCACCGATACAATAAAGAACCACAACTACCATTACCATCTCTATGCTTTTCCACGCTATTCTCTTTTGCCTATTTCAACTAACTTTCCCAAGTAACTATTCTTTTAGGGAAATTAAGCCCACAGGAACCTCTTATGTTATTATATATCCTCATGTAAATTCTGACTATATTACTGTATCCTTACGTTAGTTGCTGTCCGCAATAAAACAAGTGAATGATTGTGAAGAGCAGCAAAACGAATCATTGTTATTTTAGAATTATGTTTTATGATGTCCGATCACAAATGAGAATCATCGATCATCAAATATATATATGCAGAATTAAACCACCATCGGATGCAGTCATGTGCTCTATCGAAAAAACATGGCTCAGTCATCTTCGTGTAACATTTTTTTTCATTAAAAAAAGAACAAGGTTTAGCAAGATGAGAGGTTGTAACATTCCAAGATAATAATAAGAATCGAACTGAAATGCGTTAAGGTAGGTAGATCCTCCTAATCAAGTCAATTTCGAATAATAAAAGGCTCTCTAACTTCAATTTGATTCCACTGTCACATGTACATTTTTTTAATCCTGAACCTATACGATTAAATAAGAGATAGCTTACTCCCCACATAACCAGATTGAAGAAGGAACTCGGAAGTGAATTTTTACTTAGCCCAGAAGATGAATTTGAAGTTTTATATTAAGGGTAAAGCGTATGAGATATAAAAAATGTTTCTTTTTTTTCCAAAAAGGGGTAAGAGATCACAGCTTGTCCTGCATAGCCCATACTTTAATACATTCTACTTTACACCAACCTGAAGGTTACCCATCGTTAATGTCTTTTAACTAGTTATATCATTGATGCAAATATAGTATAAATATATCATCAGATAGGGAGAGGAGAGAGAGAAAGACCCAACAGCCACTCTCCTTAACCTGTCTCACCAACACGCGTCTAGAAGCACCAATTAGGGTCTTCCTTCTCTGTCCTCTCTCCCCTCTCTCTCTCTCTGTGTTCTGTCCCCTTTCTTTTGGAGTCAAAAGCCTATAAAACCCCCCAACACCCTCTTAAACCGGCTTCTTTCTTGCTGCAAGCCAATCCTAATTCCTACCCTTACTCACATTACATACGTATCATATCACATCTCTAAAGTCAGCAAAAAAGAGAAATTTTCACAACACAATTCAATTCTGAGCTAATTATGGGAAGATCCCCTTGCTGTGAGAAGGCTCACACAAACAAAGGTGCATGGACCAAAGAAGAAGATGACAGACTTATATCTTACATTCGAGCTCACGGCGAGGGCTGCTGGCGCTCCCTCCCCAAAGCCGCCGGCCTCCTCCGCTGCGGCAAGAGCTGCCGTCTCCGCTGGATCAACTACCTCCGCCCCGACCTCAAGCGTGGCAACTTCACCGAAGAAGAGGATGAACTCATCATCAAACTCCACAGCCTCCTCGGTAACAAGTAAGCAAACAAACTCACCCCATATGTCTCATATTCTCATCACATGAAAAGATCTTATCTTTTTATCTAAATCAAAACAAAACAACAACCTTGTTGCTGCTGTTTTAGGTGGTCTCTGATTGCTGGAAGATTGCCGGGGAGAACGGACAATGAAATAAAGAACTATTGGAACACTCACATAAGAAGGAAGCTTTTGAACAGAGGAATCGACCCTGCAACTCACAGACCTCTGAACGAAGCTGCTTCTTCTGCAACAGTTGTAACAGTTGCAACTGCCAGCAATATATCTTTCGGTAAACAAGAACCAGAGACAAGTTCGAGTAACGGAAGCGTGGTTAAAGGGTCCATCTTAGAACGGTGCCCTGACTTGAACCTTGAGTTAACCATCAGTCCTCCTCGCCAACCACAACAAGAAGAACAACAACCTCAGAAGAATCTTTGCTTCGTTTGCAGTTTGGGTTTGCACAACAGCAAGGATTGCAGCTGCAACGTGGCCAACACTGTCACTGCCAACAACACCGCTCCTCCTGCTTCTGCTTCTGCTTCTGCTTATGATTTCTTGGGCTTGAAAACCAACGGTGTTTGGGATTGCACCAGCTTGGAAATGAAATGAAATGAATCCAAGCCATACCTATTAGTTAGTGTTGTTGGAGAGAACTGAGAGAATGAAATTCATTAGTTTTGAATTTTCTCTCCTTATTCCTTTCTTCTCTTCTCTGATTTCTGTAATTAATTAATTAATTAGTCTCTGATGCATAATATATAGTTCCGGTACAGTTGAACATCATTCCCCACTTTTTTTTCCTTTCTTGTTACTCTCCTCTAATCTGGAATTGGAGTGGTATACTAGTATATTCATTTTCATTTTTTCCATCTGCAAAAACTTTATTTTTATTTGACAGAAGACACTCTTTCCGATTGGAATGAGTGATGACAGCTCTTTTAATTATATTTTACTGCATATTCAATAGTTTATCTGCATCATCACATCCCCGGTCATAGTTAATCTTTTTCTTTCCTAATTCTTAGTTTTTAATTTGAGTATGAATAATTATTCGTGGCTCCACATGGATGCATCGAACAATTGCGCTAGCTACTCCCCAGATACGTTATTATATTTGAATCTTGTGATTTTGGGTTTATGCTTATTATGTATGCATTCATGCGTCATACATATAGAGTATAGACACCACTGAGCCTGTGGTGTCGATCTTTATTTCCCTTTAAATTCTTTTTGGAGGCTTTTGGGCTTGTCTTTTATGGAGAAAAATATAAGGAAAAGGGTGATGATAGATATATCCATCGATGTATACGCAAACAGTGAGTGGATAAGCTGAGATTGGAGGAGAAATTTTTAGATGGAATTAATGGTTCCATTCCACTGCTACCTAATTGAGTTTAAATAAAATAATGCTCCCTACATCTACACATCAGTTTATATGTATTCTTTAATATAATTCATCACATGTTGTGTGGAGGAAACTGAAACATGTGGCTCTTTGGTAATTGAAAAGAAAAAAAAAATAGTAAATCTTAATCTGATTTCTACTGAATCAGATATACAGCTAGCTAAATACTGGTACGTGTGATACCAGGTACTGATACAAACAATATATGTAAAACGCGTGAATGAACGAGCAGAATCCGTAGTACAACATGTTCCTTCTACCAACCTCATTAACATTTAATTATTTAGGCCATGCTCCAACCAACTTCTTAACTTTGGTGTGTATATAGATGCGAACATACCTAGGTTTTCCCATACTTTATTTATTTTACCTTGCAGAGAGAGCCACTACAAACTGTGCTCTTCTAGATTTGGTGATACGTCTTGGCAATCAAGCCAAAAACTGAGAAGGTAGAGGGTATCTGACGAGGTACAGCATAATTAATTAGGTACTTAATTGGTTTCGTTAGGTTAATGAAACCCCAGGAATCCTGAATTAGTTGTTGTGTTCACTAGGCACACTTGTTTTCAATCCACATCCATATTCATTGTTAGTTATTTAAAGAATGTTTTGTGGTGGTTTTAGGTGATAAAATGGGAGTTGCGTGATTATGTTTCTAAACTTTATTGTGCTTGCTTGGTGCGAGTATGCTTTCTCAATACTGGCTAGGTAGCTACTAGCCACATTATTGCGTATTGACGATGGATATGTATATATATAAGGGTGCTTAGAATAGGTAAATGGCATAAATCACATTAAAAGGTGCGAGCAACTAAAATAAAATTGGCAGTAAATTGATCCTACCAACCATTCAAATATTATCTGCCGCATTAACTCAGGGTCATGTCATGGGGTCTGTCAGAGACCAATTCGATTCGATTGGCCAGTTCTGGGTGCATTCGATTAATGGGGATGTTTTTCCCCAACCTAATAACATTTCAAGATTGTGACTTTAGTGTCTGTTACAAAAAAAAAAAAATGAAATTTTTTGAATGGGTTTTGTAATTTGTGAGTAAATTTGTGGGGGATTAGGACTATTACTATTAGGATTAGATAACTACGAGCAGAAAGGACAGAGGTGGTGGTAGCTACTTTCCAACCAGATCAGATCCCAAAACTAGCCCTTCCCACATATAATGGGGAGCGTCCCTTTTCAACCATCCCTTTTTCCTTTTTCAAAAGTGTTAGGTAGAGACATTAGAAGCTTCCATGAGATATTTTTTTTATATTTATTTCTTCACTGCTCCCAAGCCAAGGTAGCCTCACAAAAATTTTATGGTCTTGTTTTGATGAATAGGTAGCGCAGCCAACAAGTGCCCCGAGATAGGGGACTTTTGTGATTTTAATTTATTGCTTTCTTTCTATCTCAGCCGTGAAATAACAACTGGGTTGGGGAAGATTGCTACTTACTTATTGTTCCTTCTCTACTCTCTACTACTTTGATACATGTTGTTAAATTGGTTGAACCTGCACCCACATCACATGCATCATTTCTGGTGGGTCCATTTGGATTCATCTCTAGATCCTCACCGCATCACCTTGGAGATTACTAAATTATGGACAAGGATGCCTTACATAAGCCATTGTTTGGTGCAAGTACTTTATCCAATTCTGTTTCTTGGATGTGCATGTGTGTTGCATATAGATATGGATCACATGATATTAATAATAATGATAATGTTGATAGTACCTTAACCAACTTGATAAATGGCAGCACACATGTGTACACTTTATGGCCATTCCCTGGGGTCCTTTATAGCTAAAACTGGGCCTTCCTTTTCCAATTATTGTTTCTCTTTTCCTTTCCCACTTCATCCCAATTTCTTTTCTTTACTAATTTTAGCCTTGCCACACAGTCAACTTTACCACAACTTAGATTTCACTTTGCTTTGGACATTTGGTAATCATTTACCAGGACACATGCACAGGAACCACAACGTTGGACAAACTGTAATAAAACTAAGCTTTGCAACTTAATTGTTTGTTTTCTGTTATTTGTAATAAAACTGTTAATAACTTAAACATTATCCACTTTCTCTTCATGATCTGTCTTCCATCTATAAAACTGCAGGTCCAAATAAAGTGTAAGCAACAAACAAACATACCAAAAATGTAAATGTGAAATATTTTGTACTTTAGAGGTTCATTCAATAATATAAATGTGAAAACAGTTGCATGGTAAGGATAAGGCATATTTATAATTGGGAGTAAGAAGGAGATGCATTTTTGTTGTGGGGGAAGGAGTTGGACAAAATGTGAGGACTGGTCCTTGAAATTGAGCTAAAAAGTAGGAACACTTTCCTTTCGAAATTAACATGAGATGAATGTGGGAGTTTGGCATGTATAAGTGTGAGGTATAGTTTGCTAAAACTGGGGTTGGCATTCACCAGCTTCCACTGAAATTAGGATTAGATTTATTTTGCAGGCATGGACTCAAGACATGGAACTAATTATGTCGTCAATGCTTTGACTTAACCAGATAAGCTTTCTTCTCTAAAGAGACACATGATGTAACAACATACATGTGTTCCAAATAAACTTCTCCATACATGATTGTAAAAAGTATATGTTTTGTGTAAATTAAAATTAACTTATATAAGTTGTAAAATAATTTATAAATAAATTTATATAATTTCTATAAATTAAATTTTGAAAATAATTATTTTATTTGTATTAGTACAGAAATTTATCTAAATAAATCGATAGATATTCATTAATAGTCATTTTGTATATCCACCTAATATTATAAGAATTGAATACTGTTAGAATTACAAAAAAGAGGTTTATAAAAATTCAACCTTCTTTTCGAAATGTAGTTAGTAATGAGAAACTTTAATACAACGTAAATGTCTTAGGCTTTAACTATGCCATCATTGTATTCAGTTCAAAAATAAACCAACTGAATTCTTAAATGGACTTTAAGCAAGGAGTTTGTCATGTTTACATAATAGAATTCAAAAGAACTAAAGTTAAATTTATATTTAGAAATGATAATTTTATAAGTAATTTTAGAATATATATTTTTGTTTAGATGGCAAAATAAATCACTAATCTTAACTAATTTTGCTCGTCGCATGCGCAGCAATATTTATGGAAATAAGTTATTTCAATATTATAAATAAGGATTGATGACACTCATGGATAGAGAATAGGAGGAATTAAACCTCAATTCAAATATAATACTATTTGAATATTAAAATTGAGTTTAATCAGATTATTTGCTCAATATTCTAATTCGTCATTTCCTTCTTCAAATTAATTTATAACTGTGCTAAAAGAAAAAGAGAAAGATGAATTATTTTAAATTGTTAAAGAAAAAAGACCATGCACAACAGTTTTAGACTGATATTTAATCATAAATCACCTATTTAAGACAATTGTTATAAAAAAAATTACTTAATTAATCAGGATCGTAGGAAGTAAATAATTTAGTTTATAATAACAATAAATTTATCTTGGATTTGTATTTTTTTCTTAAAAGTTATTCGTGTCATCAATTTGTTTGTTAATCTCTCTCACTTGGATTAGTAATGGGTATTTTTGAAACCAATGGATAAAAAGGTAGGCATTAATTTGATCAGATAACAACGTAATAGCTACTTATAATGTGTATGTGTCCCAATTAAATTGTCCTTAAATTAGTTTGATCTAAATAGATTTAGAAGTTAGTAATAATATAGAGATATTATAATGGAATAAAAATAGCATTATTGAGTTGAATAACCTACCTATGGTGTGGGCCCTGAACGTTACCAACTCGAGTATGTTTTGGGGCGGTAGTTGGTAGCCGTCCGACGTAGGCACATGTGCGCTGCTGCGGCGGTGGGCCCTCTCTAAACCACCGTCAATCACCGGTGGGTCCCACCAAACCCTAAACTTCCTTACAGTCAGTCATTCGTCAACATACGCCTCAACTCTATTCCACATAATTATATCTTTCCCATCACCATTTCAGCATTTTCCCTAATCCAATATCCAATATTGTTTAAGGAAAATCTCCCTATTAATTCATTGCTTTTATCCTTAATTATTCTCTCTAATTCCATGGATTCGATGATGTTATGAGTTAGAGAAAAAAAGAAAAGAGTATTAATTATATATAAACTACAGTAATAATTACTAAACGACAATCAATGGTCCTCTTCACAATTTTTTCAATATTTGACTGTATTGGAGTGACCTTTGTCCCTGAGGACTAACCTCATCTTTGAATACATACATATATATCATTAGAATTAACCTTGAATTTAACTCTTAATGAAATTGAATTGAATTAGCAAATGTTATAATTTTGAAGACATGCATGGGACAGAGGCATTACTAGGAGTAGCAGAGTGAGACCTAATATCCTACGAGCCTAAGACCCTAAGAGCCTAGTACCCTAGAAATGTAGATAGAATTGGATGAGGTGGTTGGGCAAAAACTCATTAAATTCTAGCACTGGCTTGCTTTTCTCTTCTTTTACTGAACAAACAAATTAACACTCTACAATGAAGAGATGTGTAGTTCCCACACCTGGCCTCTGCTCAGGAACAGAAAGGAACATCCCAACCCTTCCCTGCTTCACTCACAAATATTAAATGCCTTTGAATCCAAAGATTAGATGGTTAATAATTTGGTAAGGTGAGTAGATGAGTTAGGGTTGTGTTAAAAGTGAATGGCTTTATGGCGAAGGAGTGAGGGTTATTGATTAGTTGTTGGTTAGGTCTTGGGGTGGAGCAGGTCTTTTAATGGGTTTGGGCCATGGGTGGGCCAAGGGTGGGCCTGAGGGTACCAAACCGTGACAGGGACGGGTAGAGAGACAGAGCACCCTGCGCAAAATAGCAAAAATGTAGCGGGTAGGAAAAGTTCACATAGTTTGGTGAGATGTCTATGATTAAATAATGAGATAGGCACATGAAGGAGCAGCACAAAAATGCATACTATTAATAATATTATTATTAATAATAATAATAATAATAATAAAATATATTATTGCACTGTGTGTGGTGTGGGTGGATGGATGATGGATGGATGGGCATGGTGTTAGGTAGTGGTTGCTTGGATTTAGGTGATGATGATGATGGTTATGATTATGCAAAGTCAGTCATAATCCTCATTCATTCAGTCCATGTATCTCATGCACATGTAGATGTAGTCTTTTGTGAGTCAACCATCTATCCCTGTCACAAACTCAACACTTTCTTTTTTTATTTTGATAAACTGAAATTATTGTCTTCTCTGCTCTCTTTCTCTGTAACCTAAAGTCAGTCCTGTTATGTCATCTCTCTCTCTCTTTTTGTTCACAACTCTTCCACTTGTTCACTTGCTTAATGTCTTCCCAACACCCTGTTTTAATGAGAGCAAGTGGTCCATTCACACTACACATATGCTAAGTCCTCCCAAACAAACATTTCTGCACACATTCATCAACTTCCTCACCACTTCACAAACAATTTCTGGAATTCAATTCTCGAATAACCACTAACAAGGAACATAAATTATCCACACAACTTATATATAACTTAAATAAGATTTCCTATCTACATTTCATCTTAATGGCTACTAAGTTTAAACGTCAATGGCCAATAATTTAAATAATTTTCTTAAGTATGTTTTATTCAGTTGTTTATGCAGTAACTTAAAAAATCAAATACTAATCATTTTAAGAAAACTAATAATTTCATTATATTGTCTTATTTGCTAAAACTGACATTTTATTTGATTAAAACAGATTTTTTTAACGAAGTCGGTTGAAACTAAATTGATTTGAGTTAAAGTAATTTTGAGTTTTGACAACTACTTATATAAAACACTTCGATCTTGAAATAAGTAATCAATCATGTATATAAGAACTACGTGATAAGTAAATGATACTTTCTCTTATAACAAGTGATGTAAAAGCACTGGAATAAAATGTTATGTTGTTATTATTTCATAAGTCCAAATTCAGAATAACTAATTTGGGTAATTATAAATTATGAAGATGGAGGTCGAGATATGAAAATTGTTGAAAATAGTCGATCATATAAATATAATTGACTCGGAAATCTAAAATGATGACAAATATATATAATTGACACATTTTGAAGTTTTAAAATGACAAAACAGTTTGAAGTGAAATAATATTTTAAACTATCACTAATTTAGAAAATGGAAGTGTGGTAAGATGAAGTGATAAACAATAACCTTTGGAAACGTGCATTTTGATGGTGTATATAGTGCGCTGATGGATCCAAGCTAGGACGTGAACGGATGTACTGGTTTGGGGCCTAAGTTTTAATAAATATACAATATTTGTATTTTTTAAATGGTAAAAATATATAACAAAGGATCTTTTTCATAAAAGGTATATTAAATCATTTTTGAACATTCTAATTGAAAATAATATTTTTATTTATCATACTTTTAAGAATGTTATTTGATGTATAATATGATAAAACTATTATAGTTGATAAGCTGTTTTATGATTATGTATTAAACATCAAGAAGGTATGATGAAATTGTATGATGGTGTAGAATTATTTAAGTGATTGATGAGAAGTAGTTATTAACATGGAGACAATAAAATATTTGTTAGAACATAGTTTGAATGCGAAACTTCAATTATAGGAAATTGTATCACATGGTGCAAAACTAATGTATTTTTTTTAATTATTTTGGTGTGGTTAGTCAAAATGACTCGATGTATGTGTGAGGAACTACTTGTGGGATTTGAATTGTTACTTGAAACCGAGTTTGGTGAGTAATGTGATATTGCAGGGTATCATTATCATTAGACACTCAAATGTTAGCACTTGATAGATACCATCATTCTTTTTGAAAGTCATCTAGTCTTTAAATATTTAATTGACATTTTTTCTATTTTTTGGTACGTGGTCAATGAATATGCTTGATTATTATGGTTAAATAACTCATGATTTTATTAATTATTTAATTATTATTAACTTATCTTATTTTGTTTGTGTTTGTTTCACAACTTTGAGGTCTGTATAGTGATACATAATTAGGAAGTAATTCATGTTTATGCTTTTCTCAAGGACAACAGCTGTAGCATTTTCTGGAATTTTAAATTTCTTCTTTTAGAAAACATGTATCTATGTGTATTAGTTAGTAAACTCATATGGGTAATTAAATTTATGTATACATATAAATATTGAGTATACTCTCTAGTTACATAAATGTTAATATATATATATATATATATATATATATATATATATATTAATTAATTAGTTGTACCCTGTATTTGGATGAGTTTTAGAATATTATTAATTTTATTAAAGAATTTGAAAATTTTTATGATAAAATATATCGTGTTGATAAAGAGTTTTCTTTTTTTTAAAAAAATAAAATTATAAGTATTTTAATAACTTAAAATTGAATTATTTAAAATTTTACCAAAAAAGTATGAATTTGAAAATCTTGTATTCTTTTGCCTTATAAATTGTGGCATCTTCTCTTCATATTTTCTCGTTGGTTTGATTTAGTTGAAATATGATTGAGTTGAATCAAGACAAGAGATTGGTGATTTGGTATCATTTTTTCAATCAATGGATTTTTTTCTTGATTAAATTTAATCATTCTCGGTTGTAATTGCTAATATGATTTCTTTGTCAATACAAACTAATAGTACTTTTTTAACTGACATTACTTTGATTTTTTCTTTTTTTTTTCAACATAGAACAATGTTTTCTTACTTACGTTGAACATGATTTTCTTGGTTCATATTAACATATATTATTTTTACTTAATGTCATCAATACTTTTTTAACTAATATTGATCAAAATGTATTTTAGAGTAATTTATGAACTCATGTTAACATAGATTTTATTGACTAGCATTATAATTTTTCTGTTAATATAAATTAAAATCTTTAATGTAGCGTAAATTATTTTGTAATTAATATTATTGGAATTATTTATCTATTAATGTATAAACTTATTAAGCATGAGATTATTTATAATGAATGTGACCAATTTTTTTTGTTTAGAAAATTATGTATAACTCCACTCCACTGCACGATGTAGGGAAGGAAGAGGAAGCATGGATTTTCCAGAAAGCCTTGCCCCACATCCACCGCCAAAACTCCAAACACTTCCGAATGAAAACCATCTTAGAAAAAAAGTTTTGGCCAAAATTAGTTGTTTGATGAAATTCATCTTTTGACATGGCACTGCCATCACATGGCCTTGGCCCCTTCAAGACTAATACTAACTTATAATAATCCATACTTAAATCTGATGCTGACATTTTAAACGGTTAGCTTCAATTATTGGATTTTGCTTCAGTTTCTCTCTCAATTAGATTCAATTTCTTGAAGAGGAATACTACTAACTTTACACTGTCTTATCTCAATTCCCAAAGCACTTAAAGAGAAAAGCTTGAGAAGCAAGTTAAATAGAAGATTATGTAAAATGTAACCACCAATATAGTTGCTTTTGACAAATAAAATATTGTGCTACTAGGGTTCTACCAATCCTCAATCAAGTTCATATCATTAGAATGCAATGCAAATGGAAGCAGAGTTTTGATGTGGATGTGACGTGGCTTTTGGGTGACTTTGCCACAACATTTACTCTTCTTCAAACCACCCAACAACTTTACTTTCCAACTTCATTTCACTCTCTGGCGCATCCAGAGAGATACCTACAAATTCTTCCTCCACTTTGGTATCCTCTTCTTACAGTTCCATCATAATAAATAGGAAATTACTCATGTACTTTTATTTTAAAATTAAAAAAAACTCAGCATTGTCCCCCACCTCCTTCACCTCATCTTTGAACATATGTGAACATCTTCCTCTCGTGCGTGTTTCCATTTCATCTCCATATAATTATTTGTGTAACATCTTTTTCATTCACCACTTTGTGAGTTATACTATAGATTTAAGTGGTTAATTTGATAATTTGAATAATATCGGTGGGTGAATGATGACGTTGGTAATTTGAGAGTTTATAAACCAGATAAGTTTTATTCGGTTGTCATTTTGTTTTGGAGATGTAAACCAGACAAAATGTAAACCGGATGAGGTATGATCCGGTTTACATCCGCAAAATAAAATGACAACCGAATGATACCCATCCGGTTCATCGCCAACATTGTCGTTCCTTGTCACCATTGTCGAAAAATCTTTCCTATTGTTTAATGACCCTCTAAACCTTCAAAAATACCACTGTAAAAGACGTATTTGAGCAAAATGAGATGATGTTTCACTGTACTCGACCTGCGTGGAGATGAAGAATGCACTGTGCAGTTTCTTAATAAGACTAATCAAGGTCTTTTTGGTTATTTAGACAGAGTACTTTGAGAATTAAATTTTTTTATGAAGGTGCAGGAAGAAGATATGGAAGTGGAGAAAGAATTTGTTTGCATCTTAAACAAAACTAGCCTTTTTGCTCTTTGCACCCCTACCACTTCTTTAGTTCATATCCACCATGTAATTGGGCCTAATTGATTGGCCTCACAAATACTATAAGTAAATGAAAATTGTTGGGAAAAGGAAACGATTGAATCAAAATCTTCAGACTTGATGACAAAATGTGTGGTCGTCAAGAAGGTAGTGATAAAGCAACAAAAAGACAATGAACTCTGGGACATATACCTATATTTAAGTATTAGAAATAGAATAATAATAATAGGTTGTAACCATGTACATAAACTAGATATTAAACATGTCGTATATTCATTAAATTGACAACGTGAGACTATAAATAGTAATTCTCAACATGGACAAGCAGTGGATTGAGTTTTAAAGAGTTGTAATCTATTATTTAAGTTTGCAAATAAACGTAATCAATTATAACACAACAAGTGCAGTTCGATTTATCACGCAACTATAGCAAGTCAACTAATTATTGGAGAGTTGAATGAATTTTCCTGTGTTTAGATTAATCTGATCTGGCAAGATAAAATCCGATGGACCTAGTACTTTGAATGTAAAACATGTGATTAACAATTCAAAACACTATTAAATTGATTACAGGTAACTTTACGCCAACCTCATGCGTGTCTCGCTGATTCCAAAACCCTGCTGACTCAGTCTGAGTTAGTTTTAGATTTTATCAATTAATGGTGGGTTTAAGATTTGGCCCAGTTGCATTAGCCACCACTATTTCACTTCAATAACTTACTTCACTACTATTAATTAATTAATATAAAATTAAAAAATAAATTTATAGTATTATACTTATTTATCTATTGTTGAGAAAATTAAGAAAAAAATAAGAAAGATTAAACGAAAAAATACGAGAGAGATCAAACGACTCACCTATGTTATATCTCTATTTATACTTTCAGTTCTGATATCATTTATTAAAAAATTAAAAATTGAAAAGAAGAAATACAGAAAAGATAAAATAAAAAAATTACACTCACATAAGATAATAACAGTATCTTTATCTAAAATTCTTAAGACATTAAATTTATAAATTTTATTTCTTATATCACTCAATATTTTTTTATTTTCATTTAACATGAGACTTAGATTTATATTTTAATCTGTAACACATATAACTAAATAAATGCCATAAACCTATCTTAATAATATACACTCTCATAATATATTCTCGTCTATATACTGTAATTAGTATGTTACTTTTATTGGGAGGTGAAATCTGCTAGGAATTTATTGACATGATCACAAAGGGAACAATGGGTTCAAGCAAATTTGCTGAGCCCTACTTATTTGTCTCACTCACGAAGTACATGTACCCTGCGACGTTGTTATTAAGTACAGTTTCATCATGTAACATCTTGTAAAGGACAATGCTGTCCAATTCCTTAAAAGGAATTTGTTTTGATTGCACAATATATATTTATATGTATGGACATCTTAAGCTATTTAACAATCTAGAAATTATTTTATTAAAAGATTTTTGAATTGCATTATGGTAATTTTTAATGTTTCTCTCCCTATTTTAATTTTATGGTTTGTCGAAGTAACTATGATTATTTCATTAGTTTTTCTAAAAAATTATGATCGCCTATCAATATTCTATTTAGTGATTTTTTTTATCAAAGATCGGTGGATGTTTCAATCTCATTCTTCTAACAGTATGCCAAGAAGTGTGTAAATCTTCTGTAAAAAAAAAAAAATCAAAGAGTGGAATAGTAAGTAATTTTAGTGTTTTGAATATTGGGGTTATTTTGTTTTGACTATTCTTTTTATTTCTTCTACATCGTGTTTGAAGATGCTTTGAACAATACTGATTAATTTTTTTTTACTAATATAGTTTTTTATTCATTTCTTTTAAAGTTGAATGAGTGTGCTTCTTATTTTTAAATATTTTAATTCAGGTCTTGAAAATTGAAAAGGTTTTATTAACTACCCTTCAATTTCTTATATCACGGAATTCTTCTTTATTGTTTTCTATTTTATTTATCACAACTTTGCATAATAGTTTAATTTAGTTGAGAGTAAATATTTTGTATATTTTTGAAAATTTATTTTCCGTTTTTTTAGTTTTTTTTTATATTCAATAATTTTACTTCTTTTAAGGGAGGTATTATTCCCAGGTTTTCTCCTTTACATGTTTTCCTATTTTTTCAGTCAATTTAATCATATTTATAGTAAGTTTATCTTATAACCACATGAAATAAGACATATCTTCTTAAAATAATTTTAAATCTTTGTAATATTAGTCTCTAAATTTTCTTAGATCATTTTGTACATAATAGTTAAAAAAAACTACTTTGTTTCTTTTTTCTTGTTTAAGAAATTCAATATTAAGAACTTTTTTTTTGTCTATTTCAAGAAAATTATTATATGTAACTGACTAAAGTTAGATTGAGTCTGTGAATCATATATATGAGTTCAATAATGTCTTGAATTGTTTATTTCAATTTCCTATTCATGGGTTGAGATCGGAGGAGATTGTCTAAGAATTTTAAGAACAATTATCTAACTAATGAAAAACTTGATCTATCTATGAATAGTTTTGCTAAACTAATATCAAGAATTCTTGGAAAAAGTAGTTTTTTTTTTTTTTTTTCAAACGAGCAAACAACACTTCTAATGCTCCAAAATAATGGTCTTAAGTACTATTATATATATCTTCTACCTTGTTGAGATTTGTTACAGTTAAGATATTTTCTAATCTCCATTTTAGTCGTTGTATATTTCGTTATTTTTTATGTCTCTGATACACGTTAATTTTATCATAGTTAATTAATAAAAGAATAGTTTCTAGGGGCAATTAATAGTGCTCATGAAACTAATTGAATTTCATTACTTTATAATAATTTTTATGCAGTATTATAATAGGTATGACATATTATTCAATTCTTCATCCACTATCTTTCCATTTAACATAATATTATATGAACTATTATGAAAGTTATGGACATTTAATAATTAGGATAATTATTTCTATATAATCAACCATTACGTATATTATTTTTGAATAATGCTAAAATTTCTTGTAATTTTTTAAGTATATTCCTAGCCTAAACAGTGATCTTATAGCTATTTGTATTTATAGGTATATTGTTATTTGTCTGTCTAAAGACTAAAAGAATAATGTCATGTGTTTACTTTATATTTAGTCCCCTTTCTATGATTTTCATTATATATTATACTTTAAACATGTTTAATAAATTAGTTTTATGTACACAAATGATATTTCAATTTCTAAGTCATCAATCTTTAATTTCTAACATGCTAATTGCTTTACACATGATATAAGCTTAGTTTTGGAAATATAGTGAAGTTTACTAATATTTGTACTCTCTCATAGTAGAACTTTACTATTGGGAACACCCTTTCGATTGATCAACGCTTAAAATCACACCTCACCTCTTAAAATTCTTTAGCTAATTAAAATACTCCTTTCTAAGGTTTGACAAGCCAACTACCACTTATCTTGTCTATAAATAAATTGTAATTGATTTTATTTTTAATTCAGAGAGAATTGCAAGTATAAATATAGCATTCGGAGAAAGAAGCATTGCTTGATCCTTTCGCTCATTGAAACCTTTCTGTTATTGTAAAAACTTTGTGATGCTTGAAGTATTATTCTATTTTTGAAGTTTCTAAAGTGTTTCTTTTATAAGCTTTTCATTATAATAAATTATTGAATTTTAATCCCTCATTGTGATCGTTCAAAGGGATATATCTGTGCTAGAAAAGGAGCTCCAAATATTACTTATTAACTAATATCTCTTATATATTAAAAATTAAATGATTCATATAGAAAGAAACCGAAATCCAAACTTTTATTTATTATGAAAATTTTGCAAAAGAAGCACTTTAAAAACTTCAAAGAAACATTATACTTTGTGCTTTAAAAAGTTTTTTACAAGATTTATATGACAAGAGGATCGAGTGATGTCTTCCTTCTCCAATAGTTACAATTTTTACAGATTTTAAAAATAAACAAATTATAGTTTAATTATATCTAAGATAGGTGCTACTTTATATTCTTGAACCTTACATCATGTACAAAGTCTTTAAGAATATTCAGGAACCTTGTATCTCCTAAAATTTGTATGTAAAAGTTTGTATAAACTAGTATACAATAATAATTATTTTTCTGTACAAGCACATATACTCAACAACAGTAGTTTAAGATTCATAATTTCAGTTAGATATGATTAGATTTTATTTCATTAGTGAGATCTAAGTTCATTTATGTTTGAGGACTTTCATGATCTGGAGGATACGATCTTCAAAGTTTTGCTGCAGTAAATGATGTGCTACTATTTGTACAATTACTCCACTTGTCTAATCTTTTCATTTTATTTGTGCATGTGAATAAAATATAATTAGAACTTACATCTATACACCATGAAACTTTTTTTACATTATCAATATACATACTATTTACTGGTATAATTATAACAACTGGAGTCAATTAATTTTTGTTGATGAAACTTAAAGTTGAGTTTATCCCTGGTGCTTGAAAGGAGACAAACCAAATGATGTATATGATATGAGAGTATGTATATTTTTTGGATGTGGGCAATGAATGGATTGAGTGAGTGGTAAGCCCACAAACACGCTATGATCCAACAACCGCATTACTTTTTGGAGATAATCAGAGCACACTCAAGTAGTAGAGATGATGGTCAACCAGATTCAGTTTCTTACAGGGCTGTGTTCATCAAACTAATTATTTATTACCATTTCCTCATACATCTTCATGGCTTTTCCAGTGTAAGTTTAGACTGCAGTTTGTCTCAACTTCTACTAAATTAATTTTGAAGACATTAGTTTAGAAATGTAACATTTTTAATGATGGTGGCAAATAGTCACCGTGACCACACCTTCTAGTGCTACACTCACAATTCAAACTTTTCTTCATCCGACCATATGCTAGTACATGCACTACAATTTACAACATGACACTAATTAACAATGTTCAGAAAATACTACATTTCTTCTTGTTTTTCTATTCCACATTTCTGACACGGTATCATTACTCTTAAAGTTGCTCTTTTACTTTCTCCTGTGAATAAAAATAATAAAAAAATGTTGTTGAGCTTTAAGTCGTGTTCTAATGATAACAGTAAGAGGAGGTAGAACTTGGTTCTATTATTAGTTTGTCGAGGCAGTTTAAGAAGAAAAGATAACAAAGTTTGCTGAAAGCAAATCTATACGTCATCTTGGTGATATCAGAAAGTTGAAAGCAATCGTGATCATGAATATGGACCTACTTAATTATTGTATATGGTGATTAGCAGTGTTGGGATGAAGAACACTATCATCTATCTACCAAATGATATTAAAATATGGAATAGTGGAAAGCGGAGACCGTGTAGGTAAATGTTCAATTGCTTGAAAACAATAACAAAAAAAATCTTCGCTTTTTCTCTCATATCTTCTTAGATATGATGTACATTAATATGTTTGTATTCGACCATCTCATGGCCCCATCCATCTATGCACTCGCTTGGTTAAGTGGCAGTTTGGTATCTCATCATAAGCGACATGTTCCCACTTAAGGTCCGAAGAGGTATTGATTGCAAGCTGAAATTGTCACTGCCCAATGCACGAGTAATTCAGTGAAAATGTTATGCACATAACTATCAATGGAAACGTGTAGTGCGTGGACTGTACGTAGGTACACTCTTTTCCTATAAAACCCTATTCATTTTCATCATATAGAAGCATCCCTTTCATTCACCTTTCTTCTGATTTCCCCCCCCCCCCCCCCCCCCTCACCCCAAGAAGTAGAACCCTTCCTAGCAGAATGCACCAAGGAATTGTAGGAACCATATTTGAGTATCGTACTTTATACATGTGTTTATTTATTATTATTTACGTTGAGTGGTTGATGGATGTTCACTGGTTTACTACAGACAGAAAAGAGGAATTATGTGAGGCACTGCTTACAAGTAGAAGTGCGACCCAATACTCAAACGGAGACTGTAGCTATGAATATTCAGCGTAACTATTCCACATGCTTAGATGATGATGGCCGTTTGAAGAGAACAGGTTGGTTATAGTTTAACTTAAGAAATTGTAGCAATAAGCAATCATGAAGGAAGCAGTATGTGGAAGTGAGAAAGAATGTTGTGTTTGTGATTGCAGGAACATTTTGGACGGCAACTGCTCATATCATCACTGCTGTGATAGGGTCTGGAGTTCTTTCTCTTGCATGGGCAGTAGCTCAGCTTGGTTGGATTGCTGGACCAGCTGTCATGTTTCTCTTTGCTTTGGTCAATCTCTACACTTCCAGCCTTCTAACACAGTGTTATAGGACTGCTGACTCGGTCACTGGACAGAGAAATCACAGCTACATGGAAGCAGTAAAGTCCATCTTGGGTAAGAGGATTAAGAACATTTCATTATGTATAACCAAAAAAACCATTGTGCTGCTATGATGAAACTATCATACCACTTTTTTTGGGTTTCAGGAGGCAAAAAGGTCAAGTTATGTGGTCTGATCCAATATGTCAATCTGTTTGGAATTGCAATAGAGTGTACCACTGCTGCCTCTGTCAGTATGATGTGAGTTCAATTCAAACATTAGTGACTTTATTTATTCTCTCTGGGAAATGTTTCCGTCTCCCTTAAAAATTGACCTTTACTTGATTAACTATATTTGTTCTATTTCATTCTTGACCTTTCTGACTGTGCATGCTCAGGGCCATAAAAAGCTCGAATTGTTATCATAACAGTCATGAAAATGATCCCTGCAACATGTCACGCAATGGGTATATGATAACATTTGGAATAGCAGAAGTGCTTTTTTCCCAAATCCCAGACTTTGATCAGGTGTGGTGGCTATCCATAGTTGCAGCTATTATGTCCTTTACTTATTCCTCAGTTGGCTTAGGTCTTGCCGTGGCCAAAGTAGCAGGTGCAAGCAGATTTATCTTTTATGTCAGCGTTGAACCATTGTTTACTTGTCTCTGCAACTTCTAAGTTTGTTTTTCATCTTGCAGAAAATAAAACTTTTAAAGGAAGCATGTTGGGAATTAGCATTGGCACAGTGACACAAGCTGGAGCAGTAACTAGCACGCAGAAAATATGGAGAAGTTTACAAGCTCTGGGGGCAATGGCCTTTGCATACTCGTTTTCCATTATCCTCATAGAAATTCAGGTACCTCGAATAAAGCCTATCACGATAATACGTATTCTTCACACAATTAATAATATTACATGAGAAATTAAGAAAGCATTTTGGCTTTGTTGCATTGCAGGACACCATAAAATCTCCTCCTGCAGAGCACAAGACCATGAGAAAGGCCACAACGTTGAGCATCGCAGTTACCGCAGTGTTCTATTTACTCTGTGGATGCATGGGTTATGCAGCCTTCGGAGACAATGCATCTGAAAGCCTGCTAACTGGTTTTGGGCTCTATGACCCTTATTGGCTTCTATACATTGCCAACCTTGCAATTGTTGTGCACCTAGTTGGGGCATACCAGGTATTATATCATATATGATCCTTCAGGGCTAGTTGTCTGTCGTGAATTCTGGATACTTCAGAAAACATAGACTTGTAAAATAAAGGAAATAAATGAAGATTGAAAACTATTTCTGAACTGTATATATTATTCCAGGTTTTTTCGCAGCCCTTATTTGCATTTGTGGAAAAATGGAGTGCACGTAAATGGCCAAAGAGTGGTTTTGTCACGGCAGAATATGACATACCGGTTCCCCTCTATGGGGTGTACCAACTCAACTTCTTCCGCTTAGTATGGAGAAGCACTTTTGTGTTGTTGACGACCCTCATAGCCATGCTTGTGCCTTTTTTCAATGACGTGGTTGGAATACTTGGCGCTTTTGGGTTCTGGCCATTAACAGTTTATTTCCCTATCGACATGTATATTTCGCAAAAGAAGATTGGAAGATGGAGTAGTCGATGGATTGGTCTTCAGTTACTTAGCGTTAGTTGTCTCATGATTTCCTTAGTAGCTGCCATTGGTTCCATGGCCGGGTTGGTTTTGGATGTCAAGACTTACAAGCCATTTGAAACTAGTTATTAAGTGAAGTTGAGTTATTCACAAATAGCAGTGTTTAAGCAAATGATGGGTCACATCTTAGTTTGTGCCTTAAAGTACGTACTCTCCATGTCTGCTGCTGTTGATTTGAGAACCAAAATTATAATTGGACTTTGAACATAACATACCTGAGAATTTGAGGTATACGTCTGTGAAAGTGTTAATTTGAAGTCAAAAGGAATTAAAAGCCTTCGAATGTTTTATTTCTCTAGTCATTGACGCTAGTAGTTCTTCCTTGTGCCATTTCATTTACTTTTTTTCTAACTCCCTCTCATATCATCCCATGAAAAATGTTTTTGACAACTCGTTTTAATAAATAATTAAGGAAGTGGTTTTTCAACTATTGTTCATATAATGACTTTATTAGTATCACAGTGTGCAATTTATAGCCAATAAGGGAAAAAATAAATGGAATTCAGTATCGCAAATTTGGTGAGTAACCAGTTGGACTTCAATAAAAAAACAGAACCCTCTACGAAAAAAAAGAGTAACAAACACAGTTCCTTTTGGCTAACATCAGCATTAACCATAAATACTAACCCCTACCAAGATTTGATTAAGACAAAAATACATGGACAAACAGACAAATTAATCTATATAAAGGGTGTCCTAAACAACTCATTTCTTAGCCTTCAGTTTGGCAGAATTTGCTTCAGCGGCGGCTTTAGCTAGTGTTGTTGGCTTGATCGCACTCTTCGGGTTCAGTGCCTTCCTAAGTTTGAACACTGCCCAAGCTGTCCCAATTGCATGCCCTGCGGCATCGAGGCCTTCATTAGCAACCTGGGCTGCTTGCTCTCCATATCTAACAAAACCAAAAAGGCAATGGAAAAGAAAATCTATGTCAATCTTAAAGCCAAACAGTAAACAAACCATCGGTTGGATAAAAAGGGTAAGATTTCATGCAAACGTCTATGACAAAAACTAGAATAGATGAGAAATTTTTTGAAGAAATTAACTTACTTATGTGACACGAGTCCAGTGGTCACAGTCGATGAAGTGGACATAACATTCCTCCCAGCTACTTCTACAGCATCCAGCACCTTATCTGTACATCAAACAACCAAAAAATATATAAAATTAATAAAAATGAATCCTTCCTTCCATGCACACATAATCCAAAGAGCTATAAGAAGAATGATATAACTTACTGAATCCATCCATGGTAGCAAGGACGATTTCTCCTGGAAGAAGACTGAAGAACTTCTTTCCTGGTTTGGAGTTTACTACAGAACTTGTGAAGAATCCAGACACTTTGACAACCCCAGAGAGGACTCCAGTGGCTACTTTCTCTGACATCTTGGTCAACTTCTTAACCCTTTTCATATTCTCCATGGCCTGAGGACTAATCTGGGACTGGGAACCAGGCTCCAATCTCTTCTTCAAGAAATCATTCCCCCACTTCAACCTCTCCACAGTAACATCCCCAGCCCACAAAATCCCCCTAACAAAATGCCCCGACCCCGCAGCAATCCACCTCGCAAAACTCCCACTGTAATCCTCCACGTTTGGCGCCAACGTTGTCCAATAAGCACCAGAACGCTCCTCCACCACTTCCCTCTTCTCCTCTGATTTTAACTCTTCAGGTGATGTCTTTGTTGACACTGAACCATCCAATACCTCCCATCCACTCACACCCTTCACTTTCTCCTTCGACAGAAAGCTATACTTCTCCAGAACCTCGTCCAGTTCCTTCAGCACCCTCTCCTGCCCCTTCGCCGCCACCGTCAACCCATAATTCAACACCTCAAATCCGTTCTCCGCCTGCTTCTGGGGAACTTGCACCGTGAAGAAGTAGTGCGACTCGTCCAGCTTCACCGCCGCCACGTCCTTGGTCAACGGCCACTGAACCTTGTCCCCTACGCGAGCGAGAACCGCCACCACTTTGTCCCCTTCTCCGAGGCTCGATATGTTGAGGTCCCCTGAAGCAAGATGCACGCTTGAATCCTTTTCTATGAGATGAAGAATCGCACCCGGAACCGTGACGAGAACGTTTTCCATGGCTTGTGTCGTTTTTGGCTCTTCCCTGATGAGATTCTCTGTTTCCACTGAAGGATAAATGGAAGAAGAAGATGACGATGAATGGTGGGAAAAGGGAGAATCGGCGTCTGGGTTTGTTGAATCGATTTGTGGATACAATGAATTTTGTTGAAGCATGACTTGGAAGTGAAGAATGAAGGAAGCCGAATATGACTATCTATATATATATACGTACCGTTACTTAGTTGGATAGATCAAAACCAAGTCGAACGTTAAATGACATAAGATATATAATATATAAAATTTATGGGCAAAACAAAACCGACATGCCGCGGAGGAGGAAACACGTGGTGGCGGAAAATACGTGTAACAACCGCGGTGAGGAACCATTAGTTACTTTCTGTTTAAGAAACCAAGGAATGAACTGAGAACAATCCAGATTCAACACGGGCCAATCGCTTTCACTGGGCCTATGGCGTACCATAGCCCAATTGGCCCAATCCAATTAGTTCTCTCTCTCACACGTGTTTAAAATAAACGGTTCGGTTTTGACCTTTGATTAAGAGCCAGGGATTAATCTATTATACTGAACCGTGAGATTCAATCTAGTCCGCTTCAGCTCACTATTAATTATTAGTTAATATTATTTATTTTAATTGATTATGATTTATTTTGGTTAATTCTAATTCATCTTAATAAAAATTGGTAATTTTAAACCGATAAAATCATTATTAATTGCTTTAGATGACAAGGTCTTTTATATAAGATTTATAATAATTAGTGATTCTAAACAGATTCTGAATAAAGAAAATCATTATGAATAAATATACTTCTTTAAATGATAATGTTTTTTATATAGGATCTAGGTCTAATAGAAATATCATCTATTTTAATAATCTTTTATTCATATATTTTAAAATATTTTTTTATATTTTTACTGACTCAAGTATAAGAAAGTCTTAGCAGGTCAATTTCATTCAATTCAACATCTTTAATTTGTTGTCATTTATTAACATCTAATTTTGTCCGGATAATCTTTTAAATTAAAAAAAAATAATAAAATAAAATAAAAAAATAAAAAATAATAATAAGGTAGAACACATATTTATTAATTTAATGTTATTGAAAAAATAATAAATAAAATTTTTTGAATTTTTTCATTAAAAAAAATAATTAATAATAAAAAACGAAAATAACAAAAAAATAATAAAAAATATAAATTGAAATAATAGAATCTAAAAATAAAATAATAATAATAAAAATAACAAGAAAAAAAAATTGTTTTCAAACAATTTCAAGATAATAAAAAATAATAAAAAAAATAAGTCAATCTGTTCTAAATTCTCTTTCTCTTAACTCCACTTATTATTTAAAAAATATATAAAATAATAACTTTAAAACTGTTAAGATACAACTCACTTTCTCCACTACATAAAATAAAATTAAAAGAAATTAATTAATTAAAAAATAATAATAATAATAAATAAGAAGTATAGGTCACGTATCAGTATGTTTTTATTTTTATTCATTTTTGAGTCTCACTGTACATTATCGTATAGAATAAGAAAAAATCTACAAATTATTCCTATTGCACCGTGCATCTCCATTAAATGCATCATTCTCCTAAATTTTCTGTATTGAGTTTCTGCCCTTTACCTTACCTTTACCTTAACGAGCTTGAGTTCCAGATACACGAATTTAATTACTTTATAAATATTGGCTCTTTAATTAATCCATGTTGGGATCACACAGGGTGCTTTTTCTCTTGTCACAAGTTATCTACTACTTGACCCCCTATCAACCATCAATGTATTCCAAAATAGAAAGCTGCATTTTTGCATTCTCTTATCCATATTACATCCTTTTCCTTATTTCATTACACTGTCTTATTATTATTATTTTTTTTCTGTTTCTTTCATTCTATTAGCATGAATTCACCTTATGGTAATATCAAAATCAAAAGTCAATTTCAATCATGTCAAATTAGGTTACACAAAAAAAAGAAGAAGCGTAATTTATATACATATTATAGTTACATTTACTGTGTTTTTTATTTTCAAATATTTCTCTGTTCGTGAGAATTTACTTCTAAATGCCTTTTTTATCTAAAAAAAATGTTTGGATCATTATATAAACGATTAAGTTTTTGGTTTGTATCACTTATACTGTTAATTTATATATAAATATACATATAGGCCCGGATGATATTTATCTAAATACTGTATCTATAATAAATATTATTTGACGTGTTTTAAGTGAATGCTTATATATTTATCTCCTATTTAGAGAATGGATTTTAAATGTAATATTAATTTTGAGTTAAAAATACTACATATTACATTAAAATTTTTATGTAAAAAACTTGAACATAATCTCTGTACTCCTATATTAATTTTATAAAAAATAAATTTGTTTTAAAATCGAATTGGTAAGTACCTTCTCAAATAAATTGTGCAAGAGGTTAGATGCCCTAAAATGTGAGCAAAAGTAATTAGAAGAAACTAAAAGTTAACTTATGCTGGAACTCGGCTTTTCTATGGAAGAGGGAGAAAAAAATACCAAATAACTAAAAGAAAAAATTAACCAAAAATAACTAAAAAATGAAAAAAAATATCAAATAACTAATAGAAAAATTTAACAAAAAACAAATTACCAAATAACAAAAGATAAAAAAAAATTAACAAAAAAAAAAACAAATAACTAAAATAACACATTATCAAAATCATTATCTTTATAGGAATAATTGGTATGGCTCATTCAGTAGTAGACTTTGCTGGTAGCGCATTTGTTAGAAATGCATTCAAAAGTAACACTTTAGAGATGTAAATTTGTGGACTTAATTCAATTGAATTATTAATCTCATTAATAATGTATTACTTTCCTGCTTAAAATCAATATTATGTTAATTCTTGACTAACCAAATTTAGATACATTGTTATATAAAATAGTTTTTTATTTATAATAATCATTTAAAACAACCACAATAAATTTGTTCTTAAGTATGACTCTAGGGTTTTCATGTAAAGATCATGTAGTTAAAGTTAAAACTCAAACAGTCAACCTAAAAGCATTGAATGTTGTGATATAAGGTGTTTTATATCTAGTAATTAAACATACTAATGGGTTTATAATTTGTTAGAATTAATCATGTTGCATAGTATGCATAGTTACCTTGATGGACAAGTTTTCAATCTCAAAAGTGGTTATGAAAAGAAGTTAAAAGTAATTAAAATGTATCCGTTGATAATTAATTTGGAGGATATAAATTATATTTTTATAAGTTAAAATTAATTTTCAAAATAGAACTCTTCATTTGATTTATTTAAAAAATTAGCTATAAAAAAGTTATTTTTAACTTATACGGAAGAATAATTTATGTTATTATTGTTTTTAAATTAGTATCTAGGAAGAAAACTACTTAAAAAAAATCCTAAAATAATTTCTAATTGATTTATATTATAAAAACGTTTATAATAAACATGGATGAAAAACAAACATATATGAATATTTAGAACAGTTAGTGCAACATTGGTAAAGTATTTATAAAGTGTTAGCAACATGTTTATAAATGTAATTTTTATTGGTAGAAGCATTGTTGAGAAAACGTGTAGTAATGTTGTAACAAAAGGGTGGAACTATGCATGTTTCATCTTCCTGTCCAAGTTTAACTCATGATTTTACGAAGTTCAAAAAATTTGAATTAAAAGTGAACAGTTTTTCAAGAAAACGTGTACTTTTCCATCAAAATAAAGTTAAAGACTTATTGCGTTTTTTCTTTCAGATGCATAACTTCAATCAAGGGTATTTATTAAATGCAAGTTTGACTATAGACACATTAATGTGGTTTTCTTTTTCTTTTCCAACACTTTGCATTACAGTTTTTTTTTTCTTCTTTTGATCTTATGGCATCAAATTTTGTGTTTATTTTATCAATTCGACCATTTTATGTATTTCCAAACACATTAAATATTTTGTTTAACAAACGAACTGTACAGTATAAACTTTTGTGTGACAAACGAACTATACCATATAATAAAGTTATGAATGTCCCTATAAGAATAATATGTGGTGAGGATGCCATTGATATTCTTATATATCTCTTCACTTTCCTTTTTATGGCATATGTGAAACTAATTAAATAATAAAGAGTTCAATTGTCATATTCTATTACTGCAAAGATTTGCAGATTATCATTTAAGTGAAAATCATTCTACATGTTTTTTTTTAACATAATTAGTAGTATAAAACTCAACTATCTTATTCAATATGACCATTTATCTCGCATTTACATTGTTAATATATCTTAATTGATAGTGTTCATGGATAACTTTTAGCTTTTAAGTGTATTTTTTTTTAATATTAATGTCTAGGTTTGAGATATTATTAGGTATTAGAAGGGTGTATGCAAATTGAAAAGTGTCACGTAAGATTTTCCTACAATAATTAGATTTTTTTTTTCTTTTTAGTATACGGATCTTGGATTCCTGAAATTAAGTTTGACACTATAATAAAGCTAACATTTATATTGAATCATGGAAAAGGTTATAGTAGTTCCCCATGTTAGTCAAGGAAACCAGGTTCCTCTCATAAGTAATGCTTGGTTAATGTATCGTCACATTCAAAGTTCAAGAAAACAAAACTATAATTCATCCTATAAAAATAATAAAACAAACATATAATTCATCCTATAATGTTTTAAAGAAAACAAACTTATAATTCATCCTATAGTTTTTAAAAGTATTAAAGGAAAACCAAAAGTCAACAAAAAAAAATACAAAGTAAAGTTAAATTAAATTTAAGAAAAGTTTATTAAAAAAATACAACAAAGATTACAAAGATTATCAATTATTTCTCTATTATGGTTTTAAAAGCATCAGTAATGGAAGAGATAGAGGAATGGGTGAAAAAGATACACAAACATCCCTTTTTCTACCCAACACTAACACTAACAAAATAATATTTTTATTTTAAAATATAAAATAAATCAACTAAAGAAAAAAATTTCAGTATATTATCAGGGTGTATGCAAATTGAAAAGTGTACAAGTAAGATTTTCCTATAATAATTAGATTTTTTTTCTTTTTAGTAAATTTTCCTACAATATTAGATTTTTTTTTCTTTTTAGTATAACGTTCTTGGATTCCTGAAATTAAGGTACCAGTTCCCCATATTAGTCAAGGAAACCAGGTTCTTCTCATAAGTAATGCTTGTTTAATGTAACGTCACATTCGCCGCACATACCAGAGTTAAAGTTCAAGAAAACAAAATTATAATTCATCCTATAATGTTTAAAAGAAAATAAACTTATAATTCATCCTATACTGTTTAAAAGTATTAAAGGTAAACCAAAACTCTAAAAATATAAGGTAAAGTTAAATTATAATTTAAAAAAAAGTTTATTAAAAAAAATACAACAAACATTACAACTTCAACTTGTTGTTGCTCTAAGCAAACACGTCCTAAATTAATTAAAAAAAACATACAAACTATTTGGATTCACTATTGTTTTATATTAGAAGTAGCATTTTACACAGCTGCCACTCACTCTCATCCCTAGTCACGCGCGGCATCGATCAAAACTACATGATCAATATAACGGTTCTATTTGAGTAACGACAATGGGACTCCGAACCACGTGCTTCCCATCCGTCCACGTCAGCGACCCGAAAAGTGCCCCGGATTGACCCATTTTCAGATTTCGGGTATCTGCCACCACCGTCACCACATAGCTCCGCTTCTTCACTGCCTCCGAAAACGCCAGCCGCGATGGCTTCACCGTCACAGTCACACCCCTCGCTGGGGCCTCCACGCTCACGCGATAAACAGAGTTCGCGGACCCCACGTTGGTCACGGTCCGAATGAACGTCATGGACTCAACTCCTTTGGACGAAACCGGAAACATGGCAACAAAAGAAGGGTAATTCAAATTCGCCGGTGATGGCTTTCTCGCTGGACAACTCGCCGGTGTGCGAGTAATCACCTGAATAACCTTGGGCCCGTAACCAATAGCGCAAAGGAAATTAACATAATCATTGTTGGTGATGTCATAGACCAAACCAGGATCCATGGCTCTTCCAAGGTTAAGATGACCGGCGCCGAAATCATAAGGCGTGGAACTGTTCCCGGTTGCTTCGTCGGTCATGAGCAGGTTGCGGTTATCGAGGACGGTGGCGGTGGTCATCAAGGCAGACCTAATGGCGGCGGGGCTCCAGTCAGGGTGCGCAGATTTGAGCAAAGCTGCTGCGCCACTCACGTGAGGGCAAGCCATGGAAGTACCAGACAAGATGTTGAACTCCGTTCTCCTCGTATCGGACTCCAAACCGGTTGGACCGACGGCTTCGGTCCAAGCCGCGAGGATGTTGACACCGGGAGCAATCAAATCCGGTTTAAGTATCTGTGGGTTCAAACCGTTGGGTCCTCTGGCCGAGAAAGAAGCAATGACCGGTGCCGGTTTGATTCCAAGAATGGTGCCTTTGAAATCAAGCGTGGCCGTTGGATTTGCTGAAGATGATATGTATTTCTTGATTGCATCTCCTTCGTTGGAGCCAACAGCACATGCAGGAAGAAGATGAGCATCTCCCACCAGACCTTCACCGTTGGAGATTCCGTTCGCCAGAATCATCCCCACGCCGCCGGCTTTCTTCACCACCAACCCTTTCGCAACCCTCGGGCTACTTCCTCTGTCACATACAACTATTTTCCCCTTCACAAGGTTCGGATCCAAGGAATTCTCCATGCAGAGGGAATCCCCAAGAATCCCTGATTTCCCAGGGTAAACAAGTTGATACATTTTCCCACTCAACGCCGCTCCGGCGTAGAGCGACACCCCAGAGAGCTTCCTCCCATCGCCAAGAGTCACCTGAGCTGGAAAGTCACGATCAATAGTGCCTGCCCCCACTGTTGTTAACCAAGGAGCGAGGTTGGTCACTGACATTCCGCTTGGCCCATCGTTGCCGGCGGAAGAAGACACGAACACTCCTCTTGAAACCGCACCGTAGGATCCAATTGCGATAGGATCGAGGTAATACGGGGAGGCGATACCATCGCCACCGCCTATGGATATCGAAATGACATCAACGCCGTCGTTGACGGCGGCGTCGAATGCAGCGAGGATGTCAGAGTCGAAGCAGCCAGAGTTTTTCCAGCAAACTTTGTACACCGCCAATCGCGCTTTCGGAGCCACGCCCTTTGCGATTCCCGAGGCGTACCCAGACATGTTAGCCTGGAAGGCGTAGCGGCCAGCAGCGGTGGAAGCGGTGTGGGTGCCATGGCCATCAGCGTCGCGAGGGGAACGGAATTCGACGGTGTCGTTGATCGGATTGAGAGGACCAGAAGCCGCGCCTGCTTCGTGACCCTTGGAGAAGAATCTAGCACCGATGAGCTTGCGGTTGCAGTTTTTGGAAGTGAATCTAGCGCCGGTCTCACACGCGCCTTTCCAGCGACGGGGAATGGGGCCGAGGTTCAAATCCGAAAAGCTGCGGTGCTCCGGCCAGACGCCGGTGTCAAAGACTCCGATGATGACATCGGAGCCATAGTCAGATTCGGACCAGAGGCCTCGCTGGTTGCGGAGGCCGAGGAACTGCGGGGAGCGCGTGGTATGGAGCTGGCGGCGACGGTCTTCGAAGACAGCGAGGACAGAGGGGTGGTGGCTTATGGAGGCTACCTGTTGGGAAGTGAGAAGGGCGGAGAAGCCGTGGAAAACGGTGTCGTATACATGGAGGATGTGGGTTTGTTGGGCGAACTCAGAGGTGTACCAGTGATAGTGAGTGGGGAACACTGATGGCTTGGATTGGGAATTAACACGGAAGATGAAGGTTTTGGGAGCTTCATCGGAGATAACAGAGTGAAAGAAGAATATGAAGAAGAAAAGAACAGAGTGAAAGAGAGTGGGTTTGGACATTGGCTTACCCATTTCAGAGAGTGGGAACTGAGTGACTGATAAGCAACTCTCAAGTGAGAGGGCAGTGTTATAACACTCTCCACTGTGGGGCCACTCAACAGTTTTTCTTTTCTTTTCCTTTTGTTTTTTAATTAAAAATCTGATTTTTATTTAAAAATAAAACCTAGAAAGGATGTAAGTTTTAAAATAATATAGTCCTTTCCAATCCTTTATTTGTCTTAATTAAAAAATAATAATTAATCTGCATAACATTTTTGTTTGTAGCTAGTAAGATCGGATGGGTCAGCTCAATATCCTAGCAAATATTTTAGACCACATGATTTAAAAAAAAAAAAAAAAAAAATAAATATATATATATATATATATATATATATATATATATATATATATATATATATATATCAGTTTGTTACTTTGATAATGTTGATGAAAAAACATAGATGCATTTTTTTATTAAACACAAACAAACAAAATTAATTACTCCTTTAATTGAAAAAAACAGAAAACATATACCCTTCTATTTCCAATTTTGGATTTAAATGCTGGCATGAAAAGGACTTCAGTTTAATATAAGAGATGGTAAAAAGCAATTACAAATGACTACAATAGTAAGGTTCTTATTTGGCTTTGACACTAATAAATACAAAGACTATTGATTACATTAAATTATTTGGCTTTGACACTAATAAATATAACTGTTATTGATTACATAAAAATACATTATCCCGTCACCTAAAACATAAATTTATAAATATTTTTATATTATTAAAAATAATTTAATAGAAATAAATTTATTACATGATAAGTAAAATAAATTAAATTAAACTACATCACAATTTAAATTAATTAGACTTAATTAAACTAATTTAAGTTTCTTTTGTTTGTATTATTATCACAAAAACAATAAATACTATGGTTTGTAAAACAAATAAAATATATAAAGTGATAGCATTAAATTAAGTGAACTAACTATACTGTTTACTATCTTTTAAGTGACTCAAATCAGATTGAAATAAACCAAACTTGTCATGTTTTAAATCATTTAAATTGTTTGAGTTATTATTTACTATGTTATTATTTTTAAGTATGTTTTAATATTAGAAATTATACAATAATTTAGTTCAATTATTTGTGTAATGTATTTAGTATAATTAAATTTAGTTAATTTTAGATTGATTTAATTATTGAAATCTTTATCAAACCTACTAATAGACGCTCACAATTAAAAGGTAATTTCAATTATTTTAAGATGCCATTAAACATTTTATGACAAACCTCAACATATATTAAATTAATGATATTAATGTGATACAACGGTCCAGTGAAATAATTATCATAAGAACCAATCACTTTTTTTATATATTTTTAAATATAATAAATTTATAGTTTTTTTTAATGATGTATAATGAAATGTGAAGACCCAAGACACCTAAGAGCATGGCCCATCCCATCAATCACATTCAGTCACCCTAATTCTTCTTCCTTTCTTTTTCATTGTTGAAAACATCTAAGACAATGACAACAACATATATTATATATTCGAATGTGACTAGCAGGAATTCTCATAAAGTTACTAACTCACTGTTTTTTAAGCTACATATAACTAATATTCTATTTATATTAAATTTATTTTTTTATCTCACAATATAGTTAAAAAAGATATATAAATATAATGTATTGAAGTATATATTCAAATTAATTTACTAAGACAATGGAGTTATAATAATTTAAAAAATTTAATTAAAAATTGTAAATGATTGACATTAAGTCTAAACTAATATATATTTTCAATGTTTTGTATATGCTAAATATATAAATAGAAGTATGAAGGTATGACAAAATATCAATTATACAGTACAAGTTAAGCACCAAACTTTTCAGAGATAACTAATTAATACATTATTATTTTTGTTCTGGAATTTTAAATTTTTTTGGTTTGTTTATCATTAAATTGATTTAATTTATTTTTATTTTCAATGTAGTAAAGTTGTTTTTTTTAATTTATGTGATGATATGATTCATATATAGAGATATAAAATTAAATTTAATGTTACTTAAATAATTAAAAATAAATATTAATATTAAAAAATTATATTTTAGAGAAGTTATAAAATGAAAAATTATGTATGTTTAAATTTATATATAAAAACCTATTTATTATCTTAAACTCAATCAATAAAACAGAGTATTTCTCAAGTGAGATATAAGTAAAAATAAAGTAGTATCACATAAGTTTCATGAGTTATCTTCTCACACACATCAGTTAAGAGAGTTCATGCACTTATTTCCATGCATGCATGCCATTTGGGAGCCTCACCAACTAATATTTTATCCATTCATGGAAGTTTAAGGTTTGTCATGGAATTGTAAACACTTCTTCTATGTACTATTGGTTTCAGAGTAAATTATTCCTAATAATAACTGATGTGTATAAACATAAATTTATATAAAAAAATAAACTATAACTTAAAATTTTATTTATTTTCATATAGGTCAGTTTACTACTATAGAAAAGAAGATTATATGTACTTGTATATGCTTATGAGAAATTATGAAAACATAAATATATCATTCTCCCTGCCTGCCTCGATCCATACAGATGAAAGATGAAAAAATACACATATCATTCTAAAATTACTTATTAATTCTTTTTCTACATAGTACAATAGCTTTAAAAAACAAATAAATAATCAATTGTATACAATTGATATAAAATAAAATTATTTTATTTAAATTTCATTTTATGATTTTTATATTTTACATGTATATTAATAAATTGTATTTTCCTCTGAATTCACAAATCATAATACAAGTAATAGCTTTAATAACTCATCACCGTTTATTATAAATATATTTTAAATAAAAGAATAAAATAATAATTTTTAAATTTATTAATTAAAAAGTTATTTTATCTACCACATTAGTTAAATTCCAACTTTTTTCTAATGTTTTTTTTTTTTCATTTTCATAGGACAGATTCTATACAAGTATAGGGAACCGTTAGGTACTGTAACCCAAAACAAAGTGCACAGTAACAACACTACCGACAAACATATTTATTTTTAATATTATATTTTCATCGACCGACAGAAATTTGCAGTCTATTTATTTTATATCTTTATTATTTACTTTCACCATAGTCTATTACAATATATAGAAAAAAAGATAGTCACAAAGTGATCAGAAGATAAAAGATAATCATAGTCCATGCCAATTTAAGCTAAGCTCAATTGCAATACTTCTACCATTTGTTTATTTCTTACATACAATGAATGAATACTATAAATGAAATAGAAGTGTGAAATTATGTTGTTTTTGTAGCTACAACAACATAGGTAACAACCATGTACATAGTAAGAGCATCTAAGACGGAGTATGTTCCAAAATCCATAATTATTTTGCATTAACACTTTGTAAAGAAGAAACCTCCCACGCATACTTTCTGCTTTCAATTTTGCAGAACTGATTAAGGCATCGCAGAGAATATAGAAAACGAAGAAAAACTCAACGCGCTTGAAAGTAGCGTGGAAAGAATAAGTGATTTAAACTTTATTTTATGTCCCCTGTTTAAGTAGGCAACGACATAATAAGACAGTGCCCCAGGACCGTTGATGAGACTGTGGGTCATGATGGAGAAAGATAAAGGGTGGAGATTGCGTCACAGAAAGATTTGTGGGCATGTGATGATTTGAGTCATTTACGGCCCCAAGAGCGGCATGTTTGACACATCTCTTCTTTTTTCTTTTGCCTTCTTTAATTTTGGTTTGAGCTGGAAAGTGATTTTTGTCAGAGGTTGGTAATACCCTTTGACGAGTTTAGCTGTTGAGTCAACTCGAATATATGCACTTGAAAATCAATCTATGTCTATGACTCTTGGCTGGAATATATGTCCTCACACACACAACTATATGCAGATTAAATTAAAAGAATAAGTTACACTTACAAATAAAAAACATCTTTCCACACTCACAATTATATTCAAATAATTTTCGACTATGGCTGATTTATTTTTGCATATAAGACAATATTATAAAGATGAAACTGTAAATTATATATACTTGCAAACAAATCATTCACTTATTTGATATTTTTTAACAATTAATTCATTTTTTTCCTAATGAGTATCCTTTAAGTCTAAGTAAGCCTCATTCAACGCATATAGTGCAAATAATTATAAATGAAAAAACAAATCCCGCAAAAGATGATATAAGAAAGGGTTAAAATAATTTCGTGATAGTTTTGGTCATGTTACAAATTTTTTTTTTTTTTAATTATAGTGCAATTCATGGTTGATTATATCAATCTGGTTGCTTTTGTTTCGGCTTGCTTTTATAGTATGCCATTTATACGTTACAATATGAAATGAGAGCATTCAGAATGAATAAAAAACAGCACATGACAAAAAAAAAAAGTGTTCAGAGAAACGTGTGTGACAGTACATTCCTAAAGTTTTTTTTTTTATTATTATATATTTTAATATGTTAATAAGTAAGTACAATAGTAGAAAATTTCAATATTCTGCGTAATTTTCTTCCTCTTTCTTTATATGCTGTTCACTATCTAAACATGACAGATCCAATAGATAGATTAGAACAATACATAATAAAACTTAACAAATGATTTTACATTTTAAAGCAAAATGCTAACAAAAACTCTACCTAACATATTCTCTACTATTAACTAAATTATTAAAAAAGACTAATTTTATTTTTAATTTAATAACTGTCTTGTAAATTATAAATATGACTTAATATGCAAGTATTGATATAATTGAAAATAACACCAGAGATATTAGAATAGTAAATGCAATTAACTAACTCTAACTTTTTTATTAGTTGATGTGCATTTTGAGTTGTATATGTCAGACAAGTTTAGCTAATATATTTAATTAAACAGTAGTTTAACATGAACTATGGTTAACAACCTTATGATTATTTGGAATGATTTTAGGTTTGGTTTGGCAGTGTGAGATTTATCTTACTAAGTTAGAGGCATTGATTTTAGGACCACGAATACAATGGTGTTGGCTTAGACCTTATATATGAACTAAATTTGTAGTCCAAAATGAAAGATATGTAAACTAAATATTAGTGAAGCCCAATATTAGCATGGACAGCAATCTGGGCCAGTTATAATTTGAAAGTAACCAGGCCCTGATAAAGGTTTCGGGTAGTGGTCCATGTTAACAGAGATCATCATAAACCAGGCAACTTGTAGAAGTAGTGGCTGTTATTTGGTTTTGGTTATGATAGCAAACAACTACAATATATTTCACCAGAAAAATTTAACCATTTTATTAGATAATAGATCCAAAATTTTATTAGAATAAGTTTAGAATAACTTTGAGTGGAATTTTCTCCTGGTCTTAGCCTGCAATGGTCCTTTGATTTGATTCCAGTACCCAGCAGCACTTCTCCACCTCAGGTTTTATACAGAGAGGGTAGGATACCTAGGTTTGATACTTTTTTTTTTACCATATAAAATATTTGCATCTATTAATTCAAGTATTAGGAGATCATATTTAGTTTTATTGCTCAACTAATGATTAAAAAGGCATGCGATGATAACATTATTGAGTAAGAATAATTAGCAAAGAAAAAAGAAAAAAGAAAAAAAAGGAGAGTAGTTGAGGTGGGGTTGTATAAAAAGACGAATTTGTGATAAGGTTGAACGGTGAAGTTAATGCGTCCACAGCAGCACGAAAACGACACGGAAATAAAAAGGTTCACTTATGCCCTGCCAAGGAATCAACACTAAGGCCCGGCCCGGCCCGGCCCAGCTCCATCTACCCACTACAATTGCCCAATTCCGACAACTCAATCCATCTACGTAATTTACCTTAACCGACAAACACTACTTACCTGCGTACCATTTGTTTTTCTTTTGTTTTTTTTTTTCGGAAAACTGTTCAATACAAGTTAGGCTTCAGTCTCATTTTGAGGTTTTTCTTACTTTGAATCGTATATTTACAATGGCACCATTAGGATATGTTATACTTCACAATATCATACTTTCTGAATTATTCACACTACTAAATATTTTCGCATATTGTCATGTATATCCATCTGCTTATATTAATGTATTGAAAATGATAACTATAAATATTGAAATATATATTTAACTTGAAGATATTTTCAATATTTGACAATCACGTATATCGCCATCTTGATAGGCTAGCTAACTTATTTGTAAGCTTTCTAGCGTACTTTGCACAAGAAATTTGGGTAAATAGCAAAGAAAAACCCTCTGAACGTGTTGTCAAGTATTAACCAAATTTCATGCACGCATCAACATCTTTTCAATTTTGTTGGCTGTCTAAAAGATAAAGACGAAAGGAAAAAGTCAAAAGAAATCCCAATTAAACAAACAAAATGTGACAGCGGATAGTTTAGTCTCCAAGTAATATTACAGACAGTTGTTTATATCAATACTATTATTTGCGTAAAATATTATTTTTTTAATCACTGGATTTACTTCTAAACTAGAATATTGGTGGTCCACTTACTATATTCTCTCTTTATCTGTACCCGAAAAGAAGTGCACAGTAATGGGAAAGTATAAAAATACTTTTGACATGTAAAACGTCGTGCGTTGTTTAATTTATTTTGCTGTCTTCTGAGACATTGTTTCTGAATTTCTATTTCTGGTTTTGTACAAATCCATGAGCGAGCACTGTCAGAATTACCAAGTCAGCAAACTGCAATGGTTAAGTACTAAGGTATTAAGAATGTGAAATGCAAAAGCGTGATTCATATATGGTAAGGCATCAACTTTCCGTGTGAAAAGTTGAGCTAATCCATTCTTTTCAACAATTTTCATCATTAAAGAGATTGCAACCAAAGTTTGTTGCCCTTAACTTATCATACACCCGACAGTCATATATTACACATAACTTATTATCATGACTAAGGATTCAAGATTAGATGCCCCACTCAACACAATTAAGAACTAAGAAAAGCACATGTCACACACAGTCATATATGTTATTATATATTTATAGGAAATAAGAGTAAGATTGAGGGATTAATTGATTGATTAGCTAGGTGGATGAGCACATAATTTAGGAGTACGATTCCCACTTAAAAAAGGTCATTTATTTGGCTCTGTCTTGAATTACATCGAATCCCATCTCAGTTGGGTCAGTGGCCTGAACTTCATAGCTGATTCCATCCAAAGCTCTTCTCAGCCCATCTTTCGATGTTGCGTACAGCATCTTTGCTCTTATCCTAGATGCCGTTGGAGACCTGAAATTTTCGCAAAAAACAAACAAACCATTGCCATCAACTACCTTATTTAATTCACACCATTATTGCATTTGCTCCTAAAAAACAACCCTATTGGGTAGAGGGTCATTTTCCCATACCATTTTCCTATATCATAATTAGTCCTATAGAGTCAAAACGCATACAAGAACGAGTAGCAAATAACCATGGCATATGAACAATAGAAGGTTGAATAATTGATGAGATTTTATAGATACCATGCAATGAAGAAGATCTTGCTCTTGCGGCAGTTATCGACGGTGACAAAGTCAAAATCAAACACGGCATATCTACAATCGTCGTTGGGCAAGGATGCTGCAAGATCACCGTAGCTTTCGCCGGGACCACCCACCTTATCAACGGTCACAAGCCTTGATTTTTCATCGATCTTGAACACTATGTATCTATGCACCTTCTTCCACTTCATTTCCATGAACGAGTTCTTGCACTCATCCGTCACCCACATCCCAGTAGTCGCCTGTTAATTCACAAATCAATAACATTGTACACACGAAACAAAATCTACAAAAGGATTCATCTTTAATCATATCACAACCAAACAAATCGACCCACATGTTCATATCAAAATCAGAGATAGAATGAGAAAAAGGGTTGCAGACGCAGTGGAGAGAGGTACCATTTTGAAAGCCATCGCCATTGTTATGCGGTGAGAAGGAGAACAAAGTTTCCTTTGCTTTTTCTATTTTCTTATTAAGTGTTGAAAGTTGACAAGAATCTGAAGGAAGAGTGAGACTCGGGTCTATATATAAGCACCATCATCCCGATTTTACCCTTGCTGTTTCATCTTATTTACGGACTTGTCCTGTTTTATATTTAATAAATCATCAATCTAATTAATTATTCATTAAGTAGAACTCATCTTATGAAACGTCTTTCAAACTTTTAATTCATGTTTAGTAGTTTTAAAAAATTATATTTTATCATAATTATTTAGCATTCATGATTTATTAAATAAATCTAACGTATTATTTATCTTATCAATTTAAACAGTTTTACCCATAGTAACCAATTTTCTCAAGAGAAAACCAGGTGCATTAAAAAATGAAATTAATTTTGTATTTTTAATTCATTCATAGATTCATATATAACAAGTTTGTTTATTTTTCTAATAATATATTAATTACATTTTTTCATACCAATAATATATAACTATTAAAACCTTTGTTCAGTACTTCATATTATAACGAACATTGAATTGAAGATTAGAGAGTTATAGACATTTCCTAAATAGATGATGATACGAAATGAAACTCCATTTTAAACTTATCACTGGGAATTCAATAATGGGGTGTCAGATCAAATTTCAAGATAAATATATTATAGTACGGAGGTAAAATAATAATCACAAATTAAATTCTTTCTTTATTTGCAGTTAATATTTTGATCGAATTATATAAATATATGTGTGTAATTAATATTTTTTTCTATAACAATAACTATCTTTAAGAGAGAATTAATAACTAATAACTAAACTAATTTCACATTGATTCGCATATTCAATTATAAAATTAATGAATTTTGAAATTAGACAAAATGATTCTTCAACCTGATGTTATTTACAAAGGTTATTTAATATTTCTTAGCAGAATTTACTTTTTTTTATTACATCAAAATTTACAATTGAAGTTTTTCTATTTGCTAGAACAATTTAAGGGAGTTAACAAAGTAATCAAAAGAGATAGGATGAAGGAGATTTGAAATAATAGAAATAAAGTGGTTTTCAATATCGGGATAGTGAATCCAATAGAAATATTAAGTCTAACAGGATTAAAAGGTTGATTATGATTCAAGTATAAAATAAAGATAATAACCTTTTCTTATTCGGATTGATACTTTATTTTAGTGAAGTGTCTTGGCTTAATCATAATTTCTTGTAATAGAGGTGTGATAGAAGTGTTTAGTGGGGATACGTTGGCCAACTATTGGTATGTATGTATGGTATCATTAGTATAGTCTAATTGGAATTTGTTGTTTGGAGGTTCTTATGATGGGGAGTGTGGACTACAACAAGTAATAGGGTGAAGTGATTAACTCAAGGTGCATTCATACCAAAACAAAGGGAATTTAGAGGTGCTATATTTGTGTTGAGAAAGCAAATCACTTAGCTGCTAGTATAGTGATGTTTGTATTTTTTGTTATTTGTCTATGTGCACCCTAATGTATCAGACCCTTTATTTCTGTGGTATTCATATATGTATTTCCTCCTTGTCTTATGTTAGTTTAGTTCTTAACTTTAATCTGGGTACGTGGTCTATTGTCCCAGATTCTATAGATTGTATAAGGATTGGAACATCTTGAAGTGCTTCGTTCTATTTATTTTATTTTTGATATTTAAAAAATAAATTATTTACATAAAAAATTATTATTTAAGAAAAATATATTTTAATAAAATAATAAATAAAATGATTTAGTTATTGATGGAAAAAACTAATTATATTTATGAAATTGATTTAAACATTTAATATAGAAACATTAACATTAGTGTATTTGTAAGAAAATACTTAAATCTAGGTGCTATTTTAATATTTAAATATGTAATAAACAACTCATATGTACTTATACAAATTAATTGTGTATTTTTTTATAACGAAGAACATAAGCATGTTAAAATGCCAATTATAGTACGGATCAGTTAATTGACAGATAATGAAATTTAAAATAAAAACTTTCATTAACTGTTACTTACTGAGATTTTTCATTACTGAGCATGTGAATTAATCAGTAAGAAGTTAGTTTAACTTAATTAATATCTTAAATTTGAACGACATGTAAATAGGTTAAATATTTGTTTTATTCATAAGGATTGAAAATATATTGACTACCATACTATTTAACTAATTAGGTTAGATTTCCTTAAAAACTAGGTTAAATATTCAGAATATATATATATTACTCATAATGGTTTTACCATTCACACATAATTGTTTTCGCAAAAAATATAAGCAATTTTTTTTTAATTGTATTTTCTTATAAAGGCACATGTCTCGGTCCAAGATAAAACCAAGTTCAATTTCAAGAATAAAATTCTCTCTTTAAATTTTCGAAGCAATATTATGCATACCCTTGATTTTCAATGTAACTTAACATAGATTTCAACATTGTTTTATTAATTTGTTAACCAATATCATTATTAGAAAGCAAAAAATATTTTAATATTACACGAACTGTCTGATAATGATGAAACTAAAATAAGAAATATATCTCAAAAAAATATTTCTTTAAATAAAAATAATAGTTAATACATATATTTCTCATTAATTATCTTCTAAAATATTGCATTTTTTAACTTTTTAAATGACTTAAATTATATATATATATATATATATATATATATATATATATATATATAGAGAGAGAGAGAGAGAGAGAGAGAGAGAGAGAGAGAGAAATAGATAGATATTTGAAAACTTCCATGCACATATAATTAGTCTCTAGTATTTTGTAATATTCAGTCTTTATATCAACTCTAGTCAATCAAAGGCGTAAGCCTTTAAAAATATTAAGTACATAATTCAATTAAGAAATATGTTTAGTATTTTATATAAATTAATTAATAAAATATAATTATTTTTATATTTTTTTAAATATTATGCGTAATAAATTATATATTATTTTTTTTGTCAACAAAATATTATTAAGATTTTATTTAAATCAATGGAAGGATAATTAAACTAGTTCATCGAGGAGATATGATTTTTATTTAATAAAAGATGTATATATCTCTTTGATAAAACTTTCTAACCCTTTTAGAATAATTTAAATATAAAGCATTAAATGTGAAAAATTAAAAATGAAAACTTTTAATATCTTAAATAATAAAGAAATCCATTTAGCAATTATTTCCCTTAAGGAATATGAAAATATATTTATTTTTACAGAAAAAAATATTCTCTTTTTTTATTAGTTTCGTTTCTTACTAATTAATAGAATTCACACAAAGGCAAGAATTAGATATTTGTAGCATTCCATTGTTGCCATAACAAGTTTTTGTAATTTCATTATTAAATGTTAGTAAAATATACAGCATTCCAAATTTTAGTTAAGAGACATGTTTATATTTACGGATTAGTTTGAACACTATTACCTCTAAAACATAGAATTTTGAAAAATTAAAACATTATTTGCTTGACCAAACAAATTATGCTGACATTTATTTCATTGTAAAATATTAATAATAGATCATATATGATATACTGCTCTGTGTTTAGAGAAATAATACATTGCATGCAAAAAACCTAACAACTGAAACACCAGTGATACAGTACTTATAAACGAAAGCATAGCTTTTAGAAATGCTTAAACACAAAACAAAGGGGCTTAGTAATTAAGAAAAGGTAAAAGTTATGAATGGAAGGTTGTAATACAAGGTGACAACAAAAGGACAGAAAGAAAAAAAAAATTGATGGACGCTATTAATCTCCTCATAAAAGTGTGATGTGTTGGGTCTATATCATAGATTAAAACTTCTAAATTTATTTATTTTTTAGTTGAATTTAATTAGATTGTATTTTAAATTATCTGATCCAATAAATAATACAAGCTAAAATTAAATAAAATATTAATAAAAAATATAGGATGATGGTAAGATATTGAGTGATTTTTGTAATAAAAATAAGGAGAAAATGCACTAATTACCCCTTTATTTTAGACATTTTATATTGAAATTTAAAACTATATTAATTAATTCAAGAAATTATATAAAATTCTTAATGTTTAGAATTTGTTCTTTTATATTGTTTAAACTTTAAATTAATTTTAATGCTCGAAACAAAGTGTTATATATATATATATATTTACAAATGAAAAATTAAAATAGTTAAAAAGTAACTACAAGATTTAAATTATAGATTTTAAAAAATTATAAACAAAATAAAATATTTTTTTAAATATGTTTATTCCTGTTATTTTTCTTAGTCTTCAATTGATAATTGTATCAAATATTTATATATAACTTTTATTTTCAATGTTTTCATTTAATTTGATCAAAGATAGCCGAAATATTTGAATTAATTGAAAAGAAAATTCATTAGAATAAATTTGAAAATATATCGCAAATTGTTTTGCTGGGATGGAAAGAATAGGGGTGAAAAGGTATAAAAGGAAGATAGATGTGATAAATAAGAAAGAGAATTATTATTATTAGTATTATGTATTCTATTTTCTTACATAAGTGAAAGGAAAAAGATAATAAAAAAATGTGATAAATGATGAAATAAAAAATAATAAGAAAAAATTGTGGTAAAATGAATAAAATAGAGGAGAAAATAAACTTAAAATTGAATTGAATAATTCTACCAAAAGTGATTATAAGTTGTATTGGTATCCGGGTTCCAATGGACCACACAATGGAAGAAATGAAAGTTAATGTATATGTTATTGATGGAAGCCTACTTGGGAAGATGTGCATTAAATACAGTTTCCCCTGCAAAGAAAAACACCCACCATTCAATGTATTTTAGCCCATAAATATGTTTTGCAGCATTGACTATAGCCATGGTACTGTTTATCTCGGATCACACCCACAAATTTTGTTTCTGAAAATAGTCTTTGCGTGAAAGCAAAGCACATAAGAAGGTGAAAAGAATATATATAAAAAAAAAAAAATGTGATCGTAAACATGTGTGTATGTATGTACGTAGATCTTGCCAATCACCATTCAGTTCCCTTGCCAACTTGAACTTGGTAATCATCCCTTTGTTTTCACACCCCTAGGGCTAAAGTTTTCCCATGCATTTGTCTAAGAAAATGAAGCCAAGGGAGTTAACACCGCCACCAATGTCATATCATTTAGTTCATATATCAAGACAGTGATAGAAATTCTGACATGTGCAGTGACTCAGATTTTGTTTTAACATTATTTCTATAATTCATCACACACTTCAGTTCTCTATGTCACTATGTTACATTTTCCCACATGCGTTGCTTTAGCTCAGAGAGAGAAAAAAGATAATGGAGATTTTACAAACACTAAAATCCAGTGAAATAGCCAGCAAGATAACTTCTGCAGCTGAATAGGGAAGCATGTATATCGAACCAAGGGCCCCCTCCTTGAATTCATGAACCCTATTAGGCCCATAGGTTGAGGTGGCATGGATTAATTTGTTCCTACCACATTTTTTACTCATAAATAAATCGTTGAGGAGAAGAGATGGTTGTGAATGATGTCTAAATGGTTTGAGGTAAGTGGTAGACCTAGAACAACTTTGATATTTACGTAACTTCTTCTGCATGGAAGTACTCACTCTTGTGGTGCATGATAATCCTTATATTTGACAAAAGAACAGCAAATAATATAGCCTAACTTTATCTTGTTGGACCTTATGAATATACATATTCTGATTGAATGTTTATCTGACTTGTCGACATTAGGAAATATGATCTGATTCAATTCTAACTCTAGACTCAACTAATCATCATTGTTTACACCAAGAACTGAAAAATGTCAGATTTGGCGAACTAAAGGGAGAGACAACACACATATCATGTGCTATGGTGCTTGTACATTCTGGTTCAGAATGATCTCCATTCTCAAGATCTAATCCACAAGATAGACAGCAGTTTTTATGGTATCTAGAAATTATTGTATGATAGAAGTGGTGCATCAAGTAAGGGGGCATGTACCATTCGCTAATCCCAACGACAAGGCCACCTTGAAAACCTTTCACACATAACATAATATTGGTTCAAAATGCAACACTGCTAAACCAAATTCATTCTCACTCTGCTTCAACACAATGCCTCAAGCTCTTACCATTAGGAGTGTCCATAACCAAGTTAAACCATTTTCAATTACATTACAAAACTGAATATTAATTAAACTAGCTAATAGCTGAAAATAGAAAATAAAAGCTTTATTTTTTATTGTTAAAATCCCCAACCATGCTTGTATTGATTTGGAGCATTATGGATAAAATTTTTAAATTTTGATAACTAGCACACTGATTCAATGTTTTCTTAATTTAGAGGTTATATTATGAGCCCATCGCATTGACAACCTATATTTAATTAATTATGAATGATTTGTAATCCGTGTTTTATATATAAAAAAGTATTGTAATGTATGTGTAGTATTCTATTTTCCTTTTGCTTACGGTTATGTAGATTTCACTTTTATTTAACTTAATTGGTAATTAGATTCTTAGACTCATTTACGCATTTTACCATTCAATATTATTTTTGTCGAATTTTATTATTTTATTCTCTTTCCTTAATTTTATCACCAAGTTCTCAATTTTTGTATATTGTGCTATTGGAGGTTTCTTTAGCATATTTTACCATCATATTTTTAAACTTTATATATTTTATCATCATGTTCATAATAAAAATAACATTATTTTATAAAAATTGGTGATGAAATCACATATTTTTAGAGGCGCATTAACACTTTATTACATATTTAATATGTTGATAAAATATAATTTAAAAATATGATAATACAGCGTACGAGAAAAAAAAATCACAATAAAATGAACAAGTAATAAAATCGCAATTAAACTTCCTTAGTTTTCAAATTAAAATCCTTGAAAGTCATAAAAGTAAATTGAAAAAATTAGAAAACAATGTATAAAATTGAATTAAATTCAACCATTAAAAATAGTTTTGCTTTGATGAAAAATTTACATTACTTTCAAAATAAAACAAGTCCAACAAAATATATATTAATTCAGGTGAGTTTTTATCTACAAAAATCAAACTAAGTCTAAATGTAAAGTTTACTCCTGGTATTCAAGTATATATTGTCCTACTTAGATGAAGACTAAGGTGCATCATTTACATATGTCCTTTATTATATGAACCATTTTTTTAGATTCTCATAACATTTGCGACTTACCTTTGCTATATTTATTTCTCTCCTACTTTCTTCTATGGATTTTGTTCTTTGATTCACATTTTTGGACGAAGATGACAAACTTCTATTGCTGTTGTTCCAGTTTGCACAACTTCAATCACAAAAACATTCACAGCAATTCTCATAGGTCAACAGAGTCTACAATAACCACTTTCATATCTTTATAGCAATTTACTTCAACACCATCTACAATGACAAAATTCTAGAATCTCATCAAAACACAATTTTCATCGCAAATTATTAAATCCAATAACCAAACATGATCCTTCTGTAATTATATTAAACCACCATTTTACTAACTCCACAATTTACACAAACATATATGATCAAAATTTAACCTAGTTTGACATAAGAGACAGCACACGCCTATTATTTTTTCATTTTAATATAAAATATCCACTGCTGTATTTTATTTCATTTCCTTTTATTAAATTTCATTCCTCATTCATCCAACATAGTTTCAGTCTCAATTATCTTGAGGTCTTCGTTAAAATCACAGGGCCATAGAACTAATTACCACCTTTAAGTTAATCCGACCTAATTATCGTTGAAACATAAATTAGGCCATAAAACTTCGTCCTCCGTTGTTACATTATCCATAAATTTTGCAATTCCATTAGTTCAGACGCGTGGCGTAGGTAATATATAATACCTTCCAATGGAAAATGGTATTGGAAGAGAACAGAACAGCACAGAAAAATAATGTGTTCACAAAATGCTCCTCAAAAGTCAAGACCATATCAGGTTGGTGAATTCTGACCTGTGCTCATATCCATGCTTGATACACACACACACACATATATATATATATATATATATATATATATATATATATATATATATATATATGT
>Ga0209489_100758_pt1 | contig 63747 bp, 17 predicted proteins | sample SiratrowhiteBW_FD_187527 | JGI IMG/M metagenome (GOLD analysis project Ga0209489, IMG submission 187527) | Root nodule microbial communities of legume samples collected from California, USA - Siratro white BW (SPAdes) (version 2) | ecosystem: Host-associated > Plants > Roots > Nodule | place... | reverse complement strand
AAAAACTCATCCAATTTACTGAGGTTGGATTATCCACTTAACCCAATAAACATTCTTAAACATCACTACATTAAGATAGCATTTTGATTTATTTGAGAATAGTAAGGTAGTTTTTGTTTATTTAAATTACTCGTCGCTCATTAAATTGTATGGAAATTTTCAATTAAAAAAATTCTTAAAGTTCTAGTATATAACAATAAAAAAAATACTGAACCACTCGATTAAAAAAATGACACAGTTAAAGGACCCAACTAACTCATTTTCCTTAATTTAAAGACCTACTACAAACTTCCAAATAATTTAAGAAGGAAACGTTAATTTGAATAAAAAAAGTGATTCTGTAATTCAGATTAGGACAGCTTTCCTGAGACATGCACAGATTTGAGGGATCTTGTGTACTAGCTTTATATTGGAAGGCTTGGTTTTCTGGGATGCACTGAAAATTGGCTCATGGTTCTGTAGATAAAAGCATAATAGCCCATAACCTAATTTGGAAGTTTCATTGTTACTAGCTCCATCATTGAAAGTACCCCACCATAATTGTACTATATAGATGAAATCACTACTAGCTCCTGTTGGTGTCATTAATCTTAATGATGACACATGGTTCTTTAAGTTGACCATATAATTGTGTTGGTTCCACCTTCGACAACCCAAAACGATACAGAACTATTTCCATTATCTGTTGGAAACTTTGTGGTGTTGCTCAACTTTTCCCCCTTCATGTTAGTGGAGTTTTAGGATTTGATAAAGAGAAAAGACAAGAGAGGATCCCAAATCCACTTCCCCAAGCTATTCACATCACACCAACTACCTATTCAAGAGAAACAAGCCAATTTAGATTCTAAGTTGTTTGTAGCAATATCTTCCCCTTTTCACCTTTTTCTCTCTCTTTTTTTTTTATCTTTATCTTTAGAATGGTATGAAGACCTGAGTCACAAAATCATTAGGCAAATAAATGTGTATGACTTGAAATTGTTTGATATTTGAAATATTCTTAACTTCAGACTTTTCAATTACCAAATTCAAAAATTGTGTCTTACACCAGACAAAAGTTCAAAAGTGTCAACAGCTTTTTTTAGTTTAAGAACATTGCATTGAAACTCTTCATATACACATCCTGCATTTATTAAAAAGTATTACAGAATATAACCTTTTGTAGTTTAATAATTAGTGAAGTGCCCTTGCATTTGGTGCATGGTTGATAAGCACTTGAACTAGACTAGGGTGGTTACAAAGAAAAATAAAGAAATTTGATATGAAAGAGGGAGTTTCTAATCGAAGTCATGGATTTGGTGTATGGATGGTAGTACTTGAAATTGACAAGAGTGGTTACACTTTCTAGAGTCTGGACTTAAGTCAAAAGACTTTCTTTTATCAGTACATATTAGTAGAACGGAAATAAAAATCTACCTAAACTTACATATTCTAACAACTTAAAAGATTACTATCCCAAAAGGAGAATGATGGACATTTTTTGGTGTTCAAAGAATTATTCCAACCCCTACAATGAAGCTTAATCTCTTGGACCTTTTTTTCACTATCAGAAACTTTATCCTTAAGCACACACATATTTTTCTCATTCCAAATGACTACAAACCACATGATTTCTCATTCCAAAGACATAATTCTCTCACTCACATCATTATGCTGGAGAAAATTTTCTTTGGAATTACAATGATGGACAATACTTCTTCCCACCCATCTGTTGCAGAGAGACAAAATACTATAGGATATTTTTTTTTACATGTAAAAAAATATGTTCATCGAACTCTTTAATAATATATAAGAAGAGGCATATCATCTGGTTAGCTGCAGTCACAACATTTCATTTTTCAGGCTAAAGAGCTTTTAAGTGAAGCACAACACCTTTGGTGGTACTTTACAATCTTAAGAAAAGCAGCTTGAGGTTGCTGTTATCTAACTTTAAGGGATTGGATCACTGAATAGGCAGATTTTGTTGAATAGGTTGCTAGTGTATAAAAATCACTTGGTGGTCTCTTGCACAGTGTGGTGGTAATGAATGAGATTATTCATTAAACAAAACACACCTAAAAGCCTTTGTTTGTATTTTATGTTAATTTCGAGAAGGCCTATACTGTGGTAAGTTTGTCTTTTCTATTCTATACGATGAAAAGATTGGGTTCTGTAACAAGTGTTTGAGTTGGGTGGAGGGTTGCTAAAGAATCTCTATTTGTATTAGTTTATCAAATTGGAATGTTAATCTAATGGCACACTTCTTATGGTTATGGTTCGAGGACTTATAAGGAAAGTTGTAAAAAAAAAAAAAAAAAAAAAAAAAAAAAAAAAAAAAAAAAAAAAAAAAAAACTACGTGTAGGGATGAAATTAGAAGCACAGGAATTACATGTTACTTATTGAGCTTCAAATGTGTTGCTTGAACAAAACACCTCTTCTTAAACAGAGGTGGATGCTTTTGAAGGGAGAGATCATTTTCGATAAAATTGTTAGAAGAAAAATATAGCTACATATGATGCTCATTAAGTACTAATTGTTGCGTGACATTTTGTCTTGTAGTTGTCATTAATTAGGTCAAGTTACAATCTAATTGACCTATAACAAAGATTAGGTCAAGAAAAATATAGCACACTTTTTAATTGTAGCATTTGAACTACTATACTATTAAGTAAAAAGATACGTATTTTAATTATTAATTATAACTTTTGATATCAATAATTTTGGAAAGATAAATGGTTTAGAATTTATAGTTTGAAAAATATTAAGAAAAGATTTTAAGTCTAACCTATCCTTACAAAGTCAACTTTTGTAAGTAAGATTTTTAGTTACTCATATGATTTCTAATGGATATGAGACCTCCAATAACCCCCCTCCTCCCAGGTCAAGGTATGTACATCTTGTGCGTAAGATTATATATTTATGGATGGTATGATAATAACCTGATAATATGTGACATGTAGGTCCATCAAATCTCACATGATAGATTATAATATTATCTTAAGAAACAGACTTTAATTTCAACTCAATCTTACAAAACTGACTTTTAAGGTGATATTTAAACTCACTTATATACTATGAATTGACTTTATCTTTACTTCATATGAAAGTTGTAGTGTCTATCTATTTATTTCAAGAGTTAGAATGTGACATGAAATTTTTCTTGGAATAGATTCATTTTAGCATGGATAAATATGGATGAATAAATTTCAATTATATTTAAAGAGATATAATTGTGGAAGAGTGAAGAGTCTTTGAAGGGTAATTTGGATCTTGGGGGAGGATTTTTTGTATGAAGCTTACAAAATTATAAAATTATTCAAGGAGAGGTGTAATCTTTTGATTTAGATTTCTTCAAAATTATATTGATAGCAAAAGCACCATCAAAGCTATTTTCTTTTACTTGGTTGGTGACTTTAAATAGAATTCAACTAAATGAGATACTATTTAATAGGAATATCATATTATTGCAAGGAAATATATGTTCATTATATATGGCGAGCTCGAGAATCAGTTTCACGTTTGTTGTTTGTCTATAAGTTTTTTCATATCTCGTAAAAATATTACTCATAAATAAAAAGACAATACGTATTTCTCACCAAAAGTATCGGTCATCTCGTTAATATATTAAAATTTTAAGTGATTACATTTACACAAAAATTGTAAAAAGTGATTTCGTAAACGACTTCGTTGACTAAAAATTGAGGTTTCATAATTTTAAAAATACGAGAATAAATTCTTCATTTGTTTATGGACTAATGTTAAATTAAAAAAAATAAAAAACTCTTTTTTTTCTCTTTTCTTTTTCTCATGATTGGCAAATGCCACCCATCATTTATTTGGATCTTATGCTGAAATTTTTATTATGTTCTAATTACAATTTTACACCATAACTTGTGGCTGTTTACAATTTTGTTTATTGCTGAATAAAATTATTTTGTACTTTTCTAGATACTAATTTTGGCTAATATAATATAATACCGATAACCAATTTACATTGAGACTTATTACAGTAATCACATGTTATAAATTTGCCTTCTTCAACATAATTGGAATAGAAACATAAACATACCACAAATATGTCAAATTCTCTATATTCTTTTCCAACTATATTTCTACTTCAATAACATGAGATTTTCTAATCAAATTGTAATATTAGTAGATGCATTAAATAATGAATTGAAATTCTTTCATACTTCTTTAGGCAAAGAATAATTTAGTTCTTAAAAATTATCTTGTCATCTAATTTAAAAAAATATTTAAATTTTCATTTAAGTTCCTAAAGTTAATTTTCTTTTGTCATATGTCATTATTATCACTTAAATTCTTGAACTATGGATTATAATGAAAAAATAGTCTATGATAAGGGTTTAAATGAAGTCCTATAAATTTTTAAATAGTTATTTGAATTTTTAATTAAAAAACTTATATGACGGATTTAAAATAACAGTTTAAGGTTTATTTGGAGACCAAGGATTACCATAGAAAGGTTATGATAAAGGATTGTCTGTTTGGTGAGTTTTTTATCACTGACTAGACCCATCAAGATCATATACAGGCTAATTGACCCCTCTAATTGACTGCGACAACCTAGAATGAAAGGTCATTCTCTTGAAGTCCAAAATGTGAAGGAAGGTTATGACATATTTATTATTATTTAAGCATCATCTTACATTCTTAAAAGGGATTCAATAAATTCACTTTTACATAATTAACCCAGACTTCTTGATATTATTCTTATAATTGATCTTACTTTATTTCACTCTGATTTTGTTTACACCATGCATTTCACAATGTTTCTCAATTGCTAAGAAATTTGGTACATGATGTCATATACTCTTTGTTGATAGCTGATAAAAAAAATGTTGACAGATATAAAAAGGGTTAATTGTAGAACTAAGTTTTTCATCACTCAGAGACTCATTGACAAGGATAAAGTTTTGTGAGGGAAGGTGGACTAAAGCAACGAAAGTTGTTAGGATGACAATAACCTAAGTGGTAGCTACCTAGCTGTAGCAATTAACAACTTTTGTATCTTATTAATATCCTTTAATCTCAATTGCATGTTCAAAACCTTATCCAAGTAGGGTGGTGAAGGAAACTTTAACTTGAATGTTTGAGTGCAAATGAAATAATTGGTTGTGTCAATTTTTATTTTTTTATTTAAAAATGTGATAGACCAATTTGGCCTACATAGGACCTATAGTCTAACTACAACCTAACCTGCATAAAACATAGTCTTATCCGACTTAATTTACTAAAACATTCACGTTTGTCCAAAATGTTTCGTAGAAATAATGTGTACGTGATTATTGTAAGTTACAACTCTTATGGGAATGTAGTAGTAGTAAATGAGTGTTGTGAACTATTGAAAAAAAATGTGAAGGGAAATAGTAAATGGAGTAGCAAATGGTTGGAACATAGTACATTTAATTGATTTTAATCATGGAACATGTGCTTCATATCAATTTTATTTTTCTATTCATAGAGGAGTATAATATTAACAATTTTTCCAAATAAATCATAGATAATCACCCTCAAGTGTTACAGACTTATATTTCCACTTAGTGTCCTCGAAATTTGATTCAATTAAAGGTGTTTAAGAATCAATCATATCTAGTGTAAACAACCATTCTGACTTATAGTTAGCCTAACTGATTTTAATGCTAATATAAACATGATGAATTTGATTAAATAATAGGTATGTTATGAGATCCTGAGTTAAACTCCACTGTAGTCTCTTTTAAAAACTTTAGCATTTAAATCAATCTTTATAAAAGATTATAACAATATGAAAACCGTATGCAAAGAATGTACCAAAATAAATTTTTAAAATTTGTGAGAGCTTAACACTAACAACTTCAATTGTATTATCATGACCTTCCTACACTATATTATTGGAGCTAATATTATTAAAATTAACATATAATTTGTTCTATATGACATGTTATATGTTAGTTTTGCATGTAGGTCTATGAATAATTATCATAACTCTAATTTGTATATAATATCATTCTTTAAAAATTAGTAATGAATTAATAACATTTTTTAACATTTAAGAATTTAATTGTGTGATTTTTATATTTTAATTATGTTAATAGTATCCAAAAAGTTCTTATTCTTAACAATTAAGTATGTTCACTATCTTATTATTATTTTTTTCATGTCGGCTGAAACTGACATGGCAAATACCATTAAAGTTTTACACTTAAAAAGGTATATGTATATATCCTTTAAAAATTTCCAATAAATGTTTAAAGTAACATATGTAACAAAGATTTTCCGAAAAATGTTGTAAGAAACTATTATCATTTCAATAATAAATTTTAAATTATTTTCTTTAACAATAAAAAATAAATTAATAGAAGAACTTCAAGATACTCCAACTCTATTACATTCAAATTTTAAATTGTAATAAGAGTCCATACATAAAAGTTAGATTTATTTTTATTTTAAAATTTTATTATCAGTTTTTTTTATAATATTCTTTCTACGATAAAATCGAATTTTAGCAGTTACCAAATTGAGATTAAGATTTTGAGGAGTTAGAAAATTAGATTGATTGAATTTTAGATTTGATAAGTATGACTAATTCTACTTGAATTTTATTTCTCTTCTTTTAAAGGAAGGATTCAAGGAAATATGTTTAGATTGTGAAAAAAAAAATTAAAGGAGAATTGTTGGATAAAATGCATTTTGATCTGGGTAATAAAACTAATATTATATCTTTTCAATATGATGGTTATTTTTTATGTATGGATTATTAAAATCATGTAAAATGTATGAATTCTTAAATGGGAGTGTTGGTTTTGAATCAGTATTATTGTTGTTATATATAGGTATGTTCTTAGGTTGAATATCATTTGAACGATAAGCTATTATTTAAGTGAGACATAATGAGTATACAATCATTATATTTATCATCATATATTGCTCAAATAACATGTTGTATAATTCAAGTGATGACTTATAACTTGAATGAGAAAGACCAAGATTATTTTCTCTCCTCTTATGACATATCGCTCAAGCATCAAACAGAACGATCAAGCAATATGGCTAGTAACTCAAGTGTTGTTCTAAATGTTTAAGCGAGACAAAGATGGTGTACACGTGTGCCTTGAATATGTAGTAATGCATGACATGTGTCCTAGACTCTCAAGTGCTCTCTAGATGCTCAAGCGTCAAATGGTATAGTGGAGAAGTATCTGGAACTTGTTCGAGCATTTTCAACAAGTAGATGTTGTTCAAGTGTTGATAGAAATGTTCAAGCATTAAACACTCAAGCAACAAGATGGATACTGGAGTGAGGAGGACCTAGAAGGGGATGTTGATCTAGAGTTGTGTTTCACTCTATCAATGTAATGATTTATATTATGTTATATGCTTTTATGTTGTTGAATATTATATTGATAATATGATGTATATAATTAATTGTATATGCTATGAAGTTATACGATTAATTATGAGATGCATGACATGACATATGCATGATATTCCCTTTTAGGGTTAACCTTTATAGGTGGTGGATCCTATTTGAATTGATTTATATATAAGTATATGTGTTGCTTTATATGTATATAAGGTTTAATGCTGATAGGGTGACCCTATTAGAAAAGAATGTATGACTTAATTAAACCAAGATGAGGTGAATTGGTTTTAAAAAAATTCAAAAAATTTAACCTTTCTTGAGAAAATGTTTCAATTTGAAAATTTGTCTACAATTAATCTAAGAATCAAGATAAATAAAAATTTGGTTTACAACATATTGAATCATTATATGGTCCAAATTCTATTTAGATAGTCTAATAATCTAATAAAGTTTTGATGATAACAATACTCCAAGAAGTATGTTTGCATTTGATGATCTTAAATGTTTGTTACATTAATATTTACAGATATCTAAGCACAATGAGTATGTACAGATGAACTGCAAATCCAGATAAGTGTTTATTTACTATTATTTTATTATATTAATTTTTTTAAAAATTAAAAGAAGAGGAAAGTTAAAAGTAAATAAATATAAAAATAGTAAATGCTTTAAATCTGTGTTTTGAAATCTGCTTTCAATTTTATTTTGAGATCAAATCATTCTCTGCACCTTGGTCCATGGTTTTATCAAGTTTTGCTTACAATAAAATTAATTTGATTTAACATATTTTATTTACCTATATGTATTTGCAGGAACTTTTGAGATTAAAATTGGAGTGTTATGTTACTATAGTTAAATATAGAAACAATTTAAAATGATTTTGTTGCTAAAAATTTTGATTTGATTTGTTTTTAAATTTGAAAAATAAATTAAGGTGTCTTTCACAAAAATATCAAAATCAAATCTTATATCATGTTTGCTTTAACATTCAAATTTGTTTATAAAAGAAATTATTCAAATTATTATGGAATATTTAAACATGATTAATTGTTTCAAATCAAATATATCTTGTACTGTTTAAATTGTTTCTATATGCAGATAAAGTCAGTTTTAAGACAGAATCAAGAATAGAAATTGTTCTTATAACGACTAGTTTTTACATTAGATGATTAAGATTTACCTTTCAAACATTCAATCTTAACAAATAATACTCAAGGGGTTAACTGAAAGTGACTAAGTTCAAAGAATAGTTATATATTAATTGATTGCGAATTAAACGTAGTTTGCATGACCAAACTGGTCAATATAGTTTGTAAGTAGTTTTTTTCTTTCCTTTATCTTTGTACATTATACTTTACTTATTGTTTGTACTAGCTTAAGAAGAATAATTATTGTCAGAATACATTTTGAAAAAGTTTTATTCAAGGTAATTACTCAAGTCATAAACCTACGTCATTGTAATTCATCAGATGAAAAAGTCATTGACAAAAACAAAATCATTGTCTAAACACTCTCGGACAAGCGATATTTACAAAAATATTTAAAATTAATTGAAACACAATTCAACTCTTCCTTCTTGTATTTTTCTTTGTTTCACATAAAACATCTTCAACATCTAGATCTTCAAACATCATCATCAAAACATTTTCACTTGATGCTTGAGTATACTCTTTAAATCCAACAGGCCCTTGATGGATGGTTTGCATAGTCCTTAATAGGTGATGTGGGGATACTCGGATGGTATCATGCTTGGATGTTGGTAATAAATGTGATACTCACGTTAACAAAGGTATCTTGACCTCACTAATGATCTAGTCATGTAGACAAGACTTCAAATGTTAACAAACTGAGTAAGATTTACGTCTAATAACAAGTACTTTATGTTACCTTGACGTTGAAAGCATTTTCAAAACATATTGAGTATTAGTCTTTTTTAAGACTAGTTTATTGTGATTTTAATATCTTTCGTCTTGCATTTAGTCATATTATAATATATGATTAAATTTAAGTTAATTAATGTTATTATGTATGATCTATATGATTAAATTTAAGTTAATTAATATTATTATGTATGATCTAGATATATGCATAATAATAATTTTTATGTAAAATTATATTTTATTTACATCAGCTTACACATAAATGTTTTGTTTACATATAAATTTATTTTTATTATATGTATAAGAAGAATAAAATCTATTAAGACTTTAAGCTGATAAGATATTTACATTTTTATATTTAATATGAAATGGAAATATTTTAATTTAAAAAAAAAAAAAAAAAGCTTTGAGTCCTGTTGATGTTGATATCACATATCTATAATTACATTATACAATTACATAGCTAGTTATTAACTAAAGTTTTACGAAGTGTTACACATTTCTTGATTTATAAAGCACATAATTTACCTAGTAGATAACTCAGATTCGAAACCTACTTGTCTTTTTTGTCTCAAAACAAAACTCAATGGATGTAATTAAAATCTAAATAATCACAATTTCGTAATCAAAATTTTGGAAATGAAAAATACAAAACTTGAAAAGAAAAATGAATGTCTACTTATAACGTTTATAATGCACATTAATTTAATATAAGAAATGTTATTTTAGTACTAAGATTACTAAAATGAAAATGAAACTTAATTTATAACTCGTATATTTAAATTCTTTAAAATCTTTTCCATTAGTTTTTCTCATTTAAATATAATTTTTTAAAGTAGCTTTATTCATTTAAACCGCTATTTTTGTGTGTAAATAAGGTCACAACATTTAGCTTAAGTTGTAAATTCAATTGAATACGGTTTAATTTGAAATAGTTGGTTTGTATCGAAATGTACTGTAGAACTTACAAAAACAAATAATTTATGAATTTTATTTACCGCTTTTTTTGCAAAATCTTTTTAATAGATTTTTTTTTTCAATAGATAAAAGTATGAAGTTGGTATCATTTTATTAAAAAATCCATATCATAATTTTATTTAATTCAAAATTTTATTATTATAACACAATTTCAAGAATTAAGTAAAATCATATTATCTTAAGTAAAATTTATCATCATAACACGATTTTAATTATTCTAAAATCATGTTAATGTATTATGATTTAAATTTAATTTTATTATATTAAAATTATGTTAATATAACACTATTTTAATCTAATTTTTAAAATCATATTAAAATACACAATTTTATTAAAACGTGTCCGCCATTTATCTAAAATAGAAAAAATTTTGTTTTTCTCATTCAGGAAACTTTATAAGAAAATGCATGAGAATGAAAAAAAAAAAACAATAATCTGGTTGATAAGAGAATAAATATTAATGTTATTATTTTTATTTCCCATGTCACACTCCTTTATCAATGCAATCTCGTGGGAGTTTTTCTGTGCTCCCACAGCACCTTTCTTTGTGTTGTTGTTGGCAGGGTCACTGTCTCTGCCTTCTTCCACCGCACCAGTACTCTTCGTCCCATCATTCACACCCTTTCTCTCTCCATTCACAGTAAAAAAAAGGATGCAAATTTTCTCACCCCCTTCCAAAACTTGAAACTTTTGGAACTTCGCATTAATGGGGTTCAAGGGAATGCTCACCTAATCCGGTTTCTCAATTCTTTAACCCCAAGTTCCATCTTTTATCTTATTTCCTTTCTTTATATGTACTCCCAACTTTCCAAATTTTGAGGCATTTCATGTTTTCTGTCTCAAGCTCTGAGAAAACGTTATTGTTGTTGTTGTTGGGCTGTTTCTTTGTTCTGGTCTTTTGTCGGTCAAAAAATGGCCACCTTGCAGATGTCCCATGTTGATTTGGAGCAAGGAAACCATCGCCGTTCGGTTGTTGGAAGTGATGTTAGCGGTGAAGGGAGCTTATGCTTCTCTGATGCTGATGATGGTTCTTGCTACTCTCGTTTCTACTCAACAAATGGTGGTTCATATGATGATTACAGCTTTGCTTGTGTTTCTGATCCTGAGGCTGGGGGTGTTTCTCATTCTGGGAGAGCTTCTTCTGTTTCTGAGTGCTCTGTGGAGGTGGAAACTAGAACTGGGGTTCCTGAGATCAAGTTGCATTTGGCTAAAGTGGAGAAGGATTGTAGGATTTGTCACATGGGTTTGGAGAGTGATAGCCATGAGTCTGGTGCCCCCATAGAATTGGGTTGTTCCTGTAAGGATGATTTGGCTGCTGCTCACAAGCACTGCGCTGAGGCCTGGTTCAAGATTAAGGGAAATAGGTGAATGTGAAACTGAAACCCTTCACTTTCCCTACTATTTTTGTCACATGGATTTGATTTTTATGCTAAATCATGGGTCTTATTTTTAAAAAGAATTTTAGATAACCTTTTGTTGATTCATTGCATTTGTAACTGAAACCTGCCAACATGTTATGTCTTGGTGCTGTTTGAAAGCTTCGCACTACTAGTCACAGATTTTTGTTTGCTTGAAGGGTTTGATCTTAATGGGTACAGAATAGGAAAGTAATTGAAGTGCATAACGTGGAATTGTGTTGTGAAATTCTTTAAGTCAGTAAAGGTGTAAAGAATTAAATTGCAGGGAGGGGAAAGACTCAATTATTTGTCCGAGAAAGGAGAAAGTTGTAGAAGATTAAATTATTTAATGAAGATTATGGAAAAAGAAAGGCGTAAAGCATCAACTAGTCCCACTGATTCGCTGGCTTGCCTACCTAAGCACAGTGGGATTCTTTGCTGCTTTGTCCCTTTTCTGAAATTTAGGAATCTATATATTACTCTTTCTTATTTTTTTTCTCTCTTTCAAAGTGGAGATTTGACCCCTTGTGACTCCTATTCATGGATTCAAATATCTTGGTAGATGCTAATTGCTTACTGAAGTGCCACCTAGAATATTTTAATCTGCAAGTTACTGGTCCCATATAATCTGTTCATGTATGATGTATGATGTCAACTTTTAGGTTGCCTAATAGTTGTGACTTCTGAGTACACAAGCTACTGAATGTTAGTACAAATGTCCAGATCCCTTCTTGTTGTTGAGGTAAAATAGTTTCATACTTCATCTTCTGGTTCTGCAGAGTCGCTTGCAGAAGATGGAACACTTAAAACTTTATTCAGTGGCAGGGTGCTAGTTCTTAATTTTAAGTACAGTCACTAAATTCTGAGTCAAAGTAAGGAAACAAGTTATTTGTGCTTTTATGAGAACATGGTAGGGCTTGCTTTATTGATGGACTGGTGACCGTCCATGCTTCATTGTCAATTTAAAAGCAATTTATAGGGGCCATTTATTGAGGAAGGATCTATTGTTATGATTGATTCAGACGCAAATCCATCCGAATGCATTACTTCATGGCTAAATTAAAATGCAATTATCCGACAGAATCTTAATCTTTTCAAGTTTGGAATCTTCTTTAATTGATGTATAGATGCTTTGATTGGTGGCAAATATTTATGATATCTTCTTTACCTTAGTTTTGAGACTTTAAAAATGTGACATGGTTTGTCAAAGACAGTTGTGAACTTATAAAAAGGCAATTGGACACTTGTATATAGAGATTTAAGTTAAGTTAGGCTAACTAGAGCCTGAAAACTATAGAATTATTCATTATTCTGATTGGTTAACTCTTCTGCCATGACAACTTAGTATAAACAGTAAGGTTGGTTGATGATTATCTTTGTTAAATTTAAATGAAATTTCATCTATTAAGAAAATAGCATAACCCTTGAACAATGCTTCTAGTGTATGAGCAGAAAATATCATGCTTTTATTTTATGATGTTTTCAGATTAGGCATATAAACAGCATAACTTTTTGTATTGGCTAGCCTGCTTGTTTGTTTGAAGCATCAAGTTTTGAAGTGGCTAGTGATTAATGTTGCTTTTGATGTATGTGATTTCAATTGTTCATTGCTTGGAGCATCATCATCTCCAGTAAGTGCTGACATGATTTCTAGGAGGTGTCTTGACCCTTTTTTCTAACTATGTTACTGATACAAAGTTTCTACAGATTTTATACTAATCTTTGTTAGAAAATCTGGTTGTTCTACTGCAATATTAGGAATTTACATGAACAGAATTTTCTTAAATTTGAAGATTTGTGTTTTTCTAATTATATCTGTTTGCTTAAACTCCAACAGGACTTGTGAAATTTGTCATTCTGTTGCTCGGAATGTTTATGGAACAAACGAGGATTCTACAGAACATGTTAGTGACAGTAACAATGCTTCTACAGCCACACTCTCCACACCTGCTCCTTCTACAGAACCTCGAAGATTTTGGCACGGCCATCGCTTCCTCAACTTCTTGCTTGCATGTATGGTTTTTGCATTTGTCATATCATGGCTTTTCCACTTTAATGTGCCATCTTCGTAGGGTTTCCTGAGGCAGTTTCATTCACAATTTAAAGCTGAGTAGGGAGCAAACAAAAGGAAAAAGAGAACAAAAAACGAAACCCTGCAAACACTTGCTTAGAGAATGAACGAACCCTTCTACAATTTGAGGCCATGTTGGGTTTATAAAGGTGGCTGTAGTTCCTTGCTATGCAAATAGACATTTTCTGTTGTGCATTCGTTCTAAATTATTGAGCTTTACTAGGCTCCTCTTGTTCTGTCTATCAGAGTCAATGTGATTTCTGAACAATGTTTATTCAAATGTATATTACATATTGTTACTTGATTGTCATTTTGTACTGAGTGATTTCTTAGTTTACTTTTAAGATTTGGTGACATTGCTTCTCTGATCAATAGTATATGATACTACATCTATGCTTGTTAGATCAAATAGTTCTCCATTGATTCACATCTACAAAACAAAGCCCAAAAAGAAGTAATTGTTTAAATATTCTATGATTTAACAAAAGGCACAGCTTTTGCAGTGCGCAGAACACTGTGTCCATGTTCGAATCAAGTGAAACTTATCCGAACGGATAGATTTGCAGGGAAGTTGATTATTAAAACATTATTAAACGATAAAGAATCATATCTAACGTAATTCTCGTAACGTTTTCAGAAAAATTGTGTAATTTCGATACACACTTTAAAGAATTGGAGTATCATAATTTTGGGTATTAAGAAAAGGTCTTTCTTGGTCATAGATACATGATCCCAACATCCAACGCGTGTAAGGTGGACCATGTTAGAAAATGCAGTTATTGCTAAAGAATATTTTAAATATGCTGAGTATTGAATGAAGTGCTTAAGTAACAAATGCCTAATTAAAAATTTTGATAATAAGACATGAGATAGTTGGAGGGGTTCACGACACTACTCTCAGACGAAACAACTCCTTCAGGGTTTGTTATCGAGGTGTCTCATCCTAGTGCAATAGTGAATTTTGGGCCCCCATCTGGCCCACTAATAATATCAATTAAAAAATTGGACAAAATAATTTCTGACCCCACATGGCATACTTTGCACTATATTTACACAGATAACGTAGTTTTGATTTAGGTCATGGAGGAGTCTTATATTAGCTGCTCTCGCATGGGAAAATCAGCTAGAATTCGGCTTTTGAGAAATCAAATTTTGAACTGAATTCTTTTTCGAGTTTTAATTTATTAAATAATATGAAGGTGAAAATTTTGTAAAAAAAATTATAAAAATAATTAATTGAAAGTAATTGTTTGGAGGAAATACTAAAAATAATTTTAAAAATAATAATAATAATTAATTATATTTAGTAAGTGTGTAGGATTTCATTATTTAGAGAAATGAAAAAATAGATATACTTCAAAAATATATAAATTTTTAAAATAAATTTTGTGGAAAAAGTTAAAGAAGTGTAAGAAAATAATGAAATGTATGTGACATAATTAAATTTATTTAAAATATTTTAATTTTAAAAAATAAGTGTATGTAACATATAAATCTAGAGAAATAAAAATTTCCATAAATAATGATGGTGTTGAGGTTTGTGGAAAAAAGTTGGAGTAGGTTGGTTTAAAAGTATCATTGTTTTCTAGATTTTTTCAATGTATATAATTCAACAATTTATATTTAAAAGGAAAGGGAAACGATTATATACATGGACATTTATTGAAATCTAAGTAGTGTAATACATAAGTTGGCATTGTTTGTTGAGTATAGGATAGCTAATATAAGATTTTTAACGGTGTAGTGTTTTGAAAGGTCCAAAGCAATTGTATAGTGGTTTAGGAGATTAACATTAGAATTTGCAATCTTTGTCGCCTTGTGTAATTTGGTCATTTGCAAACATTGTGGTTAGATAAGAATTGAAATGATTTTCGGTCTTTGTGAAGTTGAAGTGCTCCATTTAAATATGAACAGAGTTAAACGATGATCGCATAGAGAGAATGGATTTGTTTTGGTTTTCTAGGAAAATATTGTTGTGTCTTTGTACCATAAGTTGGTATATAGTTCCATTTATAAAGTGAAAATCTCATCAAATGCTCAACACACGTTGTTAGTGACATGAACAAGTCAGGTGTCAATATGCATGTGCATTTGATGATAGATTTTCTAAGTCATCCCAACCACCCATTACATGTCAGGATAACATTTCATTAAGCATTAGTTGTGCTCAGCATATATATGACATTGACAAGCCTTAAACGTGTGGGCAATTTGCAAGTGCATGTGATGACAGAGTTTTTGAGTTACCCAACTATCCATTACATGTCCGGGTAACATCCCACCCAATGTTAGTTGTGCTCAACACGCACATGGAGTGACATTAATAAGTCATAAATGTATGACATGATGCACATGTATCTAATGATAGAGTTTATGAGTCACCCCAACCACCCATTACATGTTAGGATAACATCCCATCTAAGGTTAATTGTGCTAAGCACGAGTACGAAGTGACATTGACAAATCTTATACACATGGTAGAGTGCATGTGGGACAAATTTTTTGTATTTTTTATTAAGTATTTTGAACTCTTACCTCGTTTTTTATTCTAACATCCATGCCATTATCTTCTTTGGCAAAAATACTATGTGAAATACACTTCCTTAATGCCCTTTTCTATATTAAAGATTGTCTTTATGTGTAATGAAGTGAGACACTTGGCATGATTCTGGGGTGGTCAGTAACAATATTTTGGATTTTTTACCAACCTTTCGAACTTATACCTCATTTATTTTTTGTTCAAACAACTATGTCATTATCTTCTTTAGCAAAAATACTAAGTGAAATACACTTTCTTAAGGTCTATTTTTGTATTTAAGTTTGTTTTTATGTGGGACGAAGTGAGACACTTGACATGATTGTGGGCTGGACAATAATGATTTTATGTTTTTGACCAACTTTTTTATTTATTTCATAAATAATGCGTGATAGTTTGTTTATGACTAACTCAATATTAACATTCCTCTGCTCTCAATTTTTTTTTTTTTTTAATACTTCACTTCTTTAAAGTGAATAGTTATAGTTATTGATTGAAAAATAATGGTTAAAATTATACCTAAATGTACAAGTATAATAAAGTATATATTATTTAAAGGGTAAATGATAAATTTGTTTCTTGAATATGTGGCGGACAATTTATTTTTTAAAAGATTGAAAAACTTAGTGCTTAGTATGTAAATAGTTTTAGCGAAAAGTTGCGCAATCATTTTATCATCTAAATGTGAGTTTAAGGATACTAAGTTAAGAATTACTTTGCCATCAAAATGTGAATTTAATGACCACTTTGACTATTTAAAGACTAATTAATTTGCATTGATTGCCTTCAGTTGATTTCTTAAATGTTTGTGTTAATTTTTTAGTTTTAAGTGGACCTATTTTTCCTTTTAATTTATTATAAAATATTAACTATTTTTTTTTTTGTTAAAGCTCGTTTTATATCTTTTTTCCTCTGTAAGTGTCTCGCAGCACTTTTCAGTGATTCATAATGTGATTCTTTGACTAGTTATTATAATAAAACAAAGATAATAAAATATCCTTACTTTATTCATTCTAGTATATGATTAAAATAGATATTACTGAATGCAAAAATGTTTATCAATGAAAGAAATTGTTAAAATAGCATTAAAAGTTATACATATTGTGGAATTGGTAATTAAAAGTTCTTTTACCAATATTTAAGTTGGTTTTCTTGTATTAGTAAGTTGATTTTCGTATTAATAGTTCATTATTTTGTGCATTTATTAAATAGTATGTATAAGTTTAACATGAGAACATAGATTGATATTGAACCATGTATTCGAAAGTATCAATTACAATAAAATAACAGACTCTACAGATGAGTCAGAACCATTATTTTCCATTCTGAAGCTGCTCCAAAGCACCAAAGACAATGCTAATTTGATAAGTCATCATTGGGCTTCAATTCTCATGCATTGGCCCAATAATAATATTACTTTTAAAAATAAAATTAAAAATAAACCTTAAAGTGATGTGATGTGACTTACGATAAAGAAAGGTGCGAGTGTCTTTCTCCAACGATTTTGATCCAATGCAGTTAAAAGTGAAACGGCACCAATTCTATATATTTAAACTATTTTCTAATATAATAAAGTGATATTTAAAATAAAATTTATATTGTAAAAAAAATGATGAATTTAATAGTTGGATTTACTACTAGTTTCAAAACCTATGAGTCATTTTCCTAAGTTGAATAAATGATAAATAGGAATACATATATATCCCATGTTTTTAGGAAGTCTAAATTTGTCTTGTATAAAGCCCAATAAATCTTGCTTTCACTATTTACTTGCATAGCTAATAAAAATAAAATAATAAATATATTAATAATGAGAAATATTAAAACAAATTAAATAAATAATCATTTTAAGAAGTGAAAAAATAGTAATGAATATTGTACCATAGGATTGACATGGCAATTCTTTAAATAAAATATAAAAAATGTAAATATAATAAACAACTGATTATATTATAAATCCTAATAAAGTAATTGAACATAAAAGAATAGGCCAACTCTTTAGACTCGCCACTATATTTATAAATACAGGTTTGATCACAATACAAAAGATATTTTTAAACTCTGATTTATATCTCCATACACTCTAATTATAAACTGACTTAACCGTTAGAGTGTCAGCAGGACTCTCCTCCTGGAACGGTGAAATTTGGAGTACTGTATCAGAAACAACAACCAGGACTCCTCTCCTGGAACGGTGGAATTTGGATTACTATATCAGAAACAATAAGAAAGGAGCATTGGAAGAAACAATCCTAAAAGATATTATTATTGGTAGAGTCAACCGATTATGAAAGAATAAGCATAATTTAAAAACAAATAGCACATATGATTTAGAAAATTAAACAATAAAATATTTTTTTAAACAATAAAATATCTTTTTAATCTCGATGGATTTTGTCTTGAAACACATTGGTTTTTGAACTAAACGGTGCCATTCTAATATCATTTTATATATTTGAGTAGATTTTAAAAATTTTACAAAACTACTAATTAAAACTTAGATGTATGACTTCATCGTCAACAAGTCATCACCCAAATCACGATTTTTTTTTTCTGCTTCTAAAAAGTCATTATTGAATTAATGACTTCACATATTTCTTAAATTGAAGTTGTGAAACTTAAGAGAAAATTAATATTTATTTTTAAGTCTTACTATATATTACATAATTTTAATTCTTTTCTAAAATGAAATATTATGTAAAATGACGACTTCAATATTTTTATTTGTTTTACGTTTACATTTTATGAGTTTTTATATTTTTATAAATTGAGGTTTTTTAATTGAAATTCCTTAATTATATTTTAAATAAATATTATTTAGGTGTCTTTATTTTAAAGATGTAGTTAATTTGTTAGAAGATAAATTTTATATAATTTTTTTAACTTACTCTTCTTAAATTGAGTTTTCTTTATTAAAATATGAAATAAAATAAATCATGGTAAATATTTTAAAATGTTTTTTAAATAATAATATGTAGATTATGTTATACAACATATATTAATTGAAAAAAACTATCAATTAATTAGTAATATATAGATTAAATTTAATTATTTCATTAATTAAATTATTGACAAAATTTAGTAAAATTTATTGATTGTAATATTGATTTATAATTAATTAAATGTGTACATTTGTTTTGTTATGTAAATTAAAAGTGAAAACCAAATTAAAATAAATGATGGTATAATCTAAATTAATTTAAAACTAAGTTGAAATAAATTAAGGTATAAACTAAATATCAGATCTTTTTTCAATTACCACTTTCTTAAATACAAACTGGAGAAATGGCATTTTTACAATACAATAATATTTTAAAAGAAAAAAATCATTAATATTAACTTCACCCACATTAAAAGCGACTTAACTAAATAAAATAAGTATTAAAGAATTATTTTAACACAATAAATAAATCTAATATGATTAAATCGATGAGTATAGAAATATTTTATTGATCCATTATAGCGTTACCGAGTAAGGTCAAAAAGTATTTTAAGCCATAATTTATAATTAATATTACACAATTTTATTTAATGTGTCGTGCATGTGTTCCTTTGTTTTAATACGCTATTATGTTAACTACCATGCTTTTAGAGTACTCGATACTATTTATTTGTTAACTTTAGATTTTTTGAGTTTTTGTATATGCTTTTAGTTGATATTAGTGTACTATTTCTTTTAATAACTTTGTGACTCAGTTTTTATTTAGTTAACGGAGAATTGAAAAAAAAAATATTATTTAATATATTAATGTGTAAAAGTATAAAAGTAATTTTGAAATATTGTAGCTCAACTAAAATAAAATATTTTATAATTTATTATTACAACTTAAAAGCAAAAGGGGTGTAACAAAATTTATCATTTCACGTATAATTCTGACGTCGTTTACACGTAATATTTTCCTTTTGGTTCTTTCAAACTTAAATTAATGTCTCACATTCCATATCCTAATTTAACATTTATCTTTTATCTTTTATAAAAAGCAAACTTTACTTTAACAGTTTACATAAATAAAAAAAAATATTAATCATCAGATAATAAAAGGATTGAAATTAACAATGATATTTGAAAAATAGATCAGTGAATGAATGACTAATTAATATTAGTATAATTAAAAAAAAAACGGTGAAAGCCTTGATACTCCTGAATTAACATATTAATTGATGAAAAAAATATCAAATATAATAATAAACGATGGAAGCTTTTAATGTCCTAAATGCAACCATTGCAGTAAAAAAAAAAAAAAAGGACGAACCATGTAGAATTTGTTATGGTTTGAAAAAGGAGAATAGGAGTAAGTAAAAAGAAATTATAATTATAATTACAGTGATGATCATGTTACACTTCGTCTATAACATATCTTGTCGTTGTTTTGTAATGTAAATGTTATAATGCCATGTCTCTTGAGATTAGTTGAATTGTTGATCATTGTATTTCTTTTAATTTCTACTTCATTTTTTTTTAATATGATCATACACCTTCTATAATTATGCATTCTTGAAACAATTTGAATGTAAAAGACTGGCATTGGCACTATTTGTTTGAAAGTTAGTATTGTGAATAAATTAATTTTGTAATGTTAGGAAAACATATCATATGTTTTGCATGTATTTGTTTTATAATAATACGTTTCCATTTGTATCTTGAACTACGAAATCGTATTCCTGCAAAATGTAACTTTGTATAAATTAAAACAAAGGTATACTTAACAATAAAGGGTTGCAATTAACAAAGCCCGAAATTTCTTAGTCTAGGACTGATTTAATAAATCGTCCATATATGCCCAAACCAATGAACTGACAAAAAGAAATAACATATTATGATAAATAACCAACTTGTTACGTGTTAACTATTTTAATTCCATGACCATATGTATATAGATATATATCCTTGTATAATTTAAGTGTTACTTTTCTTAAAGAATTTATACGCTTACTTGAATAAATCAACCATTATTAAGAAAAAATTTTATTCATGTTTCTTTTTAAACAATTCGCTTCTGATCTAGATAAAGTTACTCAAAATCAATTAGCAAGGTCAACCATTGCGCAAGTTGCTTAAACGTCCCAATCAGCTCCTTTTACTGTGGAAGAACAGATAATAACTATTTATACCAAAACGAATGATTATCTTGATTCATTAGAAATTGGACAGGTAAGGAAATTTTTTGTTGAGAAAAAAATAAATGAATAATAAAGAAAACATTTCAGTGTCTTTTAACTCTTATACATAATACCGCATCAAGAAATAAGTATAAAAAAAATGAATAATCTTTCTAGACATACTTAAGCACTTTTTGAAGACACTAAAAAACACAAAGAAATATAAACAAATAAAATTCACATAAGTAACTGTAATCACCCAAGAATTACATAAACAAATATCCCAAAAAAACTAAAACAAATCTGAATTGTTAAACAATGTCACAATTCCCTAATCACTTAACCTTGTCGATTATCAAACTTCCATTATAGTTTCCATCTTAATGACATGAAGCACTAAAAAGTTTTCAACATAGGTAAATATAATGGTATTTCATACAGAGTGAATGTGGTTGAACTTGTTTGCCATATTTACTTACTAAATAATCCTATAGGAACAACAAATTTACATTAGCGACATATTTTTTGTCCGTAACCCTTGGCAGCATTAGCATATTTTTCTGAGCCCAAATAAACCTTAGTCAGATGAAAGATATTTGGCTTGAAGCAAGTGAATCTTAAAGAACATGACCCTTCCTTTCAATCAAAGATGGTTTTCAGGTGTACACACAACCGGGGCCATGATGGGGCCAAATGCACCATTTTCCTTGGAAAAGAAACAAACAAGATTCCATTTGAGTGATATATGAGGTACCTGAGTTACTTTATCATCTGGACAATGTGTTCACCATTTTTAATTCATAATGATGTCCAATCTTGTTCTATGTAAAAGCTTACAATTACTGTCTGGCCTATTTCTGGAAAAAATGTCATTCATTCAAGATCATAAAGCAAAAACTAAACTGTGTACTGCATGAGGAAAATACACTTTCTAATGCATTAAAAAAAATCAGCAGGCATTTAGATTAGAATTTGGCTAATTGGGACGAAGCTATCAATTACAAAAAAGAAAACAAAGAAGAATTTGAAATTTCACTTCGATGATCTATCAATAGAGAAAAAGTATTCAATTAAATTTCAATGTGTTATCAAGGTGCAACCGATAAACAATGTATACTTATGGTATTTTATCTCAGTTTTATCAAAGATATATTAGACAAAGTATCAGAAAACTTTTAACCCTATAGATAAATAATAATAAAAATATTTGTGTGGTCGAATGCGTGCTGATTATAGAACTGATTTGTCATTAATGTGATCTTATCCCATTACTGATCATTACTAAAATTGAATGAATAAGTATGTGCAACTTTTTATTTCTTCAACAACATTTTTTCTTGAAAGTGATTTTATCTACAACCAACCATTTTAAATTTGAAACAAATTAAGTTGAACTAGACTCACCATAGTGCACCATAATTCTCTCCACCTAACTAAACAAGCACTTAATTTCCCTTTGATCATCAATATGCATCCCTCTATGACAAAGTTTTCTCAAACAAAAGGGGCATGTGAAAATGGTGTCCCAAAGGTCACAACAAAGCTAATGATCAATTGAGTGGTAATTGGCCCTATTAATCTTTAACACAAGAACACAACTAAATTATAGGTTAATCCTCAAATTAAAGAAGCTGTTAGCATTATTCAGTCAAATTTGATATCCCCGTGAGAGAATAAAAAGGACCATCATTTTGGAAAGGAGCAGTACATCTACTAATAAAGTGGTCGTTACTTGGATGGTAGACATGCCACAACAATGATGGTCTTGCATGTCTTGCATCACTCATATATTTATATGTATATGTATATGTCCTATCATTGCACTGTCTTTGTAAGTGTGTTTGTGTCACAATAAGGGTAGGTTCTTTCTACATTGCACCACTTTCCCAGCTTGAATTTCGCAAACACAGCTTTTGTTTAATGGCAGGCATCGCTGTTGTGGGGGCTTCTGCCACATTATATATGATTCTAGGCACCTTTGTGCACTCTACAACTAACACACAAAGGTCACACTCACATGCACCATCAGCGTACGTAGCAGGTATCTTCAAAAGAAGCTAGCAGCAAAAACTATGTAATAATATATGGACCGAGAGGTTATATATTAATAACATACTAGTAAATAAATGTATGTGTTAATTTTGTGCAAACTCATTCAACAAACAACATAGGCAAGGAACATTTAAGTAGATTTCCTATGCTTTAAGCTTAACTTCATGTAACAGAATTTCTGAAACCTTGTCCAATTGCTTTGGATCATATGCTAAGTTAAAAGAACACTTCTCATGGGAACAGATATTTATCCTGGCTCCTGGCTTGTCCAATCCCAAAACAATTGTTCTTCCCCAACCCTTCCTACCACTGATGCCGTACCAACTCATTCAAAGCAATAACTGGAAAATAACCAGCTTTTCTAGCAGCCGCCACTTTGCATTGCATTGGTTTTCCTTCGGTTGTTGAAGCAGGAGATGAAACCTGGTTGTTATCTTTCATAGCCAACTATATATTAGTAGAAAAAGAGATATAGTTTTTGAAGTAAAAAATTCAAAATTTGTCAATTACTTTAATTTAAATTAAAAAAGCATGTAATTTAAGTTGTCAAACAATTATTGGTCAAATAATTATTGGACATATTCAAATATCTTTTTAACATCTCTATCATAGCGTGAATTTGAATAAAGAGAATAAATTAAAACATATCTATGACTAAACACTTTCTAGATATTGATATTAAAAAATTTTATGTCTTTTATCATGTTACGTGATGTGTGTCTATTTTATATGTAGAATACTATTTCTGTCTCAGTGTCATATGTGTGTCAAAAATTTATATCTCATAAAACTAAAATAAGGATTAGTTTTAAGATTCATTTGGCCAAGACACTTATTTAAAAAATAATAATTTCATGTATTAATGTGAAAGTATTTTACCCTATGGAAAATCCAAATAGTGCTTTACCCTAAAACTTAAATAGCCGATACCATATCAACCAATGTAGTGAGCATGGAATAAGTAACAATAATGAAAAGTAGCATTACAGCTAATGAATTTGCCCAGGTCTCATGGGGTCACATAGTCCTGCCTATATTTCATTTTCCCAAGCTAAAGTATCTGTAAAAAATTTGAACATATCTCTCTTCATCACCATTACAGATTCGCTTCACATTTTCATGAAAAATCCAGTTATTTTATTACTTGTGTGGCTGCATTTCCAAAAATAGATCAAGTAAAAAATTTGTATGCCAAAGTTTTTGCACCCTATTGAAACCATTTAGATAGACATTGATCTTTTTATGTCACTAGCAAATGATGTGTATATTATAAGAAAGATATAAAGCAACTGTTAAACTCAGCCATCTTTATAGGGTCTATTATATTGATCTGAGTAGTTTATACGGGTCATAGATTCAAACAATAGTGCTGTTCTTGTAAAAAAAATAAAAATAAAAAATAAAAAATAGGGTCTCTTATATTTATTCTCGTGTCTTTCTTCAACTAAACATTATTTTGATACATCAACAAAGTCTAGTAACTAGGTTAGCAGAGGTTTGGGTTCCGTTTGTGTATAAAAAATGTAGTGAGAGAGACAAATTTGATGACTATGTTTGTATGAAACGGTGTGTGTATGAATCAATAATGGTGACTCAATTGGAGGCATTAAAGGTAGCTTTAAATAAGAAACAAATACAGCGATATTAGGAAAGATAGACTTAGTTTAACTATGTGTCCTTACTTGCATAGTGGCTTCAAGTTATACCCTTAAAACAATTCAAGCTACTCATAACAATGACATTGCTGAGAAACATGATACCCCATGAGAGGAGGTGTTTGAGCAACGTGTAGGGTAGGAAAGGCTTGTGCCCCATGCGAAAAGGAGAAATGCATGTGATTGATCAGTCTCAGAAACAGACACTTGGAGGGAATTTGTACTTCAAGACAATTCATGCAGCATCATTATCTGTCACAATAAGTTACAATAAATAAAAACCAACTATATTAGTAATATTCTACCATCTACCACTCTACCTATTCTATTCTCTCACTTCTATAATTATCATAGTCTAAAGTTATACTAAGAACAATACTAAATATGTTATATTTTAAAATAATTTACTAAAATAAACTTTTTCAATGAATACATTTGTTTACTGAGATAAAGAGGTAATTAAATTTGAAAAAAAAATTAAACCATTAGTACCTTTGGAATTTATGTAGAAAATCATTTTAGAATGAAAATATTAATTTACAATCACTGGGTTTAAAGTTTTTTACACAAGATTGATGAATCCTATATCTAAATTAGGAGACAGACGTTAAATGAAAAATCAAATACACTAAATTTATAATTTTCTTTAAGTTTGAACTAGTAGACACACCTAGAATTGGACACAAGCACATGCTAAAAGCACTCGTTGATGTTACTTACTATTACCGTTTCATTTTTGGGAATTATTCAAGCGCCATTCCATTTCCATATCCATCTAATTCGTCATTTAAGGCAATGTACCGTTTAATAATCAGTGGACACAATTATTTGAAAAATAGTCCTTTTTATTAAGCTTTCTTAAAAAGTTTCTGCTTTATTCTAGCAAATTACTACAGCATTTTTTCAATTTTATTTAGACTTGTTTTAGAAAGTTTAATTTATTGGTAAAGTTATTTACCACATACTGTACTCATAAAAAATATATAAAATTAATAACCACTAAGTTTAATAACTATACCTTGATAGTGTAAATTTACAGTGTCGGCTAATAATAAAACAATTTCTCAAGATTGCTAATTTTAACATTTTCAAACACAACCATCAAACAAAAACTGACCATGTCTTTCATACCCTTCAGCTAGAAACTTACCATGTCCGACAGAAGAAAAAAATGTTACTTTAGATGAAAAAAAAAAAATAACCGATGTCCCAGTTTAATTGGAGCGACAAAAATAGAAACGAAAGTACATAAGTTCGATCCATCATCCTCATATTTAGGTAAGAGTAATAATTGTCTCAACAGCACGAATTTAATTTAAATTTGACATTTTCTAGATTCAATAATGAATGCACGCCATGTGCCATGTTTTGCATTTTCAGTGGAGTGACATTGTACCATGAAGACACAAGATTTCCTCCCCCAACCCTTTTGTCAGCCAGCGACAAATTGTACAAGTTGTCGGGTTTACTTCATCTGTTGGCCCAGTAATTTAAATTAAATCTCTTTTACATTTAGAAATTTAGAAACTTGTTACATTTTACTGATTTTTCCTCACCATGCAAAGAACATGGCCCTGGTGCACCAAAAAAAGATATACTGTAAGGACTATGAACATGGTACTGAGAAATGAGGCAATGTGAATTGGAGAATTTTCTATAGCACTGCTGATGCTAGATCATTTTACAATGACAAAGGATCAGGGCTGCAATGTGTTAAAAAAGCACACAACCCAGTTACAATAACATAAATTAGGCTAACAATATTTCCACCAAACAAATCTAGTCGTATGTAGGTTGTAACTTTCTAAAGGCCATGTTGTTTTGCAGCAGATCTCAACTTTGTGCAGCATAAGCTCATATATCTATGCACCATTCATTGCAGTGTCAGCGTGGTTTGTATGGCCATCTTCCAGAATCTTACCATTTGCTTGAGTTCTCTGCCTCTGAGTAAAGTCACAAGAACCATGTTATGTCCAGATCAGAGACAATGACATTACATAAAAAAGAGATTTAAAAAGGACAACTAGAAGACATTCAACACACCCAATCTGCAGGGTCAACAACAGAATTCCCATTCAACAACTTGTGGTTCTCTTCTTTGGTCCTGCCATCTTTGTTGTCCTTGGTGCTTAATGGTAGCAGCAAGGTTGCTGCAGCATTTGTCCGGTCTGGTAATTCTGTGGAATGACCAAGTTAGCATAACAAGCAAAGAGCTGTTGAATTCACAATAGCAAATGTAACTATGTCCAAATGCACAAACCTGGTAATTTCTTGTCGACAAAAAACACCACCAAATTAACAGTATACCTGCCAAGGATCAAAACATTAAACCAAAATGGACATGGACCACAAATATTTGAACATTGCAATTCAGAAAATGCTCCTCACCAGGCAACAACTACATCAACCGTGTAATGTTTGCGTGATGCTATTATCAAAAGAGACTGACACACAGCAAGAGTCCACCCTAGCTGTTTTATACATCTGTAGTTGTTCATGAACAAGCACAATAAATTATAACTGAAAATAAATTCTAGTACAATATGACAGTAATAAGTTATGGCAAGTTCTATAATAAACAATGATAATTACACGGACTTCCTTGAGGTTAAGGATAATTACACATTCACCCTTCTTGATTGAAAATTTTCACTTGCCTTCCAAGCTTTGTTATTTTTAAGAGCACAGTCTATATAGTTTGACATTAAAATATGGGGGATTTATTAGTTTTCAAAAATAACAAGTGTAAGTGTGTAACAATTATACAAATAGTAAGGAACTTGGTATAATTTTTCTCCAATAAGGGTATAGGTGGGATTAGCCCAAACCTCAAGGGAGGTTAATTATCCCAATAAACAATGGAGCAACCAAAACAAACATTACTGCAGTGAAATGGAAAACTTAAATCTTCACGAAAATGAGTCAGACCCATATAAAAGAAACATAAGGGCCAATTTACCTTCGTGTGCCATATCTTTGATATGTAAGAACAAAGACAAGGGTAAAGATCATGTGTGATGAAAATATCAAATCACCACATCCATATATCACACCACGTGGAACTGCACAATGAAAATCAAATGAACACCAAAACAACCAAAAAGGAATCAAAACTAAATAACTCCAGTATAATAGTATACTAACAATTAATCAAGAGGACTTCAAAGACACTATCTGGGCGAGGCAGAGTAGCAAGTTTAGACCCCTGCAAAATACACGGAATTAAGTTAAAAGATTTAAAAAACAGAGGAAACAGTCACAGAGAGAAAAGAGAAACAAGTGATATGATGTTTGCTTAACAAGTACACATTCACAAATGAGTATACCTCCCGACAGTGGTAGTTTGGACCAGGAAGCTGAGTAGCATAAAATGTCACTATGCGAAGAGCTTGGGAAGCCTGCAGTTACAAATGCAAAGGAGCCACGCTTATAAAAACTACTTTATAGGATCCTTATGCAATAGGTTATTTAGTCAACTCAAAACATCAAAAGGCCAGTGAATTGACTATGCCGGCTAGACAATATAAAGGGTGAAGGAATGTGTAAGGTTAACAATGGCTCTTTGATCATAGCAATGAACATTCCCAAATCATTTACATATTTTTTATGAACTTTTTCATGCCTTAAAATGCTCAAATTCTTAAGCTTTAAACTTAATTTACTTCCATAATAATGGAAAATATCCATCTATTATCAGTAAGTTTCATAACCAGTTAAAAGGTTAAAAAAATAATATGCAAAAGCACAGCAAGTCTTCTGCTTTTCTATTGTTTGGAATACAAAGACTTAGAAAAAGATAAGATCTACAGCAAGTCAACAACTATAAAAATATAGAGAGGAAACCAGAGTCAAACAGTAATCATGCTCACTTTTGCATTAATACACATGGAAGCATAACCAGACATAAGGCTGCCAAATCATGCAATTACTTTAATGATCGGTAGTATCTTTGTTGACAACAAGGATTGCATTTTGTGTTGGCAACATGCTAATTAATTTTCTAACCCAAAGCACTCAAGTAAAACACATGATAAACACTTACAACTAAGAAGCTTAGAACCCTGCACCATATTAGAACCGTGTAGATCTTTTTGCTCTTGAATATAAAAGGATGAAATGTCCACTGCAAAAGCACATGTTGTAAGGCATATCACTATTAAAACTTCATAAAAAACTGACACTTATTGCAGACTAGAACTTCATTGGGGAAAAATAAAACCATAATGACAACTTAAGGAAATCAGATAAAGGAAGAAGATAAATTGAAGAGGGGAGAAGAATTCTTACAAGGACAAAGGATAAAAAAATAAAGGTAAACAGTGTTTCACTAATGTAAGCTTTTTCTTGCCCAAGCTCCTGCAACAGCACCAAGATTAAAAGTTAAGAAGCAGTCCTAGGTTAGACAGATTTTTTGAGACAGATAAGAGGGAATGACAATTACAAACCGGAAGAAGGATGAATCCAAGATCCTGTAGAGTAGGGCCAGGCCTATGTAAATAATGAACTCCTCGTGCAGCCAAACCGTGAATGTACTGTAGGGAAACAGTTTACTTTTAATTTTAGTATGAAACAATCTTAAATAAGTAAATTAAAGTATGTCACATTACATGGCAGAATATTAAATGTAGTAATCTACTATACAAACAAAATACCTCATGCATAACGCTAAACATTATGCACAAAAGTTTGTCATTCTTTTCTTTTTCCCTTTTCTCAAACTAAAAAGAGAAAAAGATAATGCTTGATAGAGCATTTGTACTACACATTTGCCTTCAACAGGTGCATGCAATGCAAGCCATTAGAGGTTTTCTTTCAATGAGAGAAATAAAACATCAGACCCTCTAGGAAACAGAGAGCTCCAAATGATCTTGAGTAAATTTGCAATTAAAATGTAATAAATAAGTAGAGCCCATTACTTATGTCAGCGATCAGCATTTTATTTCGGACGCAATAATTCATCCAATTTTGTGCATGCATTGAATGTCAGATCCTCAAAGTTGCAGAACATGACAAACAATGCTGCAGAGTTACCAGTTCCTTGAGATTTTCCTCATTGAAACATCAATGCCTCTTGACACTAGAGGATAATCATTGATAGAATAAGATTTAATGGTTAAACGGCCAAAGAATAGTACAATAAACAGGTTCCTAATACATAAAACAAGCAATCCTCCGAAGTAACCAAACCACACCAACATGAATGAGAACTTTTAGTAGCGTTCAAGTAAAGTTCCCACCACAACCCCATGTGAAAAAATATTTGAATCTCCAATCCACAAAAAGAAAGACAAAAGCAACTTTGCATTCCTTCCACAAAGGGTAAAAAGAACAACCTACAGTTAAACCATTCATAGTATTGATCAGAATAGGGGGAAACTAACCTGAAAAACAATACCGGCGAGCAGGTACTTCCAATTCTCCGCAAGGAGGTTGATCTCAGTGGTTGTCTCCGCGCAAACTCTCTTCCATAGCTGCACATTGAAACATTTAAACATAAATTAAAATCAACAATAAAGAGAGAAGATAAAGAATAAAAGGAGCCAGACGCGAATGAACAAAAAGGTCGCACTTAAATACAAAACGGTCCACAAAAACAAAATTACAAACCTTGGAAGCCTCGCGACCAATGTAAAACGACATGTTCTTCCTCTTGTTTTTGTTGCTGTTGTTGTTTATGGTGTTGTAACCTTATAGCGACCACTTCCATATTACTTCATAACGACACATTTAAGGTCAACATCATTGCCCTCAAAAGATGAACCAACAATCGCATCAAAACCCAGATAGGAATCAATTCTTTTCCCACTCTCGAACTATGAAAAAACTGAATCTTCCTTTGGAAAACACACACCCACGAGACAGAATTGCGAGACAAACTCAACGGGTCTTCAAAAATCCGATTCACGAAAGGAGAAAACAAAAACAAGGAGAGGATCTGAGGAGAAAAGACCGAAACCCAGAAAAAGATGGAGATCGAGAGAACCCAGATGATGATCACAAAACGCCCAGTTCCCAGAAAATTCAAAAAAATCAAATGGGTTCTCTGAAAGGGAACGGGAATTACAATGGCGAAAAGGGGTATTTGGGCTTTGCTTTCTCTCTCTAGACTCTCTCTCTCAACTTTCTCTCTCCGATTCTCTGCCCTTTCTCGCTTGGTCTGACTGCAATGCACGCGAGTTGAACGCGGAGGAGACGGTTGAGAAGAGAGGGAGAATAACCAATATTTATATATAAACAAAGCAAGTTGCTTCTTTCTATATTCACATTTTTTTGAAAATTTTTGGCTATTTTAAAAAGGGGTTGATTTTTCTAATAAAAATTTGATTTTGAATAGGAAAACGAAAAAGAAGGGAAGATGATGAGGAGTGAGAAATAGACAGATAGATACACGATGTTGGAATGGATAGATTGGATACATGGTTTGACGCCACCAACACATGTTTCTCTTTCTCTCTCCTGTTCGCTACTGTTATTAGGAAAGAGAGACAGACAAATAAAACCTTGGTAGAATCTTCCACCTTCGGAAATTTCTTCTTCCTCAATCTTTTGTACCAACAATAAAAAAATATTTTATATATTTTCTTTCGTTCTTGAAATTTTCTCATTAATATTTATCCAAGCTGATAAGTAATAAAAAATTATTAACATATTGTGAGAATAAGAATAGTAAAAATTTTTATATGTAATATATATACAAATTTTAGTTAGAGACTTAAAAGTAGACAATTTGAAAAATTAAGGGGGAAAGATGGGAAACCCAAGAAGGAAAGTGAGTTTTGAAAAATGAGATTTGAATTAGGTTTTGTTATTTTTATATATTTTTTTTTTTGAAAAATAGGAAGAATGATTAGGTTGGTCATGGCTACTAGGAAGAATGATTTAGATGACAAAAAATAGTGGATGTGCTTTCTCTCGGGTCCTCCGGCTGCGGCCTGCAAAATTCATGTTCCTTGTGCAGACATTTTTTTAGGCTTCCTTAAAATTTCACAATAGCTTAAAATTTCACAATAGCTTAAAATTACTGTTGGTAGGAAAAAAAATGATATTATTATTGATTGATTAAATATTATTATAAGTGTATTTTTATATAATTTTGTTAATTATATAATCGTATAAAAAATATTTGCATTACTAATATTTACCTTATTTACATTTTTTATAGGATAATCTAATTTAAGTTCAATAAGAATATTACCGATGACAAAATATTCCGTAATTATCTGATTGATGATTCATTGTCAATACATACATTCCTTCTATCCCTATATATAAGACTTGTAAATAATCCAATACATTTAATCAGTGCTTTTACATTTGCAATTATAATATTTTGTAAATTAACTTTAAATAATGAATGTCTTGATAAGAAATAATTTTGATAAGAGACAATTCATGTGTTTGTTTATTATTTATAGAGTAGAATATTCAAGGATATCCTATGCTGATCAAAACACAAAAAATAAGGATATCCTATTAAGAAATAATTGATGCAATCAACAATAAGAAATAATTGATAGAATTAACAATGAGTGAAGGTTTCATAAAAAGAAAAGTAAGAGTAAATGATTGTATTTTATTGCTTGTTTAGTATGAGCTTACTTGCTTCCTTTCTGTGCTCGCATGCCCTCGCTATAACGGTTGGTTTAATTAAACACTGAAGATAGTATGTTGAAAATTTATGATTGTTATATTGGTCTAACTTCAAGTGAATATAAACTCAACCTATTTTCCTTGTATAAATGTCCTTCCTTAATCTAAAAATAATCAAAATGTATTATATGTTAATGATTATATAACTTAAAATAGCAGTAGACTCTCTTTATTATTTAAGGCTATAATAAACTAAAATAACAAAATAATCAATTATATTATACAACATAATCAATTATTTTCTATTTAATATCATCAATTAACTTTATATTATATACATAAACGTAAAGTATTTATTATATATGATAAAATAATATTAAATAAAAATAAAGATACTAAATAAAATATAATAAATATAATAATAATAGTAATAAATTTATAATTATAATTTAACATTTAATTACAAATAATTTATAATAAAAAGATAATTTGATCTTTATAAATATGTTGTTTGACTATTTTTTAAATTTATTATATCAATTAAATTATACTAACTTTCACATAAACTTTATTTATTTTTCTTTATTTTTTATTTTCTTCTTAATTTAAATAATCACATTTTTTATAAATAATTTTTTGTTATCTTATTTTAACTCTTTAATTCAAACTACCTTTTTAAAGTGGTGATTATATATAGGAATAAAGTCAAGTATTATTAATTTTCAATGTATTTATTTATTTATTATGGATGAAGAGTCTCATATAACTTATATGACCATCACAATTGATAAAAACACATAAACACACAAAATAAGGTAAGCTAGAGTTTTAAAAACTTTAATGTATATATTAAATCACACACACAATATTCACATCTCATTCATGTATTTTAATAAATACAATTTTAATTCAATCATTAATATCTATGAGAATAAGTGTTTAATTTTAAGCTTATTGATTATCTCTCGGGTTAAAAGTGATTAGCATCAACATCACAACTATGACTCTACTTTCCAAAGACTTATACATTGAATTAAACTCAAAGACATACTATCTTGTTACCATAACAAAGTCTATGACCTATTAGTCACTCTTTTTTTTTTATATAATAAAGACTATGTCACAATAACCTCCTTTGATTTTCACTACCAAATATTTTTCTATATGTGAGTCCAATATTAGTAAAATCAAGATCATCTTCAAAATCTAAATTTAATACGTAATCCTAAACATTTGAAAACAACATTCCCTCCCTGAAAATAATTTTTTCATTCATAGATATACATTCAACTTAATTTAAATGCAAATAAATTGAAATTCATCATCCATTACATTATATTAATGTTCAAATACAATATATTAGCCAAATGTAATAGTATAGTGAAAGATAAACAAAATTGAGTATTTAGAAACATTTAAATACATGCTTTTTCAAAGCTTAGCATCTTCTTGCTTAAGAAGCATTTGACTTGCCCAACTAATTAAACACATATTGCAATTTGTTAAATAACCATTCATCTTGCTTAGCCAAAGTTGTTAGCACATCCAACAACTTTTAATCACCCATCAAACAAAGCACTTGACTACACCAATAAGAGTTTCACAAAAACATCTCTCCTAGCAAGAATTAACTCACCCAACAACTAAAGCTCTTAGATTTTCAATCAATCCAATGAATTTTTTCCAACAAGACTTAGCTCACCCAACAACTAAATCACTAGAGTTTTTATTTAAATAACTCGTCAGCACATTTAACTTACCAAAAACTCAATTTTTTAATTAAAAAAATTTCATCCAACGAGACTTGGCTCGTCCAACTACCAAAGCTCTTGGGTATTTAATTAAATGAATTATGTCAAGTGAGAGTTTTACTAATCCAACAACTCTGCATAATTCAAAAATTCTGCAATACAGGTGTCTTAATTAGTTTAAGCTAATTTTTCATGTCATTTTTTATGCTTAACATTCAATATTTTACTTCAAAATAGTCACAACATGAACCAATTTGTCTCATATACAATGTTCAAACACATAATTAATAAATACACAATAATTCTATTAATTTAAATCAAATAATTTCGTCTCAAACTCAAACATTCAATATATACATTATAAAAAACCATTTATTACGAATTTTGACAACTTAAAATTTGTACCAGATCAACTTTGTGATCACGTTTTTTTACTATTATTATTCTTATTAAAATGATTATTACTATTAATAATATTAAAACTAATATTAAAAACAATAATAATAATAATATCAATAATAATAATAATTCTAAAATTAATAATATTAATAATAACAATAATATTAATAATATTGATATTATTAATATTACTAATAATAATATTAGTATTAATAATGATATTAATAGTCATAATAAGAATAATAATAATAACTTTAATGTAATAATATTAACAATGTTAATGATAATATAAATAATAAAATTATTTGTTAATATTATTTATGAAAAAATTTGTAAGTAATTACTTAATGATATATTTTTTTGGTAGATAAAATTGGTAAGTAATTATTTACAGATTTTTTTTAGGTAACAAATTCATAAATAAAATTCATAGATAATGTTAAATTTACTTACAAAATTTTATTTGTATGTAATTACCTACAGATTTCTTTCATAGATAATATTTATAGGTTTACCTACAAATGTTTTCATAAATAACCAATCTATACATAAAATTTGTAGGTAATGTTAAATTTATCTATAAATTTTTGTTAGTATTTAATAATTAGTAGATAAATTAAAAATTTATTGTAGTGATATTCAAACAATACATAATCTTACATAAATAAATTATTAGAACCATATCAAATTTACATCCAGATTATCTATCCTAAAGTGTTATGAAAACTTAATTAAAAACTTAAATAATTATCTTTACGTGATTAACTTGCTCAAATAAAGCTCAAATAAAGTTTAAGTTCTCATAGAAAGACTAAATATGTACATACAAAACTGTAATCAATAATCTAAATATATGCTTATAAACTTAGACTACCATAAATCCATCTTTATAAAAAGAGCACTTGCAAACTTTAGTTCTCAAACATAAAACTTTTCAAATGAACTCTGAGAATGAAAAAATATTTTGAAAATCTAGAGAAATAAATAAAAAAGGTAAAAAGTGTTTCAGAAAAATAATAATTTTCCTAAAGTAAAGTAACTTCTTCTATTTATAATATTTATACTTAAAAAAAAGTATTCCTATTTTATCTCAATTTATATTATTTTTGTTCTTAAACATTTAATTAGGTATTTATAGTTTGGATCAATCAACGAGTGGTTTCAACAATATGTTGAGTTTGAGTTTGTAGATTCACTCATACTCATAAAAAAATAGTCATTCAAATAGAGAAATTTGTCTTTTACAAAATTATATGATTTCTAGATACATGAAAGCTGTGCAAAATTTATTTTATTCAATGGCTCTTTGATTGGCTAAATCTTACAAGAAGGAGAAGACAAACATATTTGTTTATTATAAACAATTGTTACTGGAGAATTAATACAAAATAGGAAAAGTACAACTCCACAAAAATAAAATGATAAATATACTGACAATCTATTTTTTTCAAAAGCATCTACCTTACAGCTATATTTAACAATAAAATAATATATTAAAATAATAAGAACAAATATAAATAAAGTATTAGAATACAATAATATTTTATGTAGTTGTAATGTAATTGTTAAAAAAATATAGATATCAAATGATTATGACTCAAAATAAAACTATTTACAACTCAGATCTTTATGATAAACTTTTGTGCAATAATTAGTAATTAATATATATCATTGTTTGTTCTTCTATATCTTTTATATTTATATTTATCTGGTTACATATTTTAATATCTTTTCTTTTTTTTTTCATTATGTTTTTTTTCTTTTTTATTAATTTGGTTAATATTTATCTTGTAATTTTTATCTTAGTTATTCACAAAATAAGGCGTTTCAGAAAAGTTTCAATTCCTACATTTCTATGTTTACTTATCTCCTACATTCTTCTGAGTACAGTTACACCTCATTAGCGTGATCTGTTATTGAAGGATGTAATAACTTTAGAAAGCTATTATTTCTTATTAATATATTTGTTCTTATTATTTTAATATATTATTTTATTAATACGATATATATCCAATTGCAAAAATAAAATACGATGTATAAAATAACTTTATCAAAATAAGATATATATATTTTATACGTGACCATTGGTATAGATATTGGATTTGTAAAGTATGATCCTTCAATGTTATGAAACACTTCTTTTACCCTTGTTAAATATTTTCTATTGATAAATAATTGAATGGTAATTAAAAATTGTTGGTTGTTCCTCACAATGAAATATTCAAATATAGTACGAAAGCCATCACTTATCTACGTTATTATGAAGAATTGTATTTCTTTTAATTGAAGATGAACAACATATATTTCTAAAAATATATATATATATAAATTATTAATGTATCATAGGATAAATTTATTAAATAATTTGAATCTATATTCTATGTAATGAGAATCGAATGTAAAAAGAACTCATTGCTAGCATTCCTTATAATTAAATGGAAAAACATGAATGAACATGAATTCAGGTAAACAAGTGCAGAATTTGCAACTCCGTAAGTGTTTTAAACAAAATAAAATTTAGAAAAGTAGTTAAAATGATAAGTTAGGTTGAACTGTTGAAAATGAAGGTGTAATTAAGTACGATAAGAGTTTAATTTTTTTTTCGAATAATTTAATATTAATATAGTAGTTAAAACGCTTTTTCTCAAATACGTACACAAAGTGTTAAATGCAGAGCAATATTTGAGCTGCAATTAGCAAATGTATGAAACGATTTTATTAGATGCATTCATTCAACCAAATTAATATAAAAGTAATATTTAATTTGAATCTGAATTTGAAGATACTAGCATGTTCATATATAATAATGATAATAATAATTTATATAATTTAATTTAATTTGAAAATAATAAAACACATATTACAATTGTTTTTATTATTCTAAATTAAGGTATCAAGATTCATCGCCTTAAAAATGTGAAATTCAGTTTTGTATAAAATGTTTGAGTTAACTTGAATATTTCTACAATATGATTAATCACATCGTAATTATGGAGAATTTATTAGATAATTTGGATATCCATTTATTTTATGGTTCGACTAATATTTGAGAAACAAACATTTCAATTTAAAATCTAAATAAAAATAATTAGTGGTATTAATTAGGACCATAAATAAGTATTTCTCAAATATAGATAATATAGTTTGGTTTTAAAACTATTTTTAAATTTCTTATTATTATACAGATTATTTTTATTTTTAATTTAGTATTAATAGTAAGACTTTATTCTCATCTCTTCATTCTCTCATTAGTGATGCAACATTTATTTTTTCTTTTTTTTTTCTCTAACTTTTCATTTTATCTTCATTCCTTCTTATCTTATATCTTTCATAATTTGGTCCATTTAATAGTAGTTAGAGATTTAAGAATTATTTTAACTAAATACCATTATTTAAGAACTTATAAGTATTAAGAGTTTTCTTGCTTAACTTAAAGCTTCTTGATAATAGAGAATTTTAAATAAGAAAAACTATTTTAGATAATTGTAGTTAATCATTTTAAATTATAGTATTTTGTATGAAGATCTTAGTAGAGAAACCTTCTATGGTATGTTGGGTCTAAAGATCATTTGTTTCATCTAAGTTTGAAGTTTTTCAGTTGAATCAATAATAACTTATCTTACATGTGTATTTGATATTCTTCAGTTGTATATAGAATTTGAAAAACTTTTGTTGCATATGAGCTTTTAGTTGCATGTATAACCTGAAATTCATTTGTTATCCATGAGTTTGATATTTATCAATTGTACATTGAATATGAAGTTTGTTGGTTGTATATCGGTCTAATGTTTTCAAGATGAATGTTGAGTATGAGTCATTGTTTTGTATGTTAGACTAGGTTTCTTTTTTATCTATCTAAGTGGAGTCTTCATTTTTCTTTATCTTAAAAGTAAAGTAAATTTTTTATTGTATCTCAAAAGAATAAATTTAGAGAGTAGGCTAAGAATGTTGTTTAGAGTTGAGAGGATTTAGTTTGTTAGAATTATCTACTTCTAAAGACATAAACAAACACATTTAAATCATTTTAATTAATGTTTTATTTAATAACTTCATTAAGTAAATTCTAAAACTTTCAAGAAAAGGAGGTAATGTTTGAATTACTCTAGAAACACTCTTACTCAACCAATTTTGAAATACTTAAGTGAAAAAGTAAATCTTTTATTAAATGTTTTCACTTAATAAAATTATCTTCTTCCAATTCAAAAAATTATCTAATGTTTTTAACTATTTTTCCTAATTTTTATGGATGTTAGGATTATGTATATGTATCTTGAATGATTTATTTTTTTATTTAAAGTGAATTGTAATTGTGAATTACATGTTATAACATAAATTTTATTACACATATTAATTTTAACATCACTCTAAAAGTTATACCATCATGTAACGAATTCATGTTTTAGTTTCGAAAGTATATATTTAATATACAAAAAGTGGGCTTACACCGTACCGAAGAAAGTAAATATTCAATCAGTATAGGAAAGATCATTAAATTTCAAAGGTAGAAAAAGAAAACGCAATCGTGATCTCCAGCAAAAAAGATAAAAAAAAAAACTAGTTGGTAGCCTAGTGGATAATTGATAAATTAATTAATAAATGCCAAATAATATTAAAAATATAATTACATAAACTTTATATATATATATATATATATATATTAATTTTTAAACAAAGGGATATTATTATGTAATTAAAGTTTTTTCAAATAATTAAAATTTTATTAAAAATTTTAATACCATTATTTATTTTTTAAAAGTTATATATGTTTTTTATTTAAAATATTATTTTTATTTAAATGAGTTGATATATTGAATATTCATTAAATTTACTTTTATTTATTTGTTCAAAAATTATTATTTTTTATTTCTCAATCTAAATTATTATTACACTATTTTTTTACAATTTTTATTATATATAATATTCACATAATAATATTTAATGAAATTTTGTTACTTTAATTGGTAATGTTAAATTATCATTTTTAGTTTGAATTACATAAAAACTAAAAATAAATTTTTGTGAATACTAAAAATATTACAATAATTAATTTTTTTCATATAATTAAAATAGATAATAATATGTATAAGAATCAAGAATTATAAAAAAAATATATTAAAATATAAAGGATAATGATAAAAAAATAATAATTTATTAAAAATTAGTTAAAGTAACTTATAATTCATAAGTCAAAAACTCTTAAATTTGAGATATTCCTTAAAGGTTTTTGTGTTCGTCAAACTAATTTTCTTATAAGTTATTCAAATAAACTAGTACTGAGTTTATTCCTCGTATAATTAAAAATTGATAAAAATGATTGTAATCCAAAAATTAAAAACAAAATGACATGAATTTTTTTATTAACATTTATAATCATATATAATTTTATTTATATTTCCTAATTTTTACAGAAAAAAAGGATCATTCAATTACTAGTTTAAAAGTATCCTTTATAACAAGCAACAAATATCAATACACAATAGTTACATAAACGAGTAATTTCCGAATTAATTGATGAAAAAAATCAAGGCAAAAAAAAAAAAAAAAAAGAAAAAAAAAAAAAAAAAAACTATATTAGTTGCATATAAAATTGATGTTATATGGATTGTACATATAATCAATGTTGCAAGTGATTTTCCTAGAGTAATTTTATTTTTGCTTCTTTTGTGTTAAACATCTTCTTTCTCAATTATTTTCTCCCCCTCTCACCCATCTCCTTCTCTCAATTGTACAATCACTTTACCAACCCCTTGTTGGCTGCCACAAGCACCAACCTAAAAAGTCATTCTCTAAATTTTAAATTTCTCTAGGTGCTTATGGAAAAATGTAAAATGACAATAAATTAGAATCAATTAGTTATTATAATTTATTTGTATTAATTTTATATTTTTAATTGATATATTATTATTTATTTGTTATGTTTTTATTGAGTATGGTAATAGTTTGAAAAACTGTATTTCATAAGTTCAACTTTATTTTCGGTAGTGTATTATTGTTCAGCACATATATATTTCATGTATACTTTATTTTCTTTCACTAAATTTAACAATGTGTGATAAAGAACAAAATTATTTACTATTTTCAATCTACAAATAAGCTTTCGGTTTTAGTTCTGAACTTTTTAACTTATAATTTCATAAAAGAAATCACGATGCATCCATAGTTTCTGATATTAACAGCTATTTGCAACAAACCCCCAACACATTATATCAATTTTAATCAATAAACAAAATACTAAATAGTTTTAAAACAATAATATTTATGTGAAATAAATTTTTAATCTACAATAATAAATATTATTTTGTTATAAATTGAATATATTTTTTCACGGTTATCTTTTTTTTTGTATTATTTAAAATATAAAGTGGGGGTTAGTGAATGAAAAATACAGGTAGGCCACGTGAAGGTATTTCCTTGCAGTTGCACTGCCTGTCCCTTTACGCACGTCGTTTTGCCAGCCAATACCATACATGTGGAATCTACCACTCCACCCTATCCCAAATCAAATTTCAAATCTTTATATTAATGTGAAAGCTATAAACATCACCATTTCAATACTTTATTCCTCCATCAAACTATACTTGGAAAAATCTTCATTCATAAATAGTCTATCATCCAGAAAAATGCAAACCTAAGCACCAATCTTTGTTCATCAATGGATGTAAGGACACGAAATTGGATGCTAATTGGATTTGTTCTATATTCTCCTTTGCAAGGAGAAAAAGAAGAATATTTTTTTTTTCACAAACGAGGATGATAATAGAAAATAAATTTTAAATTTAATTTTCGTGTTTATAAAATTAACTTATAAAAAAGTTTGTATTAATGTAATTTGAGTTTTTATCTACCGGACATGAATATCTAACCTTTGAATTTGAAACATTTTATATGATACATCAAATATTATCTCTAATTCAAAATTAAAAAAATGGATCCCTTTATTTTTTTTATATATAATTAGTTTTTTTTTTTTCATTTTCATCCCATGTCAAACTTTTTTCTTAAACTTCTACACTACATTCATATATACTTTTTTTTTTTCCAGCTCTAACTGTTTATGTTTTTCCAAGATGTTCGTTTGTTGCCTTTTGATAAAGTACAGAATAAACTTTAATAATTGATGTGTAGAACATGCTTATATACTTCATTACTGATGGGTCAACTACAGGTTGTCTTATATGGGTGTTGTTTTTCGTTAATATATTTTGAAAACAACCATTACAAAAGTTGAATGTACAAAGAGATCTAGTAAAGAATTTTTTTTTTTGGAATAAACTGACAAATATGTGTATCAATTTTAATAAATGCAGTGAGAATATGGAAAATTTAAAGTAAACATTTAAGAAAAAATAGTATGATAAATAGAAGAATATTTTATTAATATTAATTATACAGAGTTGATTTACTTTAAAGACTATTTATTTTAATTTCTAAAGAAGTCATATTTCTTGACATTTCTAGAAGTTAAAAGAATGGTAGAGATAATGAAGGTAGCAATTTGGCTGTGCCTATAGGTGATTATTACTTTTTGATACATGAATAAATTATTTTCTTATAGCTAAGTAAAATCGGTTCAGTCAAATGAACTATTTTTAAAGAAAAAAAAAATTAAAGTTGATATGTATGAAAGTTTTAATTGAATTAAGTTTATAAGGCTATAAATAATAATAAAATAGTTTATTTTTTATTTTCTTATAAATGATTTTCTAGAGTTTATTTTCTTTCATTTTTTCTAAAATTTAGGACAATTTTTTTATTATTTTATTGTTTAAACTTTAACAACTAGGAGATGATCCAATATAGGTTGTTTATAACTAATAAAAGTTTAATCTTAAGTTTTTCTTTTATCTTCAAATCTCGAGTGTTTTATTTTTGTTTTTGCTTGCATGTTGAGGTTGGAACTATATGATTTGATAAAAAGATTGAAGACAATATGTTTAGTTTTTAATCAACAAGTAAATTCATCTATCTTAAAGTTGGTTTTTTGAAAAACTAATAATTTTTAAGATAAGAGAAACTAAATTTATTTATTTAACTCACTTTAATTAGAGAAGAAAAAAAAGTAGTATACATCAAGAATAGATTGATTGTGATTGATATGATTTTGAATCGGTGATCTAATAACTCATTAATTCTTTCAAAGTTCTTTTTAATAAAAAAAAATATTAGGTCAAGAAAACATTAGGTCAAGAAAACAAGATTTAACTTCATGAAGAATAGAAAAGGGATGAGAAATTTAAATATTATTGTATGTTGATGTCAAAGGATATGAGGTTATTGATATCGAATTGTGTTCAGGGGTACTGATATGGTGCCCGACGTCACTATAGTTGAGAGTAACTTGAGTGAATTGCGCCCAAGGTCAGGTGTATGACACTCAATGCGGACATATCCAACTAGTACGTACAACTAGTACCTCTAAAGCTTTTATGATTATCTAACCCTGATAAAAACATTCCATATCATTTCTACTCTTATACACATAAGTATTAATATCTAGACAAAGTACATAGTATTTCAAAATGCATTTTATACATACCAAAACCGTATAAATACAACTAAATACAGGATAAAATCCAAACTAAGAATATATAATCCTTAAGGTGTTTTTGTATCTGCATATGTATATGCTCGTGTACGTGGTACAACCATCACAATTCATAACATAAGAAAAGTAATAGTAAGCTATTAAAATAAAATTTTGACACGCAACAATATAAGTAAAATGAAACACTTATATTTATAATTCACATATACATAGACTTATAAAATTCATCTATCAATTAATGGTTTTCATTCTCATTTCAAATACCAATATCAACAATTATGTACATCACACATGGATATATCTTTCAATCACAATTCTTATTATTTCATTTCAATCATACTAACTTCACATAGATTCATTTGCAATCATGATACATTGATTTTCTTTCAATCCACAATACTCTTATTTCATTTTAATCATATTGATTGCATATGAATTTATCGTCTTTAAAAAAATTGATGAAGTATGACTTTACCAAAGACTAACATCTAATCCATCAATATTGGATTAGGGTAAGTTTAAATATCTAATGCTGAATGTTTACAATAGGTCCTGGTGTTTATAAACTCCCTTATTAGCTTCTCCTCACCTGATATCTTAGTTTATATGACTTAGATCAACAGTGAAGTTAAAGTATCTTTGTTAAAATATAGGCTTTTCATACTTAATGTACAATCACATAACAATTCATACAATCAATTTCATTCACATTTCATCATTTTCATCAATACATATGAATAAGAAATACTAAACTATCATTCCATCAACATTCAAGAATCTCTACAACATAAAAGACAACACTTAACTATCAAATTATCAAATTCTAATATTCTTACAAGTTCATACAACATATAATCAAACAATTTCATCAAATAACATTCCTATAAAATAAATTGAGACTCGGAACCAACCTTCCCATCCAAATCTTCTAGTCCAGGGTACTATTGAAAAGTTAAAACCAACTACCCTTACCTTAGATGGTTAACTTCAAGACAATTCCAAAGCCAAACAATGGTACTACTCTAAAATCAATGGATTTAGGACAAGTTATCCAAACATAGCCAAATTTCAGTATATGGTAAAACAAGTTAATAGACTCATTTTTTTTTTCAACTGACCCCACCAATATTGATGACAAAAACATAAGAAAAAACAAAGAAAAAGAGATATTTAGAGTAAATGGGAATTTACGCCGATTGAAATTCTAATCGGATAAAATTATTTCTTGACTCCTCAGCTACAGTGACTTGCAATCAGATTCTCACCCCTCATCGACCTTATCACCCCACCACACATATATTCCATCTACACTTCATCCCCCTGGCACTTCACCACCATATTTCACACCTCAGCCTTTGTCATACGTTGGTACAACATACCAAGAGTGATTTGCACTAGTGTATCATAGTCATGATCTAGCGGGCCCCTCCTTCTTTGTTCCTTTTGTGTATCAAACTTTGAGAGCTCTACTCCATTAGAGTTGGAGTGCACCACTCAACCCACCACAACTCCCTTTATGCAATCTACTTTTCCTCCCTTCCACCCTTTCTCCCTTCATGCAAGCCACCCCTCCTCCCTTCATGCAAGTCACCCCTTCTCCCTCATGTAGTCCACCCTTGATCCAACAGTCGACCCAACACCTGGCTGCTCTGCCCCATGCTGGTCCCTTAGTACAGCTTTTAGGTGACGATGGTGACCATGTCACAACTGCTCTTTCCTACCACAAGTTGCCTACTGAAGAGGTTCGACGTGATCCTAGTGGAAGGTTCATCATCCAACCTATGGTTAAAAGGTAAGTAATAATATTTTTAGATTTAATTTCATTCTTTGTAAAAGTGAATGCTTAACAATGTTTACTTGTATGTTTTTTAGCTAAACACCAAACCATTATGCTATTGAGGCTATTGAGTATTGTATCTGGTCATCATTTATGAGACTCTACTATTATTATGATACCATGACTGAGGATGACCAACTTAAATGGTGGACTGACTTTAAGGTAATTTAATTTAAACATCAAATAACACTATAATGAAATAATTTTCAATAACCTTATATTAACGTATGTTTTCTTCTTTTTTACATAGTAGAATGACTTAGGCCCCTCAAGATGAGTGACAGATCAAAAGGTCTATGAGTCCAAAGTCAAAAAAATACTTTGTAACATTTTGACCAAGGCCATGACATGGGGCTCACGACCTACGTGGATGGACAAGGAAGCATGGTGTGAACTTTTGAGCTATTGGGATACTCAAAAGTTCAAAGAAAAATCATCTCAAAATAAATCAATCGGTCTTCGGCTCGTGTAGAGCATTGCACTTGTTTGGTCGTAAATCACACTTGACATTGCATTGGGCCTGATAAGTATTATTCCTCATTTTCTTGTATGTAATCAATTTTTTTTTGTAACAAATATTGTTTCTAATTACAAAAGTTTTGCAAGAATGTTAATATGGATGCCCAATTGAACCTGATGAGCTATTTATGGCCAATCATACAAACAAGAATGGTGCATGGGTTGATACTCACTCACGTGAGACTTATGTAAGTTTATTTCTACAATTTTTTCCACATTACCTACATCTTTTGTTGTAATTTTCTAACATTTCAACATCTAATTGACTGTGTAGGAAAGCTACCATAATCACTTGAGGGTCATATAGTCAGAAAGTTCATCAAGTTTGAACACAGATGCTGGCCAACTAAATGCAGCAACCAAGCTTCAGGCTTGGAAGGAGGTTGCTAGAGGAAAGAGTAGAGGTCGAGTTTACGACACAAGAGACTTGACTGGTACTACCAAGGAGTGTCTTCCATCACTCAGCCCTCGTCCTTTGCTTTTTTCGGTAACTCTACGGCTAAGACCGAAAGAGAAGAACGACTTACTCGGGAAGTCACTGAAGAAAAGCAAGAAGCAAGAATGACAACATAAAAAGTTCACTAGTTGGAGGATGCTTTGAGGATAATGCAACAACAACTTGCCGCGATGATGGAGCATCAATGTGGCGATGCTTCAACTGGTACAAGCTAAGTCCACCCCTGTTATGTCGAAGAAGATAATCACCACCCCCATCCCTGACCTTCACACCAACACTATGTGAGTTTCATTACTATCAAATATTTTCTTACTTATATCAAATTTAATTTTTTATAACTATTATTAAATAATTTCAATTCTTTTGACAACTATTTTTACTGCGGTAGATTGGAGGAACATTTTTTTCTTTTTTATGTATTTTATTTTAAGTTTTAGTTGAACTATATTTTAAATATTCACATTTTAAGACAACATTGTAATTGGTTATAATTAGAACTTTAAATTTTATTTACAATTTCATTTCGATTACATTTATATTATGTTTGCTGAGAATTTTCTGGTTTTCAGGACGGGGTTAGTTTGTATAGTTGGTTGTTATTTTTTTTTTTTTCATTCCAATGCCACTTTGCATCGGTCGCTTCGATGGCCAAATTCACTTAAAACTTTTATTTTTTTTCAAAAAAGAACACTTGTAACGTCGGTCTAGTCATCACTACTTCTGCGTGAGATAGTGTCGACCTGGCCCACGCATTGGTTACAAGCGACACAATGAGCTTTACCATTTGCAATGGCTTCGTACTACTAACAATGCGTGAGTTAGGTTCACACAAATTCATGCCTAATTAGCAACATCTTGGCCAACACAATAGTGATGTTTTTCGCGACGGTTTGGCTATCGCTATTTGCCTCGGTTTGGTGACCGACATTATTTTTAAGTAGTTTCCAAGATTTTAGTTTCCACTACTTAGCCACACTTAGCCAATAAATTAGTGTTGTGTTTTTTTTCTTGTGTTGTTTCAGTTATTAACTGGTGCTAAATCATTATTTTTCTATAATAAAAATTACCTATAAAGTTATAAAAATAATTTATTTTATAATTATTTTTTTATAAAAATAATTTTTATAAATTTAATAATATTTTTAATAATTACGATAAGAATTAACTTTTTATTTTCTATTTTTTGCTATTATAAGAAAAAAATTAAACATATTATGTATAATGTGTTTGAACCGTGTTTGAACCACTAATAGTACCAAAGTATAATGTGTTTAACCAGTAACAATATAAAGGAAATTCTTCTTTTTAACAATTTTTTAGCTGTTTTCTAAACTCAAATAATAACCTATCAACAAGATAAAAATTATATACAATAAAATTATAAAATATTTATTTTTATAATTATTGTGAATCTTTTTATAATTTAATAATATTTCTTTAGTAATTATTACGTAATATTTTTTAGTGCATGTATTTTTACTAATACATTTAAAAATAATTATTAGAAGAAAATATAAAAGAAGAAACGTGAAAAATTAAGTATCGAATATTTGTCACATTTTCTTATTTTCATTGTAACACCACCTTACCAAAAGTGTCAAGTTTTAGGAGCTTAAAATATTGCATTCCTCATTAGATACGTAGGCATGAATGAAAATTTAAATTGTTGGAAAAAAGGAGGAGGAGATAACGTAATCACATGTTTATCTTAAAGAATAAAGAAAAAAAAAATCAAAACAAGTACTTTATATTTGTCTCTTTTTAAAAAAATTTGTTACTAGAAAAATATATAGTTTAGAATACTCTATACATAATAATATTATTAGAGATAAATCAAATCTTACATTAACTAAAAATAATATTAATATATAATATGTAAATTAAGACATTTTTTACTTTACAAATTAAGTTAAACTCACCTTTTAGAAATTACAACCAACATATTCATTTCCAAGTTTTTATTTTATTTGATTTTAATAACAATAAAAATTAAGTGACCTTTAATGTTTTAAACAGACGATAATGTCATTTATAAGGAAATGTATTCAGAAGATATATGCATTAGATATTTTGGATGCAATTGCAATACTGGGCATCTCTATTATTTAAGAATTTGAGATGTAAATAAATTTTAACTAATAACTGAGTATTCAATTCTTAACTAAATATTTACTTATTATTGATTTTGAAAATGTCTACTATCTATATAATTGATTTTATATCTACTCCAATAATCTAAAAAACTAAGATACCCTATCTGAAACACATTTATTCGCACTTATGTTACCCAATGATTCTAAGTATTTTTAATATCCTATATCACATACACAAGGGTTAGAAGATGCTATTGTCAATTATGTTTTAAAAAAAATTACATAGAAATACAGTTAATGAGTATTCTTTTTATGAAGTGAAATTATGTCCAAAATTATATTTTCTGTGTCATTTATTTAGAATGAAATGCATAAATTAGAAAAAAACGTGTCTAAAAGTCTTTTTGGTAGTCACGTGTCTGAATTTTGTTTTACTATATTCTTATATTTAAAAAATAAATACTTAAATAATATTTTCTTTTATAAGTGAAATTTATTATTCAAATTCATATTGATAATTATTAATAAAGGATTGTCAACTTCCACCAAGTTAACTTGATAGAATTATTTGCTAGAAGTCCACTTGACTCCCACATCTATATATGACATTTTAAATCTCTCTCACTATATAAATACATAGCCATTAAACTCTATCATGATTAATTAAAAATATAACTTAGTTTTATAAAAAAAATATCACTTTTATAAGTAGCATAGTGACATTAAATGTGTACCATTATAAATAATTATAAGACTAGGGAGTGACGATCTATGTGAAATGAATTAATGTACTTTTTATTTCATTTACATTAACAACTCATATTAACGGGCTATAAATACAAATGAATTATCTTTCATAAAGAAACAATAACTTCTCTAATGAAACGTGTATAATTTTACAATTTTCTCTCATCTTTACTAATATATATATAATTATCTCTTTTTCTCATTATCAGTATATTAAATATATAGTAGGTATTGAAATATTAATTCTAATTTATAATAATAATATTTAAAGAAATTATTTTAATTAATTTACATATTTTTTTAAAGATAAACCTAAATTGATTTTTTTTTATATAAAAGAATTTATTATTTATGTAACAGCCCACAACACAATATAATTTCAAACCATAAAATATTTAATACATGAAAGATAAATAAAAGAAGAAAAGAAGAATTAAGAAGAAAAGAAAAGAAGAGAAGAATTAGCTTCGGCAAAAATAATTTCGTCCCAGCGAAAATCTACCTCGCCCGCGCGAGAAATTTGTCGCTTGAGTGAAAACAGTCCAGAGAGCACTCTTGATTTTCACCTGAGCGAAACTACTCTCGCCTGGGCGAAAACACTCTAGAGAACATCTTATTTTGTTTACGAAGGGCTCGTTCAGGCGAGCTTCATCTCGTTTGGGCGAGACTTGCAGAGTGAACTTTTCTGCAAAAGTCGCTTGAGCGAGATTTTTCTGCTTGAGCGAGACTATCTAAAAATATTCTCAATTAAAATAACTTTTGTTTGCTAAGTATTAACATCCATTTAAGGTTCAAAGTACTACATAAAGTATTCAGGTACATAAAACTTATCTATGACTATCTACATGACAAAAAGAATGACCATTCCAAGGTAATAAAGTCTTTAACTACATTAAAACATATATACAAGTATATACAAGACAAAAGGAACATCAATCTAAGGGCATAACATCTTTAAGGTGCTCCAAAACCTGCATCTGCACCTGCTCGTGTACATAGTATAGTCATCGCAGTTCATACAACAACATGAAAAACAAGGGTAAGCTAGTAAAATTGAAAGTTTATAACATACTAAATACATGCAAATAGAACATAGTATCTCAGTCATAAGAATTTCTTTAAAGTTTAGCATATCAAGTTTCAATATAAGTTTTCTTTTTTCATTTCCAATACTTATGTCAAACATCATACATAAAGGTATCACATGGACCACATCAATACATATAGGTCACACATAGACCTATCGTCTTTTGGAAGACCCATTAAGTATGCCCCTACCAGAGACTAGCATCTAATCCTATACCCAAGACTTAGATTCTACAAATCTAAGAGAAAAGACCAATCCAATACCCAAACTTAGATTACCAGTGAATCTAAGAGAAAGGACTAATCCAATACCCAAGACTTAGACTGCCATTCGAATCTAAGAGAAAGGATCAGAGTAGTTCAAATATCCAATACCGAGTCTCACCAGCGGTCCCGGTGTGTATGAACTCCCTCATCAGTTTCTCACCACCTGATATCTTAGCCTACGTGACTTAGATCACCAGTGAAGCTAGAGGATCTCTGTTAAACATAGGTGTGCTATACTTAATGTATACAAATAAGCACAACTCATACATTATCTCAAATGTATGACATCAATTTCATTATCCCATCGTTCACATCAATGCTCATTCAATCCACAAATCATATTATGCAAGTATCTTTCCATCATCAAAATAATACTTAATTACTTAAAACAGTTAAAGTTAATCACACTAAGTCAAAATAAACAATCCAATTCATTCAGTGCTCAAGGACCAGTCAGACCTGCAAGAAAGACTTGAGCACTGATAATCACATATTCAAGTCTTCTATCCTATAGGTCTATTTAAAGCTACTAACTAGTATAAAAATAAGTTACTAACTTTCCTTACCTCAGATAACGATCCCTTATCAATTTCTCCTATCAGACAATAACACCAGTCCAACTTTAGGGATTCTGGTTGAGATTCTGATCGGTTTGAAATAGCCCTAAGATACTTAGTTACTGCGGGACTTGATCAGATTCTGAAACAAATGGAATATGAAGGACGAAACAAGAGAGAAGAAAGAGAAAAGAAAGAGACAATTATAGAGGTTGAAAGGTAAAAGAGAGAAAATGAAAAAAGAGTTGCTTTTTCTCTTATTCTTATCCACTACGGGAGGTGGGGTTACAATTGAGGTAACTAGATAAAATATTTCATTATCACCATTTTAAATCTTTATCTAAACTCATTATTTTTTTTATTTTTCTTTAACTAAAAGAAGAGATAAGTAAAAAATAATAGGTTATCATAACACTTCATAGAAGGTAAGCCAAAAAAAAATTATAAAATAATTACTTATTACAACAAAAATAAACATTAAATTATAACTTATTTAAATAATATATAATAAATATTTTTTTATATTTTTCATATATTTCATATTCATGTTTACATTTAATTACATTTTAAAATTATAATACTTGAATATTATAATCATCTTATGTAGATGTAGTAAAAAAAAAAAAAAAATAGACACACAATTTCAACTAGCACACATATTCCTATTTTACTTCTGTCTTATCTTCAATATTTTTTTTAATATCCTATTAAAGGAGGAGAAACAATTGCAATACCTAAAACACATTTCACAAGAGAAATTACTATTTTAGTGAGAGATAATTATTGTACAAACCTTTCTCTCTATATATGATCTCACTTACTATACATATTAATTAATTCATTAGAGTCCAAGGTTGAAACCAGACAACCATTTGTTTGTTGTTTTATTTGCCACACGTCTTCTTTTGTGAAACTCGAGAGAAAATATCCCAGCACCACAAGAAAAAAGAATTGAGAAAAATTGGTGTTGAACATGCTGGGCGTTTTGGTCAGAGCTTCCTTGATAGAAGGATTTGACTGTGTCGTAGGGTCGTTGGTCAAGCCAACCGCGATTAACTATACTTCTTCATTCTATGAATTTGACCTAATTATTCTTGGTGTGGGGGCATGCATGTGCCACAAAGAACGTTTTTTTATTGGTTCTTCAGATCCTTTCAAGTTCATATCACAAGCCCTACCCAATCATTTCAAATTGTAGTGATTTCTTTCAATTGTCTCTTCCTCCAATATCTATCGTCCACTACTACAAAATTATTATTATTTTTTGTGTGTGAGAAAAAAGTTCAATGTTACAGCTAACTAATTAGGTGAGTATTTAAAGAGGAGGATAAAATACCTACGTAAGGATTCTTTTGGTAGGGCAAACAAAACAAAAAGAGTTACAATTGTTGAAATAAGATGTCCTTATTATCAATAGAAAGGATCAAACTTAATCCAAGAAGAACCAACGTTCTTAATGTGTTGAAAAATGTTATGATGAGAGAAAAAAAAATCATACTTTGCTTCATACGATTATTTTATGGATTGCTTAGTGAAATTGTTGAATTTTTTAGCTGAAAGCTTTTGAATAAGACAAATTAAAACATGTCTTCACCTAAACACGATGAATTAGGTTGATAAAAAATAAATAATTAATATAGCAAACGATGTGGTACAACCTTTTATTCTAAAACCGTTGAAGACCATGGAAATTTATCATAAGATCCATATAAAACCAACCATTCATCCTCGTATGCATGTTTCAATAAACCTCCAAATTCTAACTTCTAGAATTGCCAATGCTAATACGTTATACGAGTCAACGTTTTCTCAACAAATAGCTAACGTGAAGTTTTTTATTTTCATTTGTAAAATGTTCTGTTATGTTTTTAAGTTTATTTAATATATTATCTTCGAAGTTTAAAATTCTATTTTGTATTTAAAAAGCATTTCTCAAGCCTAAAGAAGAAAAACTTACTTAAATTGTTCTTAGATTTTAACTCTTGATGTGACCGTTAGTTATAGCATTTCTAATTTTTTTTCACCTATTAATATATACATTAAATTATACATATATATATATATATATATATATATATATATATATATATATATATTTATATCACATTAAAATAATACAAAATATATTTTTATTTATATGAATTTTATCATAACAGTACAAAATAGAAGAAAAACATTTAAAAGAGGAAAAATAAGCATGCTCTCCACTATCTCACACTGAGGAGTCCTATCACGTGTCAAATTTTTTGTTCACCTATAATAGCCGATCATCGTATATTTAAAAACAAAAGAAACACTATATAAAATAAGGATAAGCCAGAGAGTTTTAAAATGTGAAATTATAATTTAAATTTCTATCTCAACCAAATCACAACATATCCATACTATAATAATAAATAGTCTACAAAAACTTCATAATCAATTTCACATAATAGAAATATATTGACTCACATACAAAAATATTAGACTCTACTTCGGACTTGTGCATTGAATAGACTTATAAGTCTACACTATTCATACAACTTCGACCATTAATTCTGCACCACTCACCAATTATGAAACTCAACAGCTATATATAAATTCAAACACCACACCTCAATCCATTGATATATTGTATAACAAGATTAATCCTATGATCTTTTTTTACCGATTATATATTTCAATTATAGTCACTCAGTCTGAACTTTCATTAACTTTCCACCAACTAGTAATCTTTATATATATGATTTCAATATACTAGTAGAGTTTCGATAACCTTCTTACATCCTAATAGATCTCAATATGACATATTCTTTCTTAAAGATATTATGTCTAAACTATCATTCCTTATTTAACATATATCATACATTTCTATAAACTTAAATTTAATATCAACACACATATACTAAAAAAACTTTTCTCTTTACACAACACAATCAATCATATATTAATCAACAATTAAATGACAACTAGAAATAAATATAAACTATAGAGATTTGAGAAAATTAAGAAAATATCGTATTTAAAATTATTTTTTTTTCATTTTTTTACATCCATGGTTATGCTCTCTTACACATATCAATTATAAATTTAATCGTTTAATATGTGTGTTGTGCTTATCTGAGGATAGATTTTTTTTCCTCAAGTTATTTCTTTAATCATTTATATGATCAAAACAAAATATATAACACCACAAATCTGCTTTTCAATTTTTAAAGTCCGATCCAAGTGAATAAAACAAAAATTCATAATTTTATTAAAATTGTTATATGAATATAAAAACTAGTTTTTCTACTCTCTTTTTTTTTTTTAAAAAAAATGTTGTTGTAAAATTAACACCTTCTTAAGTTAAATAAAACATATTTATCAAATTTAAACTTTCAAGACAGGCATTTGGGAGCCAACCCAACTACGAAACCATGTGTCATATAAAACGTGTATTTTGAAATAATACATGAGTAATTTTGTGTCTATATTTTGGATATAAAAAACTGAAACTTTATAAAAGTAACTTCCACTCAAATATATATTTTGAATTCATATTTAACTAGTTGGACTTGAAACCAAACCTACACATAATCACCAACATTGGTAATCATCACCACAACAGGACACCCTTGAAGCACAACAACTCCCCTTTTTGCCAGTCACAAGCTTTCTCGTAAAACACATAATTGCAGGGAAACACCCATGGTCCATTCCTTTCGTCATCTCTGTTGAAGCCCTTAGAATCCATCAAATCACCTGCTTCCTCCTTTTCTGAGATCACGCTAAATAGCACAAAAAAGAAGGAAAAGAAATTCAAAATAAATAAATAAAATAAATAGTGGAATGAATCCCATTTCACCCTCTGTTGCCTCATCAGCTGGCTCCAAGGACGACAATAAATTATTCTATCACTGTCTTATTAATGATGTTAAGTCCTATTGGTTATAATTAAGTGATGTTTACAGTATTTTTAATTGTTTGATTGAATTAAGCTTTGAAGTAACTTTGTGATATTTATTAGATATTAATATTGTTTAATAACTTGGTCTTATTACATATTGTTTTATAACTTTAGTTATACATTTCTAATTTTAAGGTTCTTTATATGGCAGAATAATAGTTTTAAAACAGGTTAAGTGTTGTGAAATACCTGGTAATTTTGGTTTTTTAGTGGTTAAATTCAACCTTAAAATTGGAGTTGAAGTGTTGCCTATCCATATGGATGTCATTAATTTAAGTTTGATTAGAACATAGTTTGTTTTATGAGAAGATATAAATACTCTTTAAAAATCTTATTAGGGGTGTCATTTTTTGTACAGGGTGTAGACTGGAGGTCATGAAAATATTATACAAAGAAAATATTTGTTATGGATTTTAGATTTAGAATTTTACAAAAACTTTGTTTTGGTCTATTAAGTTAAAAATATTTTAATTTCTTAAATTTTAAAAAATACCTTTTAGTTTTTAAAGAATGATGATGTGATATTTAAACATGAATAGTTGTATTAAATGATGGATCCAGCTGTTCTAACTGAATACTCATAAAATTTGTATCAGACTAATAAAAAAGTTTGTATACGGATTAATTTGATTGTATGTTGTATGTCGGGTGATGATTTTGGATCATTTAAAAAAATGATAAAAAATTAAATAAAAAGAAAATATATTTTAAAAATTTAATTCATATTATTAAATTTTAATTTTAAATAAATAGAAATTGTATCATATACTTGTGTTTAAAAAGTAATATTATTTTCTAAATATAATTATTCTTTTAAAGAATGAACGGGTGTTGAGTTTAATTAGACTGCTGGTCAAACAAATTAGATAAAAAATATCCATTCAAATCATATTACAATAGTTTTAATTATGGCTTTTCATTATTATTTTTTTTGTTCTTTATGAAAAATAATTTTTCTTAACTTTCAACTCGTAGAATTAATTTTACTTTAGAAGACAAAAATAAATTTACTTTCAAACATTGAAGAATGAAAATATAAATTGGAAAACACATTGTATAGGGTTGTTGACGACTTCAAGATTCTTCTTTTTCTCGATTCCATATTCTTTTAAAGATTTTTTAGTTGCTGTGATTTTTTCTAAAAAAAAAACATTTTCTGTGGTAGCTAATATTTTAGCATGTTAGTTTCAGAAAATAAATTTATTTTACATAATTCAATTATAAAAATAAACATTTTAAATGTATAAAATTTATAATAATTACAAAAATGTAAACAACTAAGTCGCATAGTGAACATTAATAAAAAGATAAACGTTAGGTGATTTTCTCAAAATTAAAATTAGTGAATCGATGAATTAACGCCGTGGTTAAACACGAACAATCTATATAACAAGAAACTTGACCATATGCAAAATTTCGTTAGGTCCTACATAATAGTAGTATATATTTTAAAAAAAAAATAAAAATACATATCTGGTCTAAGAAGTTTGAAGAAACTCGTAATAGAAAAACATTAAATTATTTGTTTGATAGTTTACATAGTACAAATTTATATATAGGTTTTCAAAGTAAAATTTCAGTTTGATTGAACAACAATATTTGAAAAGCTTAATTATAAACTGTATTTAAATTGTGTCCATGATTTTATAAGGTTAAAATTGATTCAAAAGAGGATGATTATAATTTTGAGGATCATATCCTTGAGTGAAGTCACATCATTTAAAATTCTCCAAAAAAGCAAAAGCTAAAGCAACTATAGCTCTATAGATCATGACTTAATGCATGATGTGCATGTGCCCCACCATTAAATGAAGGAAAAGAAAGATTAAGCATACATTAACCTTAGAACAAGAGACAAGATCCAGAGTAAACGGTCCAAACAAGGCATTAGGAGAATAAAGAACTAACCTCGAATAGGATTAGCAAAGAAGGTAATTGCTATTAGTTTTTAACAATCTGCTTAAGTGAAGCTATTAATTTCTACGAATAAATAACTTGTTTTTTTCTATTAGGATTTATAGAATTTTCAGTTCTGCTTCAAAATCACATCCAATTTGTTGATTTCATGCCACAAATTCTGAACACATTTGCATTATTTTCAACGCCGTAAATTGGTTTCTTTTCTTATTTAAACGTGGAGGCAATATTTTCTTAATTGACAAAATAACAAAGAAAATGAACAAAATTAGTAGGTGAGAAAAGAACTGATTTCATATCATCAAACGTGGAATTGAATTTTGAACTTATCATGTCCCTTTCTCTTCCCTCATTTACGTCAATATTTTCTTAATTAAATTTTAGCTTTTGTTACTACTTAAGTGATGTTAAATGCTATTAGCCTCAGCTGTAACTACTCGTATAGCTTGACCAAAGGTTTTAGATGATGTTATTTTATACAAAAAAAAAAGAGAGAAAAACTTCATTTAGTGTTGTGTACAAAGTTTCAAGGATATAACAAGTTTTTCTCAATAATAATTTGTCACAACAATTCTAACATGATTAACCCGTGGAACTCAAAGAAAACAGGGAGAGAAAAAGAAAAGAGATTTCTAAAATCCTAAATATGTATATGTTTGGGACGAAAAAGATAAGTTTTTTTCATAAAATTGCTTGGACTAAATTAAGGTAAGGTAAGAAAAAAATATCTATTTTAAAGTCATTAAATTAATTACTATAAATAAACTAATTTTTTTAGATATTATTTAAGATAATATTATTATGAGATAATAATATTTCAATTAACGATACTTCATTTCTCAACAATCATATAGTTCTTAAAAATAAGTATATAAAGTTAAAAAGAAATATAAACTAATATGAATGAGCAAATCAAGATTCATATAATAAAGAAAATTGATATTCAGGTAAATTAAATCTATTTCTAAAAAAAGCATAGCTAATACAAGATGAAGAACCCTTACATCAAACAAAATCTTGTTTATTGTTTAATTTCAAATAATTATACTATCAATACATTTGTTTCACTCACAAAATATATATATATATATATATATATATATATATATATATATATTCTTAACTTTTTAATTTTAGGTACGATATTTTTTTTATCAGGGTTCTTGTTTTTCTACGTTAAAATTTTGTAAAAATTACTATTCCTTTTTAAATTAGAATTAACCTTAGCCATAGTGTGTTTTTGTAAATATATTTATTTCTCTTAAAAATTATTCAATTCAAAAAATATATCATAAAATTTATATTTATATTCTCGTATCGCTTGATAAATTACTAAAATCTATAATATGTCGAAGAAAATGTTGATACTTTTAAAGAAAAATATTAAATTTAATTTTTAATTTTAAAATTTGTGTTCTCAACAATTCTATATAAAAGTAATTAAATAAAATTATATATAGTAATAATCAGATGGATTTTAGACTTTTTCTAATTAAAATTTTAATTTTTGAAAATAAAAACATTCAACATATAGTTGTTTATCACATTTAATATTTTTAAATAATAATCAAATATTTTTTATAATTTTATAGTAAATATATTTGATAATTAACTTTTTTTTAAATGTCTATAGATATTAAATATATGGTGGGACCTAACGTCTTTACAAATTAAAACAATAAAAAACAACCGCTCTGAAAGAACTGTGTAATTTTTATGTTTTGTTGGAATGGAAAAACATACATGTAATGTAAATAAACATTTTTATAGATATTACTTTTTTAAAGACATTACTATAGTTTATCAGGGAAAGTTATAAAAGAAAGATGTTTTTCTTTATAGTCAAATTTGAATCTGGGTCCATTGCACAAAAAAGAATTAATACCCTACTAATCCATCTTTAATTAAACATGCAAATTAATGTAGTTTTAAAAATATTTAATTTATCTCCTTAATGTAATAATATTAAACAAATGGTTATTTTTAAAGCGCAATGTAATAATATTAAACATTTTAATGTAATAATATTAAATTACATTAACTGCAATGTAGTTTTAAAATTATTTAGTTTCTACAGTTTTTTATTGTTTTAATTTGTAAATACGCTTAGGTCCCACCTTATATTTAATATCTATAGACATTTAAAAAAATTATCAAATAGATTTTCTATAAAATACAAAAAAATCTTTAATTTTTATTTTAAAAATTAAAATATGTATTTGCAATTATTATTGTTATGATATCAAAGAACTATATGATAACCCACTATATATTTAATATTTATATTTATAAAAATTAAAATTTTAATTCTAAGGTTTTAAACTCATTCTGATCCTTATTAGACATATACTTTTATTTAATTATTTTTATATAAACTTGTTGAGAACACAAAATTTAAAAAATTAAAACTTAGATTTAATATTCTCTTTAAAATATTATCTCATAGTCACATATAAGCATAAATATAAAGTTTATAATATATTTTTGTTTAATAATAATATATCATATATTAATTGACTATAATACTTTTTTAATAGAATGTTACATATACATAGTAATATATATTATTTGAATATAATACTTTTTGTTTTTGAATAGAATAACATAAGTAGATCTATAAAAAAAATATTACGACTAAGTCCTTTTTGTTCAGTTTATATACCATTTATTAAAGAAAACAAACTATAACAGTTATATATACATAGTAACATAATATAGTAACATATTTATTAAAGAATATTATAACAGATTATACAAAACTATAAAGCTAATATAGTAACATATTTATTCAAGAATATTAACAGATTATAGAAACAGGCTTTGATGAATAGTATTAATTACCATTCAATAAGAACCTTTTCTTTTCATACCTTATGTTCAAAAAGACTGAGAATCACACATTGTGTAAACATTTGTAAAGACTAAAAAAAAATCAAAAAATAATTCATTTACATTAAATTTCATTTCATGCTAATAGTAATTTACATAAAAATATCCCAAAACTTCTAAATAAGAAAAATCGAAATAACTACCACTTTTCTACTCTTCTTCTGTCATCCAACTACATAAAACTCTAGATTCATTAGGAATTTGTACATCACATATAACAACATTCTTTGCTGGTCCGATTCTTTTTTCAGATTTCATCCATTCTGATGGCCATATTTGAACAGTAACGTTATAAAGTCCTGTCATATGGTTATTGTCTAACATCAAAAGCTGATACTTAATAAAAGTTACTACATTCTCACCATTGAACTGCATTCTCAGCCTAGTAAAATCTTGAACCAAAGTTTCCTCAAGTTTAGAAGCGAACTTAGATACGAGGCGGTAGCATTGACATAGTCTAAGGAGACATAGTTGTTAGGGAGGGTGATAAGAAGAATAAAGTTGTAAGTGAGGGTAGTAGTGGTGGTGTTGTAGAAGAAGTTGAGCATGGTGGAATTGTTCACATAGAAATTATAATCATCATATGTTTCTTCATTATGTTGAGACGTGGGTTGAAAGAGGAAACAAAATAAAACAAAAGTAATCATTGTGAGGATAAGTGTCCACACGTACTTTGATTTGATGCACTCAATTGTCAATGTTGAACATGATCCCATAGTGGAAGGAGAAGAAAAAGTTGAAAGGTTTGAAAAGAAGAAGAGAGGAAAATGTTTGGTTTAGGGTTTATAGAAAGAGGAAGAAGAGGAGAGTGAAAGGTTTGAAAAGAATGAGATAGTAAATTGAGTTAGGGTTTAATCTTATATATAAAGGAAGAATTAAGGATTAGAACAAGTATGATTGAAAAAATTAAAAAGATCTTATCATATAAATTATATTTTCTTATTGATGGAAGAAAGAACATAATTATCTAAATTATATGATAAAAGATATATGATAACAGAGAAAAGATAACTATTATATAAATTTTGTGATATTGAATATTTTTCATGTCTAGTTTCTTGCAGTAACAGATTATGATAATGAAAATAATAATAACTGTTATCTAAATTTTATTCCTTTTATGATTTTTACTGCTTAGCTGGAAAATAAAGTTAGGTATATTATCTAAATTTTATCTTTTTTAATATTTTTCATTAGCGTGATTTTGAATATTTTCTAAATTTTATTGAAATGTTATAAAATTTACAAATTTATAAAATTCTTGAAAGTATTTTATGCCGTAAACAAAATAAAAAATTATAATATAAATTCAAAAATTCCTAACTGTAGAAGTGTTATTATATCAAATAATAAGTGATAAGGAATTGATATTTAAATTTATCATTTTTAGTTTTCACTCTACTTATATAGATATAGAGTAAGAATGAACTTGATCACCTTAATTAATAATTGAGATTTTAAAAAATTTAAAAATATTAAATGTTTTTTATTTTCTTTTAAATTAATCTTTTATAATCCATGTTGAAAATGTTTTTTAAAAATATTTATGGGGATTTTCATATTATAAAAAATATTTTCTAACTATGTGCATTAAAAGATTATGATAATGGAAAGATATAATTATTATCTAAATCTTTTTATTTAAAATGCATTTTATGAGTCTAGGTTCATGCATTAATAGATAATGATAAAGAGAACCAAAATAATCTTAACTGAATATTATATTTTATTATTTTTACTGGTTCACTGGAAAAAAGAAAAATATATGACAATAGCATATATGATAATAGGAAAAGATACATGATAACAGAAAAAAGATAATTGTTTTATATAAATACTGTGATTTTGAATATTTCCATGCGTTTAGGTTTTTAGTAACACATCATGATAATAAAAACAATATTAATTGTTATATAAATTTTATCCTTTTTTATTTTTACCACTTCACTGGAGAAAAGATAGTCGTTATCTAAATTTTATCTTTTTCAATATTTTTCATTTGCCACTATGATTTAGAATATTTTCTGAATTTTATTGAAATGTTTTAAATTTACATATTCATAAAGTTCTTGTAAGTATTCTATGCAGTAAATAAAATAAAATTTTATAATAAAAATTCATAAATTCCAAACTATAGAAGTGTTATTGTATCAAATAATGAGTGATAAAGAACTACTTAACTTATATAGTGATTAAGAATCAAATTGAAATTTTAAAATAATTCAAAATGTTAAATATTATCTTATTTTGTTTTAAAATGATATTTTGAAGTTTAGGTAAAGAAGTTTATTAGAGATTGTAACTTAAAAAGAAAAATAAAGATAAAGATAAGTGATGAAAAAAAATATTTAAATTTAGAATAGATAAAAAGAAAAGTTAATTTTTTGTTTTATAGATGTTGTTTAATAGAATTAAAATTAGTTTTTAGTTTCAAAATACTTTTATATTTTTTCAGCATAAAAGAAAAAAAAATTATTTCATATTTTACTTGAGGTCGTTGTCACGAGGATAAATAAAGGTTGATGAATTATTATTATTATTATTATTATTTATTAGAAAAAATATTATCGAAACAAACTGTTATTTGCAATTAAATTTAGGTTGAGAAAATGTCTTATCATATTAAGAGAATAGTCAGATATTTTTTTAATTATAAAAGTATATTAAATGTAGTAAAGAGTTATATTATTATTAATTATATTACCTTATAGATAATATATTTATTTTTTATTATATTTAATATATATATATATATATATATATTAACAAAAAAAATAAAAAAATATGATTAAAACTGAAATTTATTGAATCCAAACCTCTATATGTATATATATTGATTTGGATCAATAAGATTTTAATTTAAGTTAAAAAAGTAGAATAATAAATTTTAAAAAAATAAAATAATTGGATCAGATTATTATCTTTTCTTTAGAAAATATCTAACTAATCCTATAGGTTGATTATCCTATCAACATGACCATATTTACCTACAATTTGTAATAATAGATATTCATATCATGTTATTTATTTCAATTTATATCTTATCCTAATAATACAAAGATAATAATTTCAGTTATTTTTATATTTTAATTCATATTATAATTTATATCATGTTATTTATTATATTTTACAATATTAGTTTATAAAATAAGATTTACATATATTATTAAAAAATTTTATATTTAATTCGTGAGATTATATATTTAAAAAAAAATTTATATGCCTAACAACTTTATTAATATAGACTAAAAATAAATTTTAAATCTAACTTAATCTTTAAAAACTGACTTATAAAATAAAATTTATATCTACTTATATATTATTTAAAAATTTTATTTTTAATGGTGAGATCAATGATAGAATCAAAATTCAAATTAAAAGTAACACATGAAAATAAAATCTAAGTATTAGATAAAAATATTTAGATAATTTGTCATGAAATTTAAGAAAAATATATCTAAATACAAATAATATAATATTTTGTTTCAGTTGATTTTAATACTGTTACAGTAATTTTAAAAGTTTCACTTTTTAAAATATATATATATATATATATATATATATATATATATTTATAACAATTTAATATCTTATATAAAATTAATGAAAACACTAGAAGTGATAAAGTCACAATTCTGTAGTGGTGTTTTTAATTATTCAGGTTATATAATTATTAACAACCATTTTCTGTGTACATAGTATTTATACAATTTTATCTTTGGTATAATAAGTCACTATTTTTTTATTAGATATTTGTTTTTGTATTAGTAATAACAATGGAGATTATATCTACAACTATAATAAATTTTACCAAAAGTTAAAAAAAAAATCATATTCATTAATTCATTCTCTAAAATAATTTTATCATAAGCTGAAAATGTATTAAGGATTGGGAAAGAACAAATATATATAGTAACGTGGTTTTTAGTTTGTTTTAAACTGCAGTGAAACAATATTTCAATTTGTGAAATTTTAGAAAAGGAAGGTAGAATATAGACAAATGTGTGTCCACTTCTTTTTACAATAATAAAAGAATATTTGTAATTGAAAACATTATCAAAATGAAAATGGTTATTATAATTTATACTAAAATTATTAATATATATATATATATATATATATATATATATATATATATAAAATATATTTTTAT
>Ga0209489_100757_pt1 | contig 63781 bp, 24 predicted proteins | sample SiratrowhiteBW_FD_187527 | JGI IMG/M metagenome (GOLD analysis project Ga0209489, IMG submission 187527) | Root nodule microbial communities of legume samples collected from California, USA - Siratro white BW (SPAdes) (version 2) | ecosystem: Host-associated > Plants > Roots > Nodule | place... | reverse complement strand
TAATGTAGATCTTCGGGTGGATAATCTTCAATGGCTTTCTCATCTTTCTTCATTGCAGTGGCTCGATCTCAGTACAATTAATCTTGAAACTGAAACACACTGGCTTCAAACCGTGGCCATGCTTCCTCTTCTTTTGGAGTTGAGATTGTCAATGTGTCATCTAAACAACATCAACCCTTCTGTCCAGTTCGTGAACTTTACTTCACTACTCACTCTTGACCTGTCTCAGAACAATTTCGATTCTGATTTACCTGATTGGTTGTTTAATATCAGTAGTGACATATCTCGTATTGACCTTCATTTCAATAATTTTCAGGGTGAAATACCCAAGAGTTTGTTAAATCTTCGAAATCTTAAATCTTTAATATTGAATGGCAACGGACTTACAGGACCTATTCCAGATTGGTTAGGGGAACATGAACATCTGCAATTTCTTGATCTATCTACGAATGATTTTCTTGGCTCCATTCCTTCAAGTATAGGAAATCTATCTTCCTTAACTCACTTCAGTGTTAGCTCTTATTCATCGAGTGGTAATCTTTCAAGCAGCATCGGCCAGCTCTTTAACTTGAGGAGTTTATACATCGGAGGATCCTTGTCAGGGGTTCTATCTGAAAAGCACTTTTGCAATCTCTCCAATTTAGAATCACTTTTCTTGGATTCAGCTTTTGCATTTGATTTGGATCCCAACTGGGTTCCTCCTTTTCAGCTCCATGAAATTGAATTGAGAAATACAAATCTAGGTCCTTCTTTTCCAGAATGGTTATACAAACAGAGGACACTAGAAACTCTGTATGTTTCTTCCTCGGGAATTTCATCCATAAACGCAGAGAGGTTTTGGAACTTTTTAGCGAATATCAGGGAAGTTACAATTTCCAACAACATGATTAGTGCTGATTTATCAAATGTCACTCTAAATTCTGAATATATAAGTTTCGATCACAATAATTTCACAGGAGGGCTACCACTTATATCTGCAAATGTGAGGTATTTGGATCTATCTTACAATTCTCTGTCTGGACCCATTTCCCATTTATTGTGCTCTAAAGTGGGAAGGGGAATGAAAGCATTGTATAGATTGGATGTATCAAATAACCTTTTGACTGGAGAAATTCCTGATTGTTGGGAGAATTGGAGAGGTTTGGCTAGTCTTAGTATTAACAACAATAAATTTGATGGTGAACTTCCTGCATCAATGGGTTTGTTAAATGAACTTATTGCAATGGATTTACAGAAGAACTATTTGTCTGGTAATTCACTGGATATTTCAAACTTTAGGTCATTAAAATACCTAAACCTTGGGAAAAACAATTTTTCTGGGGTTATACCAACAAAGATTCCAAAGAGCATTGAAGTGATGATATTGAGAGGCAATCAATTTACTGGCAATATTCCAGCAGATCTATGTAGTTTATCTTCCCTAATCATACTGGATCTTTCACAAAATAAACTTTCTGGATGTATTCCTTTTTGTCTATTGAAATATAATCCCTTGGATGGTGCAGAAAGATGGGATTATCTTGATCTCAGTTTTGAATATGAAATATTTTATAAAGGTTATGAGCGGGAGTTTCAAAGATTCGTATTCGGATTTCTTGACCTTTCAACAAACAACCTATCTGGAGAAATTCCACCAGAACTTTTTGACCTCAGTCCATTGATTTGTTTGAACTTGTCCAGAAATCATTTCGTGGGAAAGATATCAAGCAATATTGGTAGCATGATAAATTTGGAGGCCCTTGATCTCTCCAACAATCATTTTTCAGGAGAAATTCCTGAAGCCATCTGTAACTTGAGTTTCTTAAGTTGGCTCAATCTATCATACAATGATTTCACTGGACAAATCCCATCAAGTGGGCAGCTTCAAGCGTTCGATTCATGGAGCTATGTCGGGAATCCAAAACTTTGTGGATCTCCTCTTCTAACAAACTGCTCTGAGGAAGTAAAGCATGATGAGGCACAGCAAGGTGGATCAAACGATTCCCTAAATGAGTCACTCTATATTGGGATGGGAGTTGGATATGTTACTGGCTTTTGCGGAGTTTGGTATTCTTTGCTCCTCAATAGAGCATGGAGACACAAATTTTTTAGCTACCTGGATAATATTCTGGATTGACTTTGTGTGTTTGTAGCTCTCATATTAAATAAGTTCCGTGAGTTAAGAGCAAGTTCATGGTGAAGTGATGACCTGTTGCTTGAGCTTTTGGAAAAGTGGTAATGTCAAAACTACTTTTAAATAACTCATTTTGTGTTTGGATGAACCTCAAGTTAAGTGCATTTTTAAAATGATAAGTGTTGTTTGACCTTTGGTTGTAGTTTGAAACTATATGTATGATGGATTTTGTTTAATAAAATCACTAAAAGTTTGTTTATTTAAATATTCATAAAAAAATAGTAAACATTATTTGAGAATGTCTTGATGTAATGATAAGGTAGCTATCTTGCTAACAAATTTAATATCTCAACTAAGTTGACCAAGAAGGCTGTGGGAATGTCTATAATGACATTTTATCTTATTAAACTAGTGGCTATTGAGGTAGCACAAGAAGGTCCCTTTTTAGAACAAAAATAGTTTTTTACTCAGATTGAACTTTGATCAAGGTTAAACTATCAAAATCTTGCCTCAGAAGATTGTAATGAAGAAGAGGAGCGGGGACCTATGTTTTCTATATCATCTTGCAGCAACTTTTGTTTGAGATTAAGAATGTACACATCAATGAGAAAATAATATGTTCTGAATGAATCTGCTTAAAGATCAGACATACCATAGCATGAAGTAAGCATTTATGTGAGTGTAAGTCATATGCATGTAGTCATATTAAAAAAAAATGTTTGTTCTAGTGGTCGTGGCTATTGTGCTAATGAAGCGGCATAAACCTTCATTGTCAATATATTTTACAAGCTAGTGTAATTTAGAATATCTTCTTGGAAAATTTTTAATAGCTTTTCAAATATGAACTTTGGTGTATTAAACACAAATGGTGAGTTTTTTCTTTTAATGGTGGACATGCTTCTACTGAACTGATTGAGGAAAACTTTGTTTGTTTCAAGTAGTTATAGCTACACCAAATTCGATTAGTGGTGGTAGCGGTGTTAAAGAAAAGAATCATTCAAATCATGTTCATAGAGAGGGGAAGGTGGAAGATCATTGCAATGTTATTTTATTTGGAACTAAAACTCTTTCCATTTGTTACTTTTAGTCCTTAGACATTTCTGATAGCTGGGAACCCTCATTTAGCATCAACAGTAGGATCCCTTATGACAGGGGAGGAGCAACACACGTCCATGTCCATTAACAAACCTTCTAGTAATGTCATTCACACCACTGCTGATATCGCAAAGAATGTCTTAGAATTCTTTGGATATTAAGATTTTGATGAAGGTAGAGAAAATTTTGTTTATTAGGGACATAGCAATTATGTAATGTACTTTTCAGAAGGGGCCCTGTAAATTTTATACGAGTACAAATCTAAGTTAATATTATATTATCGGTGGAAAAAGAGATTTTTTGTTAACTCAACCGTTAGCAAACGTGATTTTAGGGTACTAAAGAAAACTACAAATATTACAAAATATATATAAATAGATAAAACAAAGGTACTACAAAAGTTACTCATACTTTAAAAGTCTTTATACTAAAATGTAGCTATTTGATATTGAAATAAATTATTATTTTATTATTATATAATATTTTATTGGGTAAAGTAAGAGTCAAATGGATGTAATTCAAGAATAACGATGTTAAATTTTTTTATAAAAAAATTGGTTTGATAAGAAAAATTACTCTCCTTTAACAATGGTGTCGTGGCAGGGGTTCATTAGGTGGTAGAGAGTATTATTGTATTTTTCTATTTGTGCATGATGAAATCAAATTTGAAGGAAGAAAATCAAATTTCAACCAAACCTTTACTGTTTACACCCAACAGAAACCAATATATGTTCAACTTAAACAATTAAGAGCACGAAGAATAAGCAAGAAAACTCCTAACAACCAAGAGAAAATCAAGACGCGTCGTTATCCAAAACAGAACCCATCACGAACCATCTCATTGCAAATCAAAACACACCACTGCTCTATCGAATAACTCAACGATCAATCACCTCTGAAACTCGTTTCCAAAGCATCACTGGTCCAAACCAGCCACCACCACACCCACTCACCCTAGGAATCTTCATTTCACATTAAACACCCCTAAACTTCAATGAAAAAAAAAAAATTGATTCCTTAACTCAAACTGCACCTCCAACTAAAAAATATTTTCATTGCTAACTCACCACCATGTGGCCACCACTTAAAGTTGTCAATGATTGGCATGCAACGTGACAGTCATAACTCTAAATATTAATATTTCACACACCATTGAAGGTAATATTTAGGATATGGCATGGCCAACCCAATATAGAGAAATATAATTTTTATATATTGAGGACATATATTATATAAATATATATATATATATATATATATATATATATATATATATATAGATATATGAATTACAAAAGCATTTGTTCCTGAATAATTGTAACGGAAAGATATAGAAAGATATGTACAAAATCACAAATAATTAATTAAGGGATAACATAAGTTATAATTAAAGGAGTGTTATGATGCATGTGCATGAAGAGAGAGAGTCTACACGCCCTCGCAAGATGGAGGAGGGAGACTGAACACAAATCTTGTTTAGAAGAAATGCATGACAAGAGTGAGACAGATGCTTGTAAGTAGATCAACTAGTTGATGACTTTTTGGAACATGAACACTTGAAGTTCCTTAGAAGCAACCAAGTCGCGAACAAAATAATAGTCAATGGCAAGATGTTTCATCTGAGTATGGAACACAAGATTGGCACAAAGGTAGGTAACTCCAATTTATGTGAAGTGGGAAGGAGGAAGTGAAGTGGGAAGAGAAGTTGAACCACTGTGAGTGATGGTGAGTCTCTTACCATTCACAATCACACAAGTTTATCATTACCAGAATACTGATATTAGCAAGATCCCCAATGACATGATGGGATGCGCCAGAATCCAAAAGCCAAGATGGTTCGGAGCCAAAATCCTTATTAACCATATTTGCTTAGAACGAGAATGACTAGAAGGATAACCATGTAATTTGTAGCAAGTCTTAGCAATGTGATCATGACGAGCACAATATTGACAAATAAGGGTAGACCTAAAGGAAAAGTTCCGTGGATGAGAACTAAAAGGGTTGTCCCGAATAGAGATGTTCCACTAGGGGATGACATTGAACGTTTGTAGCAGCCATGAGAGAAAGATAAACGAGAAACATGGTTGCCAGTAATAGGGAAGGGCGATTGCTATCGCTCGCTTCTCCCATTAAAAGAAATTTTCATAGTCAACAAGTTTGTCAAAAAGTTCATCAAACAGCACCAGAGTGTCACGAGTGCAGATTGCTGCACAAAACTCACGATAAGCAGGGCCAAGACCATTTAGGGTCACAATGACAAGATCAAAATCATCAACAGAATGACCAATAAGTGCAAGTTCATCAACTACGGAGCGAATAGAGCGCAAATAGTCACAGACATCAGAGTCGCCTTTGGTGATGGAGGAAATGCGCTCTTTAAGGAACCTGATGTGAGTGCAATACCAGTTGGCATAAACCTTGGTCAGTCTCAACATTGCATCGGCATCAGCAAAGAAGGTAGCAGAGGACATCACAATCTGCGTCTCAAGACCACAAGTACCAAAAGAGCTAGAAGCATATAATTATCCTTCCGCTTCTAGCCAAGAGAAGCAGGATTTCAAGAGTTGCATCACTAGTTCTAATTGTTGCTGGAGGACATTGAAGGGTTCCAAAAACATAGCCGAGTACATTATTTGAAGTCAACAATAAAGTAATTTGTTTATACCAGGTGGGATAATTTGAGAAATATAGTTTAATGGATAGTTAAATTGTTGTGACAAGTTCCACAACAAAGTAAGCAGAAGAAGTAATGATAGTCATTGATAGGATCGAAAATGGCTAGCTAAGCTTGTAACTCTGAAACCATATAGAAAAATATAATTTTTGTACATTGAGCATGTATATCGTACAAATATATATATATATATATATATATATATATATATATATATATATATATATATATATATATATATATATATAAAATAGAAGCTACCATTTTTAGTTATAAAAATTTTAATGTTTAATCATGACACTATAAAATAATTTTATACTATCATTCAACTATAGATTATTATTGAATGATAATTTTACACGATTTTTCACTAAAAACATATAAGATGTTTTATATTTATTGGTAATATTCTATTACATATTCATACATGGATATTTTTCAATCTAGGGAGTAAAAAACGAAGTCTATTGTAGCTATATTGACCTGACAAACTACCAATGTTGAATACAATTTTTTTTTTTTTTGTTAAATAAACCATCTCCACAGTCGTACATGCATTTGCTCCTCAATCTAAATCATGGCCCTTTAGTTGATTCTCATCCTTAAAAGGAGAAAGACACTTAAATTTTGTGCTCCAAGAAATATTCTTAGGTGATGGTGGTCACGAATAAAGAATATCTTCCACTCTGTGGATGTTTTTAATGTATTTAGTATTGGTCTAAGCATTAACTTTATAGAAATGAAGTTAACCATTGAAGAGACAGATCCCTGATATCATGATTCAGCCAATTATTATTAGACAGTGTAAGCCAACATTAGTTAAAGCACATAGTTAAACATTTAAAATTAACTCTCATTCTTTTAATAAAAAAATATGATCATAGAGAGTGGTTGTTGAGTAAATAGTTCAACAAAACTACTTAGTATTTAAGATTGTTTGTAATTTAAACATGTTCAATAACCCTCTAAGTAGACACCTACTAATGGCCCTTAACATACCTTTAAGGAACAATAGCATTGCCTTTATTTATTATCAGTTTTACTAAAACACTGAATAGTAATGTTCAAATAAAACATATAGGCAATTAAAAAGCATAATTTATTTGCCAAAATCAAAATTTTGATCTGATTTGATTTAACTTCCGTGTACATATGAAAATCTGATTCCTCCATTGAATAGGAAACTTTAGGCTCTAAAAAGGGAGAGGAGTTTGGATAAGTTGCTTAAAAGGGCCATAGCATCAGGGAGAATATTAGCAGTTAACACAAACATTCCCACAAAATAAGTATATAAAAGTTATCCTCATGTGATTGAGAATATATCTAATGTTCTTTCCAAGGCACTACTAACCAAAGTAGAAATGCCAAACAGCTTCTAATGTCACTGCAGCAATTCATTGCACAAGTCTATAATATGAAGAAAATCTTAATTTACTTCTTCGGATTATAATTCATTCTCCAAATCTTATTTACTGGAGTTAACAATTCAACCGCGTTGCATTAGTTAAAGGCTCTTTAAGGGAACCTCAATTGCAATCTCAACAGTTATTTGATCCTATTTATAAAATTAAACTCTAAATCCTAACATAATTGAAGTTTATATTCTTAGTAATATACCAACTCATTCTAAATTCATTGTTGGACCACTTACATTTGCCACACTCGTAGCTGATAACTGTGGTGGGCATGAGAGAAACTATAAAAAATTACCTAAATTGCAATAATTCATAATTTTCCTTAAAGACGACCTTAATTATAGTGCCTCATTGATACATATTTGATCTTCCATCCACTAAAAATGATTTAAATAATCATATCTACCAGAAATGTGATTTAACGTGCAATTTTTCCCTTATAGGCTACGGAGTTGAGAAAACCATAAACAAGGATTGCGTTCATAAAAAGACACCTTTAAAGAACGCGTTTTACTTGATTGTTGAAATATTTGACGATTGATACCATAATGTACCTACTAAAAGCTCATTAAGGAGTAAAACCCACCTCAATGTCTTGATTTAAGCTTTAACTACACAATGGGTATAAAAAACCACCTATAATTGAAATTTATAAAGAAAAATCTCTTTCAACTTGACTTCCATGCACCACTAATTACAGGCTTTTCCTCTGACCAACCAAGTTTCATGAGATATGGATATAGCCGGACCCCAAAAGGGATGATAGCAGCAACCAGACAAGATCTGTAACTTATATCAGGTCACAATCATATGATCGAAACCTCCTCCAGCTTGTAGTGCAGGAACTCGATTCACTCCAACGTTGTGAAGCAATTGTTGTAGCCACCTCCTAGTTGTAGGGTCTTCCTGAAGAAACAACCGTGACAGATAATGCAAGCAAACAAAGCATGCATTTTGGTACAAGAGAAAACTTAAATGCAATTATTTAGGTACTTCTAGCGTTATTTTCAAATAAGAATTAGTTTCATTTTCATAGTGCTAGTAATAAATTTACATTAAAGATTAACATAGGTTCCTTTGTCAAATGGTGTCGTTTTTCAATTAAAATTGGAATTTCACCTTCATAATTCACGTCATAAATGTTTACATTAAAGATCAACATAAATTCCTAAGGTTAAGCTCTAATTTTAACTGAAAAAACACCAAAAACACTTTAAAGGAAGTGTGTCTAGATTTTGCTATATAAAATTAACTTTTCTAGTTACTTCACTAGAACCCGTCAACTCATGATTTCTGTAATCCTGCCATTCAATTTATTCATTAAATCAAATTTGTGTGTCTACAAGTACTTACACGAAGGCAACTGCTGAACGTAGCATCTCTTAACATGTCTGGTAGACAGCTTCGTAATGCATCACAAGCCCTGTTTTAACCCGAGCAAAGTTTAATTGGAGACAACGAAACTTGAAAAGAAAAACAGCAGACAAGAGGCGAATGAAGAAGGAACAAGTACGTAGATGCAAATTAGTAACTAACCTTGGATTATCTGACAGGCGAAGATAGCACCGAATGATATGCTTCAGTAGACGAGAGGAGGGTTGCTCAGCAAGAGCTGCCACCATGTTCCCCAAAACTCTACCTACCGCAAAAAAGCGCTCAGCTGTAGTACAAATATAGTCCAAGCCAACATCGTCCAACAGAATTTTTTGAACAATAAATGTTGCAACCTGGGGTAGTAGAGGTTTCATTAGACAACCATGATCCATTTTGCTATTATCTATGTATATATAGACGATTAGAGAGAGTGGCAATTTAAAATGACCAAGTGGCTTAATATCTACAGAACAAAGGAGATCAAGAGTTTACATCTTTGGCATTCATAACACAAAATCGTGAATCTATGTCAAATATCTGGCTTTAAGATCAAGAATAGTGTTCAAACTCATTACGAATGCCAATGCTCAAATTACATCTTATAAAACTAAACATGCCAGGAAAATTTCAAAGCCCTGTGACATAGCTATAAGCTTAAATTGGGACCAACTGCTCTCTAAAGGAAAAACAAGAGCCACAGATCAAAGTAGTCTCCTCAAGTAGAAGGTTCTATGTCAATTTATCTCATGCTATCTCACTAATAAATATACGAATGCATAACAGATAAATCATAAATGGTTTGTACTGTATTAGAACGAGCAAGATAGGGTCACATAAACACACACGTGCTCACCGGAAAAAAGTGCATATACATGTTAATGAAATAGAGACCATAAAAAAGTGCTTAAAGAAATATGAAGGAAACAGAAACTAAATCCATTTTACCAGACAAATAATGTGATGACATACATTTAGCAAAGACTAAAAATAAAGAATCAGTAAACTCAACTGTTTTGGATAGCTCACTACCCATTTCCATGGTGCGCAAGCACAGAGGAATTATTTCTGTCGAAAGAAGGAAACTTATAACTTCTGTATCATCAACCTGATGGATAAAAGTCAGCCAGAAAAAAATTGTCACAATTGACAAAAACACAACATATTAAATAAGAATTATAATAATAAAACACAACGAGAATGTAACATGACAGTGGGACTAAACTTTGTTCCTTGATAGTGAATAACCCATCCTAACAAATTGGATTTAGGGATTTGTGTCAAGAATGTGGTGATAATTTACATTGCCATATAATCATCAATCATGTATTGTCATATAATTTTTTTTCTAGTAGATATTTGCACCCAACAGATGGGCAAGGAAGAAATACCTTAACCAACGCACCAATGACACCAAGACTGGTAAGCCTCAAGTACTCAAATGGTCTTGACTTGCTTGTTGTGTTAAGGAAGGGGTACAGATATAAAGGTATATGAGCTGCAGTGGAGAAAAAAGCAAGTGCAACAATTCATTGTATGAAACATCAAACACTTCATGTACTATTCTTTAACAAGCAAAAACTATAATGGATTGTGAAGTAAAAAATCTCACTATTATTCAATACAAAAAAGGTAATATAAAACCAAATGCTTCTCGCCAAACAGGTTTAGAAGTCTATAGATATTGGACGTACAAAATCTAACACAAGAAGGTAAAAGTTATGCAGCTAAACTGGGAAGTCATGAATGACCTACAGATAGTGGGAGAAAGGAACTTGATTTTTAAGCAACACAGGAAGTCCTAAGATGTGAAAGACTGACAAGATTCACTTTCAGTCATAGAAGATATATATTGGATGGAAGATTTTCAGCAGACCATCTTAAAAATCATTCAGGATAAGATATCCTCCAACCCACGTTACAAATCGATTAAAAACAAAACAGACTAAACCAAAGCAATCAGCAAACAGCAATTCCAACATATGCATTATATTACAGTGAACAATTTCAAGAAGAACGAATTAAATTTACAAAAGAGGATCTCTGCATCTGTTTATGCAGTAAAAAATTATCATAAGCAGAAATCAAATTAAAAGGCTAATATTGACAAATAATGTAAACCCAAAAGAAAATTATTGACAATTCAATCAACCCCCTAAATCAAAAAGTCCATATGCCATCTATGATTTAGCTCATGAACTTCCCAATTCATTATATTATCCAGATGGCATCAACCAAATCAAAAAAAAGCCAGACATCATCTTCTAAAGCACTAGTGGATATAGAAAACATATTGACACTATCAGAGTGTGTAACACAAAGGAGATCAATAGAAAATCAGACAGAAGTTCCAAGTCCTTCAGATGAATGAGCAAAGTGACGATACCATTGAGGAATAGCATCCTTGTATCAGGGTGAGATGCTACACACTGAAAAAGAAAATTACAAGGGAAAAGAACTCAGCAGCATTAGTGTTTTGTTTATTCTGTTCATAACATATTTTGAAAGGACAAAAGTGACAAGATAAAAGAAAAAGTATGATATTTATGACATGCTCATCTTCTAAGCAGCTTGTTTTCAGAATTAAGAAGCTTAAAAAACAGTACTCAATAATGTGTTGTTTGCTTTTCTCCTGTAAAGAAACAAAATAACCTGGCTAGCATAATGTATTCTGTTGTAGTCCTTTTGAGATGAGTCAATATATTTAATAGAAAATGCATGCTAGAAAGTTGATACTTAGTTTGGGAGTATTTTGGAGTGTGTTTTGTGTGTATATGTTTGTGTGTATACATTGACCAAGGCCGACTAACCAGTCAGAATCATCTAGCATGCGGATATAATTCCACTTTTAGGGCAATGGTTTGCACTTCAATGAAGTAACCGAACTTAGTGTGCTAGAACCAGAATGTGGTTAAAAGGGTATTCTATGCTCTATATATAGGTTATGCCTCCTTGACATTTTGCAACAACAACCAAGCTTTTTACAACTATATGGATGAAAGGACTCCATATTGTTGTACTGTTAATCATGTCCATAGACAAACCAATGACTTCTAAAGCCTTTTTAATTGTTTTGCTTATTATTTTTCTGTTTCTCTATACCTCATGGATAGGGTTATCTTCCATCTGATAATGCTTTTACAAGTCTTCTCCACACATGCCCAAACTACCTAAAGCAAGGTTCTAACACTTTTTCTACTATAGGTACTACAAACTTTCTCTATAGTACATTCATTCCTAATCCAAAATGTAGTGTAATTGACATCAACAATGTCCCTCCTTGACATTTTTTTGAATAATAGTTTGGTGTTCTAGAATATGGTAGTCATGTAATGAAGTTATTCACTAAAACAAAATGAATGTCACAGTAAAATACAGAACACAACTTGATAGGACAAAGTCATCTGACCTGAAGAAGAGCAAGAGCATTACACACTCGATTTGATTGTGCAGGAGTAAGATTTGGTGGTGAAAGAACAGGGTAAATTGAAACTATTTCCTGAAACAAAACACAAAATCAAATCCTTGTAAGTGGAGGAAAATTGTGAGGAAACTTGCTACTGGAAAACAATGAACAAAACTGCTATGCTTAAGGAATGAAATGAGACATAATTTTTTTCAAGGACACAAATGCTTATAAAATATGAAATCAAATTAAATCTGGAGAAAAATTAAATCTACAACGCACACAGCTGCAAAGACAATAAAATACAACATCCGAATTAAATGAGCAATAACTAATAGTACGTTTAGTTTAGTTAAAGGGAAATAAAAGAAAGGATAGAAAAATTTTAGATTTGACCTCCTTTTGGTTCATAAAGTTGGAAGGGAGGGGTAATAAAGGAGCTGAAATCCTTTCCTTCCTATTTTTGACTCAGCTTCAATATTGGCAAGATTTGGAACAAAGGGAAAACAATTTTTATTATTTGGACTATGCATCTAAGTTTCCTGGAGATTTTATTTTACCTACCATCTCTTCTATTGCTATTGAGAAGAGTATACGGTAAACTCTTCATATTTTTCCCCCCTTCTCTTGAACCAAACCATATAAGGAAACTTCTCCCTCCTTAAGGCTGGAAAAGTGCAGTTCAGAGTATGCAAAGTATAAAAACTTACTAATTACCAAAAGAATGATTGGCTTAGCTATTAAGACCAATTTATAAAGTTAACAGTTTTAAACAAATTTTGAGTTATATCACACCATCACAATTCACTTTCATCACCCATCACCACCCATCAGTTTAAAATTTGGTTTTGCAAAGGAAAAATGTTGGAAGCAACATCAACTTATCAAAAGATATGACAGAAGAATAAATAGAAAGGCAATAACAGTGAGAGCACAATAAACTTTTGTTCTCTGCTTATCTTTTATTGCTCTATTGCTCTATTTTTAAATTCATCTTTCTACTCATAATAGCTATGTTATAATTAACATTAAAAACATATAATTAAAGGTAATAATTATGACCATTCACATTCCTGCTGAAGAGAAACTCATACCCCCAATTATTTGAGTTTAATGCTAACAAAAATTAACAAGAATGATTAATGTAAAGTATGGTAAAAGATACAGGCAAGGAATATGTCACATAAGTCAGATAGCGTACCTGCAAAAGTGCAGCAATAGTACCAAAAGAATTCCATAACAAAGGAGCAAGATCTTGAAATAGCTCCCTCTTCTAAATTTCCAAAACAAGAAAGAAAAACATTGATCAGATACCTCTATGAGTGCATCAGCAATACCACAAATTTCTCTCTAAAAATGGTGTGCTACTAAATAATTTTACCGATTTACACAATAAGAACAACCACCAAGCCTTTTCTTACTAGGCAGGGTTTGCTAATCAAATGATGTCATACTGTTATGCTGTAAATCATGTCTTATATTCACACACATGATATTTAAAACTTCTAATATTATTTAATAGAACTTACATATTTGAATGAAGTACAAAGGATTGCTAGTTGAAATCTGGAAAAAAAGAAGAACCTGCACACAATGACGTACTTGTTCTAAAGAACAGCCTAGGTTCAAAATTGAAAATCATATTGGACTGATGCAGAACATGAAAAGGATGGTGCTTCAAAATGCTAGGTTGAACTTGGGTTCATGATGGCCAATTAGCTTTACTTGGCTTCACCATGGATTTTGAGAGTTTAGATAATTTTTTCTTAGCATTGTCTAAGATGTTAATTGGGTAATGACAGTTCATTATTCAGAGTTTAAAATTTTCTGATTGGGGTCGGCAACTACTTAAATGCTCTTTGTATCTCCCCCAATCAGAGTGGATTTGGCGGTTCAACCTTATTTTCTCTCTCATTTGATTCTTTTAATTTTTTTCAGATTCTGAAAATTGGCTCCAACTCTGCATCCAAAACAGATTCTACCATCTTTTCTAACAATATTTTATATATTACGAAGACAGTCTAGCTATTCCACTTGGGCTTCTAAAGGGTAATGGTTCAGTGGGTGGGTTGGACCACAAATCCCATCTCACTACCACTGATGAATTCATCCCAGAAGAGGAGCACGAACAATGGACAAAAGATTGATTTCCTAATATCTCTTGATACTGCTTGCTCCATGACGATTCAGCAGCCCTATGTCTACTTATCTTGGGAGTATTCATGGTGCCTTACACGATTTTAATGTGCTACCACCAAATGTAGATATAAAGAAAGAAATTGACAACCACAGTACATTTTTTATGACTTTAGCTTTGTATTACTTGTCTCAAGAATATGCTGCTACAAGTGATCAGATTTTTGGATCACCAGCAACCCTACTATGACTTCTTCCTCTTCTCCACTCCTTCATATTCCTCCAAAAATAAACATGAAAACACATACATCTTTTGTTGGGGAGAATTTTGCATTTGCATCTTAGAGTAGTTTCACACAGGTAATTCTAAAAATCATTTAAAATGTGAGAATTGTCACCACAATGGCCATACCATTGATTGGGGTTGGAAGCTACAAAGGAAACCTCCTTGTTCGACTAATATTGCATAGGCATCTAATATTGAGAAATCTATTGCTCATGACCAACCTTGTGTGACTCCAACAACATATGAGGACTTTCTCCAAGGGTGTGAGAATGGTCAAACTGCTACTTACACTGCTTCAATGGCACAAACTAGTAAATCTTCTACTTGTCTCTCTCACTTTCCTTCTGGAGGTCTTTGGATTGTTGACTCTGGTGTAACAAATCATATACTACGGATCACAAACACAAGCTTGCAACATTAGCACTACCCACCCCCTTCCATCCCTTACTGCTGACTTTGATTTTTTATGTACCTAATTGTCCATTTAATTTACTTTCAATCACCCAACTCACCAAAGCCCATGGCCTTACCTTTAGTTTCACTAAAAATACTATAACTAAGGATGACAACAAGGCAGAACAGGTGTGGGTTTGACTATAACCGTCACTCCCAATGTAAAAATTCATATCCATCCCCATCCCTAATACCTGATTGATATGAAATTTGTGTCTCATCTTCATTCAAGTATGGTAACAGGTATCCACATATCCACATTCATACCCATCCAAATGTTTATTAAACATTTCTTTTACAATAAGTAAAATAAGATAATTGTGTATTAATTCATACCCACAATGTCATTCAACCAATGACATTATTAGAATAAGGTTGTCCTATCTTATTGGCTCATCAAACAATTGATTAAAATAAGATAAGATAGTTATTCCTATTCCACCTTCATTATTCTAGCCAATAAAGAAGTCCCAAGGTTTTGAGATTCAACCAACTCAAATTAGGTACATATATGACTTACATATATAAATTATGACAAAATTAGGCTATACAAAACTAGTTTTGAAGGCACATACTATAATTTTGTTATATTTCTAGTAGTTAATGTGACATCTTCAATACACCCCCTCACACCAAAAGACTAGACATTTTAGTGGGTGACTAGATATTTGTGGGTGCAATTTGACCATATATCTCTCTAATAGATGTAAGATCTCCAACATGATCTTACAAATGACAGAGGATGGTAGAGTAGAGCAGTAAACCACAAAATGGGATGGCAGCATGAGCATTATTCTAATAATTTTTATATATTAATATTAATAATATTTTTTAACATATATTTTTATATATAGTTTGTATGATATAGCCATATGTGTATTTCATATGTGTATTTTTTAATTATATTTATATTATTTTTACTTATAATTATATATATATATATATATATATATTTCTTATTATTATATTATTTAAAAATTTACCATTGTTTAACCGCATAATTATTGGATTTTGTTTCTGATACCTAAAATATTTTCTTTAATTTTTTCATCCCTAACCAATTTTTACTTTCATTTTGGTCCCAAAAGCAAGTTAGATAATGTTGACAATAAAGTTTTGTAGATAACACTTTAGAGACAAAATAAAAACCGAAATGATTATTAAGAATGAAAGAGTTAAAATATTTACCAGGGACCAAAAAGAAATTTTGATAATTTATAAGGGATAAAAAACATATTCAACTCTTATCTACCTGATTATATTATATGTTATGTTTTATTCAGTTTTTATTATTATTAGTTAACTTTTATATTTTAATATTCTTTCCAATTTCTTATATCATAGATTATGGTTTATTTACTTTATATTATAATATAAAGAAGAATTCATCAATAACAAGTTTAAATTCACCCATGTAAATATGACACAGGAGTGTTGAACTCAAATTGGCACAACTTGAGGTCGAGGCCCAATAGATAAGAAATGAGAGAAAAACACATTGAAACCCCAAGGACCCGACCCAATAGGTTCTCTATTACCTATCTCTCGAAGTGAACAATCCTGGACAAAACAGTATGGAAGAGTGAGAGGTCAAACAAAAGTGTGAAGGAAGTCCTAAAGTGTTTGGTGATGCAAATTTCCCTTGAACTTCAAAACACCACATAAGGGTGATAGTGATAGTCTCTCTCCACTGCTATTGTGGTGGGTTTAACCACAACGTGAAAATGTTATGAGACAGTGTTGCCGCCACACCTCGCTGCCACAATAGCAGTGGCTATTTGTAACCAGCAATAAGTCCAAACTGCAGCTAGCAAACGGTGGTGGTTTATAACCATCTATAAGTCCAAACTACAGCTAGCAAGCGGCTGCTGTTTATGACCATCAACAAGTCCAAATAACAGCTAGAAAAGTGGTGGCTGTTTATACCCATTGATAAGTCCAACAACAATTGATAATGAGAGCAGTAGCTATTGATAACTATGGATAGGTCCACAGTAGCTAGCAAATGGTGGCTATTGATAACCATGAATAAGTCCAACAACAACAACTACCTAAGATACACTTTTAGAATTTGAGTTTAAGCCTAAGTCAAACTCACAAACTGAATATAAAATAGAGAATTGTCTCCCACTGTAATCTGATAGTATCACCCTAGTCAATGTAAAATTTTCAAACATCCCTAATTGATTCATGTCGCTAAATCTAACAAAAGGAATTAATAATATGTATGTCAAAGCCATGAAAACAAGTTACCACCACCACCACCACCACCACCACCAACTTTTTGGTTCTGTCACTCATTCCACTAGGTCATATACTATGTCATATATTTATCCCCTTGCAGTAATGCGATTGCCATTTACCCAACACTTTTTTGCATACGACAAGGATCCAACACAGATTATCCACTACATGGATCATCCACTAGTTAAACACATTCAAACTGACCTCATCTCTTCCTACCTTTTCTTCTCAAACAAAAACCAAAATGATAAGAGAGAGAAACAAACAAGGGAAACAAAGCTTTCAATAAGTACAAGACTGTTAACCTAAAGCTTCTCAACAGCACAATGTCTCAACAGTTAATTAATATCCACAAAATAAAGAGAGAGAAACAAGTTTCAATTCATATTCACAAACATAAAAACAAAACAAACAATTACATACATAAATAAAAGGACCCTAACTACCTTCACAAAATCAAAAGCAGACATTTCAAACTTCAATTTACCATCATAGCAATTCAAACGACAACAAAATTGAAGCAGAAACTTCAGAGAGAAAGTAAAAAGGTTTTTTTAGAAGGGTTAACCTTTGAGAGTTCCAGAAGCGCGTTTTCTCGGAGTTCAGGGTTGCTGAGTTCCAGTACCAGTTGCTCAGCCGATGCCATCTTCCGATCTTTGCCGGCGCCGGAGCCCTGTGCCCCGGCCCCACTCGACGACGATGGCGGACCGCCGCCACCGAAGACGGTACCCATAGATAGCGATTGGGGCAAATTCGACATTTTGGATTCACAATTCACTCTACTTTGAGTTTGGTCTTTTATTTTTTTGTTTTGGTCCTTTTAAAGAGAACACACTGATAAAAGCAGTAATGAACATATAATAAGGGTTTTAAGTTTGAAACTATTTTATTTTTTATTTTTTAGGTTTTTAAGTTTAAATTGACACATGTCTTCCATGCAATAAATGAAAATGGCATATTTAAAAGATGGTTTGGTGCCCTGCTTTCTATGAATTTGTGTGTTATTTTCAATGAATTTATATGCTCTTTAGAGCAAGTATTAAAGGAAATGTGATGAAAAAGAAAATAGAATTAATAGGATTTATGATTTTTTATTAACTTGACTTATTAGATAATAAATATGTATGTTAAAGTTTAGAAAATTAACATTGTATGGATTCATTAAATTAAAAAAAATGTTTTTATCTAATAAAGCTTTCAATATTTTTAGTTATTTTGAAATAAATGGATTTTAATTTTGATTTCTAAAAAAAAGTATTTTTTATCTTCTAAAATTTAAAATAATTGTTTTTTCTGGTTTTTCTTCTTTTAAAAATATTAAAATAACTGATTATACTCCTTAACGTCAATATTAAAATGAGTAAATAATCTATATTTTATAAATTTTAAGAGTGTTTATTAAAATAATTATATTGTACCAGCGCAAACATGTACACTATTTGGATATTGCACTTATATTGTATTATATTATTTTTAATGAATTGAAAATTAACATTTGTATTAAGTTTAATTTTATACATTTATTTAAATAAAATTATATATATTTTTTATATTTTAATGTATAATATATTATTTAAATGATATCATTGAAACAATACGGATGACATGTATAATATATAATTTAATTGCATCTTAGACTAATGATTCATGTTGTTAATTTTAGTTGATAAGTACTTCATTTTCACTATTTCTTTGTTTTTTTATAGACAACAAAATAATAGATTTAAATTTTAAATATGAAAATTTTAAAATATAATTAAGAAATGCAAAATATATGCATTCTAATAATATATTATGATAGATTATTCAAGATGGTTATTGGAATTTTGATTATCATTACAGGTAATTATTTTCGGAATTAAAGATTAAAAAACAAAGAAAAAAATTATAAAACTTAGAAATACAAAATTTAATAAGTTTTTAATAAAATAGTAAATATGAAGTAAGAATTCCTAATAATAATTTTTTATTTTTAATTTCTTAACTTAGACATTTAATATATTAGTATATTCTTTAATTAATTGTACTAAAATAATAAAACTGTAGAGCTTATATAAATAAATGTTTATGTTGTGTATATTTATAATATAAAGAATACCAGAATTGTTGATGGAGATATGATTTTCTATATTAATAAATATAATCAAATTTAATCTACTTAATTTATTAAATCCATATCTATACATTAAAAAATTGTCCTTAACATAATTTTTTACAACTTTAGAATTACATGTTCTAAAATTCTTAAAATAATTCCTGAAACCATAAACCATAAAAGCAAATAGATATCTTTACACAAAAGTAATATGATTGTATCCTTTGATTGATAATAATTAAGTGATAATATATGACTGTATCATTATAATGATTACTAACCAAAAAAAAGTTACTGATAAAAAAATAATTGTTATAACCTTTTAATCCTATAAGAACATCTAATAATGATTAATAACAGCACAATAATAATATATTTATTACAACAATAATAATATATTGTATGTCCTCTCTATTCTTTTTCTTTTCTAATTGTCTTTTGTAATGAATTCACATCTCAATCAAAATTAAGATTCAAATAACTTTTTTTTTACCTATTTATTTGTGTACATTGTTGTGTTTGTTTTCTATTCAACTCAGTTTATTTCTTTCATTCTGGTTACTGTATAGAATTTATTCCCAAATTTTTTTTCTTCATCTTCTTTAGATATAATTTAAAAGTGGATGATTTATAATCTATATTTTGTGATTTTAAGATACTTTTTTAATCTTTTGTAATTACTATTTCACTTATAGTAAAAAAATAATAATTTGAACATGTCTGGTATAATGTTCTCAAATTCTAAATTGTATTAAAATGTAAGCAATCATAATTTGTATTTAAGTATCTTGAAAGTAACATAAACATTAGATGTTGAAATAAATGCAATCACACATTTATTTCAAGGAAAAGACACTATTTTGATAAAAAAAATATATTTAGTTTTATCTTTCCTTCTCAACCAAATATTGTTAATTTTCAATAGAATGACTAATTTTCATTAGGTAGAGAAAACTTTACTATTAATTCTTTTTAGTTTCATCAATATTTTTAACTTAAATTAAAATCTTTACCAAACATTAATCATTCTGTATATTGTAGAAAAAAATCTGTAATATAAGAGACATAAATGAAGTTGAAAAATACTCAATAATTGTTAATTTTGGTAATGATTGTAATGTATTGTATTTTATGAAATGTATATGTATAAATATATAATTATGGATGTGTTATTTTTTAGTGGACATGTGATGAAGATATTTGGAATAATATTATACAATATTAAACATGAAATTCATTAAAAAGAAAAATATATTTTGAATTCATTGATAATCTTCTAGTCTTATGGCAGAAATTGAAAGGAATTTTTGTATGATCATTTTATATAACAACTACAATTAGTCACTTTAATATGAAATAATTTATATGTTGATTTTTACTAATGGTAGATTCCATAGATCAAATGTTAATTTTATTTGAGAGACATTTGATATAAATCTTCCTTAAAGATATTGTGTAACAATTTGGCTTTTTAAATAATTAAAATATAATATAAAATCTTTGTATATAGGATAAAAGTAAGTTAATAGTGATTTGTGATATTGGTTATCTATAATAAATATGCATGTAATATTTGTTATCATATATGAATAATATTGATGTAATAATGGTATATTTATGTGAATATAATGCATGTTTTTATTTTTTTAAACATAAACTCATCATATATAATTTATTAGAAAAGAAAAAAGTTAAAACAAAGACTAAAACATTCCAAACCCTAAGCAGCCAAGGTTTTTTCTCCCCAATTACATCTGATGTGAATTGATTTTTTAATACTTATAACTCCAAAACTTTATGCACACGTGTATAGAAAATTATACACGTGTTTTATTTTCTTCTACTATTTTTATTTTCTCCAACTCTATATTATAAAAAAAATGTTAACAAATAATAATGTTTGTATATTTTTTAACAAATTAATGATGTTAAAGATTTCATATCATCTAAAGATCAAATCTTGTAATAATTTATAAATAAATACAAATCTCTTCTTATAAGTCACCTTTAAAATATTAAATTAGACTTAAAATCTACTATATTCCAACTTAACTTTTATTTATTATCTTTAGATTTGTATTACATACATGAATAACCTTATAGCATTAGGAAAAATTATAAAAAAAATATTTCTTTATCTTTTTATAAAGTATTTCCTTTTTTTTTCATAAAAAATTAATTGTATAAGCTATGTTCATGTCAGTTCCCACACATGGTTGTAGGGGCTATTGCATACACTAAAATAGGGTTGTCGGAAAATCTCATTGTCCATGTCTTGGAAAAAACTACCTAAGGAAATAACAGACCAACGAGATCTATGCATCTCAAAATTAGGAAATTCACATTTTCCTATGCCAGGAGTAGACTGAAATATACAGACAATTATGATATAACTGTAATTTAAGGTACAAAAAAAACCAACAATTCAGCCCTAATGCAACTAATGACTTTAGTTACTGCAGTCTACAATCACTATCCTTTATGAATATAATGTTAGAAAAATCCTATTACAAATTCCTCCTCTTCAAAACCACCTCATAAGCCTCAAGTAACTCTACACAGAACCTAACCCTAGCACATTTGTGGCACATGAATCAGTATGCTTTACAAGCATGATCCTAGGTTTATGTAATTAAAACATGAAGTGTCATATTTCAATTTTCAACATCTTGCATCTTCATAAATTTAGATCATAGCCTGAAAGCTTTCCCATGGATTATAGCATAATCCACAAACCAGCTGTGTTAACCTTAGAGAGATTGGCCATTGACCCTTTCAATTGACATCTGCACCTTCATGTAGATGTTCATGTATGCTGAGCGTCATAGTTAATCTTATACTTTTCTTATATTGATAGACATACCAAAGAGCATTCCATGGTAAAATGTCAGAAAATCTGGCTGAAAGTTACTCCACAGATGCAGTGAGTTTATATTCTCAAAATCCTCTTTAACTTATAAACCTGAAATGGTAGAAAGCCCTTATGATTAGTACTGTCAAGTGTCAAACACAGGTAATCAATACAAAGATATGCATATTCATGCTCAAGGATAAAGGTACCAAAGTTTAAGCTTTAGGTCCAACAAAAATAATTATTTGCTATTTGTTTTTACAAAGCAAAAAAGTTCATGTGTTGGCCAAAATACCCAACAGATAGCTCTCAAAGAAGTGCTCTCACGAATCCACACATCAAAAGAGAATAATAACTATAACCAAAAAGGATAGAATTGAACAATATCAGATGTGATTAGTTTCTCTCTTCCTTTTTCTTACTGGTGATAATAGTTATTGAGACCAAGTAGTGACTAATGCAAACTTAGAAAAATGACTTCAACTAGACATATTTCAATTATTTGGTTGCATAACTATGATAAGCATATGGTCCTTGGGAATAAACTAAAATATAACAAAAAAATTATCAACCTGTGCAGTTCTGCTGGGTAGTGACACCTCTAAGCAGTTTCGAAGGCCATCAACTCTGTCAATAGTCAATAAATTGGTTGTACACATTAGAGATAGTTATCCTTAAAAAAGAGAAGAAGATGAAAGTCAAGAGTTTCAAAATGCATGAGTACCTTTTGCTGTTAGTTTTGACAAAATACTGTTTTTCTTTAAGTTTTCCTTGACCACCATACTTTATTTCATCTGTGTTCATAATAATCTGAACCATCAAAAAGTGCCAACAAAAATTAGTTCTCCCTTCAGAAGGCCTTTAGACAGATTAAAATATGCAAAGATAGCAGTGCATGGATAAAAACAAAACAGCACAACTTTACAAATTTCACCATGAAATGAAACTTACTTGATACTCCCCAGCTTCTTCTACACCTATGCTATAACTATCATATGACTCTTTTGGATGGAAATTGAAAACAAAGACAAGAGGACCTCTGATGTATGATATGACCTGCAATTAATGGTAGCGATTACTTTACTACATACATTATTAACTGACACAAGTTGGCATGGTATAATATTAACAACATAAATATATAGCACAAATACACCATAAGCTTGCATATATAAACAGAAGAAAACATGCTTGATGACATTACACAACATATACCATTGAACGGTCACTGAACATGCCAGAAAGTAATGAAGATGAAAATTAGTCACTAATAATTCTTAAAGGAAAGGAATGAAAAAAATTCAATATACCATTGAACTATCATTCACATGGTGAATGTTTGGAAAACTTCGAGAGAGCACTCTCTGATTTTCATCCAGCTTCATCATGTCCTGAAAAAAGGGGACAAGTAATTTCATTGCTTAGCGTTAGCAAGTTAGCCATAATCTTAGATGAGATAAGTTAACAGTCACATTAGTAAAAACCATATAAAATTAAAAATATTAATGAAAATAAATAAATAAATAAATAAAAGTAGTTGCATAAAGATCTTGATAATGCAAGGAGGGGAAATCAGCAGATTGTGTTGTGCCTATGATGTTCAATCTCATATCTCAAGCTCATGCATGCAAACGACACACCACTTGCTACCCAACACTTGAAACATGGTGAAACTAAGCAATGTGGGACTTCTACCTTTTGAAATAGTGCATAAAACACAACACTAGCAGCTTATACTGTTTATCAATTAAAATATATTTGCAAACTCTAAAACACCATTCATATTGATGCAGTTCAGATTGGACCAATTCAGTATTCCAATTACCTTCCAAGAACACAACTTTCATAGCAAGATTAGATTACCTTATCAAAAGAAAATAAATCACGGTGAACTCCATCTTTGGCCAAAAGATCCCAACAACGATTAGCAAGCAAATATGAGTTGTTGTTGCTTGATGATGGAAATTCAACTCTCTGGCACAGGCAAATACATTATCAGAGTCGCAAACAAGATTAATATATGCATAGCATTTCTAATGAGTAAATCTTACCTTTGGATGCCCAAATTCATTACCCATGAAGTTCAAATAAGCACGACCACCAATTGTTAACGTGATCAATCTGATCATCTAGCCAAAAGTCAAGAAAATTAATGAAGACAAAGAATGATAAAAATTATAGGAAAAGTCACCTCACATGATATATATCTACCAGAAACATGTCACTTTTAATATAGACAAAGAAAGAAATTTTGGAAAAAAAAAAAAAAAAATCAGAAGCAGAACCCACAGAATTATTTATGCTAAACCTACTGCATAGTTACCCATGCTCTAACAAACAGGTTGGAAACAAAAATTTTATTCTCAATTTCAAAATCCTTGTTTACACTTCTAAATAGTAAATTTAGAGGATAGTTAATAGCATACTTTATGCAGTGAAGATCCCCTCAATAAAGATTCCTTATAGTGATGTGAATCCTCATCTATTTCGCCGAACAATATTTCTGCAAATGATCGCTTTCCAGATATGGACTGGCAGCAAGAAAAAAATTAGATTTAAAAAAAATACAAAGAAATAAAGCTCATAGTTCTAGAAATTGAAAATGTGAGTTACCTGGTTGTGATTTTCAGCGTACATAAGCATCTTATCAGCATATTCTTTATTGGAAACTAATGTGTTAACAATCTACAACATAAGAAGTAACAACAACGAAATTACAGAATTTAATAAAAGAACAGGACCAACCAAAACATTTCATTTAATGAAGAAATGATAAATTATACTCAAGTATATAACCTTAGTCATGTTCCATTCATGATCAGGAACACTCTCAAGAAAAGTTGACCACATATCAGGCACAGAAAGGTTGACATAGTAATCAAATCCCAATCCACCTTGAGAAGTAGGCTCACATAATCCGGGATAAAATGTTGCCTGAGCAATAATGGATAAAAGTTATATTATACAAAAATATGTGCAACCAACTAGCTAGCAATTTGGAAGCATGCACATGGTTCCAATTCACAATAAATGCCTACTTCTTTTTTCACTCTTAAGAAGTGTGATGCACATAAGTGTGCAAAAGCATCTAAAATTCTAAGTAAATGAAAGGAACATAAATACTTACGTCTTCCGCTATTGTGACAATATTTGGGTGAAGCTCATGCAGTATCTCATTGGCTAGGACAAGATATACTAGCGCTTCCTTGTCAACATATTGGTTGCAATACCTGAATGAAATTAACATTTGAAATCAATACAACTTTTAATGTCATTATTTATCCTATTTCAAAACCAATCTGAGTAATATAAATCAATTGACTTGACATTCTGCAAATGTCAAGTTGTATCACAAGGAGAAACAAACAAAAAATTGGCAACCATACAAGAAACCATAGAGAATCTTTTTGAAAGGGTAAAAGTACAATAGTATAAATGACTTCAGAAACAGTATTGGGGTTCAGGCAACATCTTGGAACTAAAATATCTTTGTAAAAAACAACCAAACTCAGGTATATTTATCCATAAGAACCAATAAACTTTGAAAAGGCCTTACTCCTCCAAGTTTCCAGTAAAAGAAGCAAAACCGTTGTGAGTGTACAACATAGATGAAACTGAATGGAACTGAAAACCATCAATTTGATACTCTACAATCCACCTGTTCAAACATCAGTCATGAGTAATTTAGCATATGTCAAATGATGAAGCAATAAAAAATAACGAACAAACAATAATAATAATGATAATAAAATAAATCAAGTTCTGTATAAACTAATTAACAAATAAACCAATCAGGTAGAAAAGACAATGGCTCAAAGTGAAAACTACAAGTGTACTCTACAACGCTGTCTTTACTTTGCAATTGCATTTACCAGTTCAAGTTTGATACAAGGAAATGCAAAACATCAGGGTCGCCATATTTGAACATTCTGGTTCCCCAAAATTTGTGTTGCCCTCGTTTTCCTATTCAACAAGGAAAGGTGAAATCAAAAAGTGGTGTTTACAAGTATTGAAATGATGGGAAAGCTGAGCAGGAAAAATCAATACAGTGTGTCCTCTTTTAATAAGGAACCAAAAGAAAATATTATACACAGGAAACATATAAACTACCCTTTTTAACAGTAGTATTGTAGTCATGTATTTACAAAAATTTAAAAAGAAGAGATGAAATTTAATATATCAATAACTGACATCAGATAACAGAGGAAGCATCATTCCTCATATAACAGAAGATGACAAGGGAAAAATTTGCATGTGACTAAATGAAGAGGTTTCAGCAGTATGAACAGGTACCAGAGCGAAAAAAACAGTCATTTGATCCATCAAACAGTGATAATCCGACCATCTCATCTGCTGCTGCATATGAATGGACAATTTCTAAGAAGACGAGCAGCCCTAGTCCTGTGCAGTCAAAGGCAAAGTTAGCAAAATAGTCTCGCACAACAAATACAAAGAGACTTTTGTCATTATATATTATACATTTTTTTATATTTATAGCCTTCACTGCAAAATCAGGAGCTGTATGTACTGGGGCAGTTACCATTTATGGCTTAACTTGCTTTTTTGTTTTCCTTCTTTTAATTTAGACAAATATCCAGTTAGCTTGATGGTCTCAAGTGAAGGTTATCCTTCTATTGTAATGAAGGCGAATAATTAAACTAGTATAACTGATCATGCTCTTTCTATCTCCAAATTTTAATGTTAACAGTAAAGATTAAACTCTACTCACTATAAAGGTTTTGGTTGTGTACAGGATGTTAAAAATGCCTGACATTGTGCTCTTTCCACAGGATTTTATTGTACTTCACAGGAGCATAATTCCAGGATTTTAAGCCGTTCAAAATGATATAGCAAATGCATTAAAGAATAGCATGCTCCAGTATCTCATGTTAAAATGCATCTAGTGTTCTTTGGTATTAGTGTCAAGGAAGTTGCACTCATTTAATATTAGCCTAGGAAACAGTCTCTACTAAGTCTATATTAAGAGGCTACATGTGAAGATCTTGAATGACCATGTACTACATACATTTAACTAAAAAATAAAGCATTCTCATTGTCTAAATATTCTGTTTCTCTCAGCTTTCTAAATTCAATATAAGCATCAACACATTTCCATACCAACAACTTTAAGAGTATTGCTAGGTTGGACTTATCAAGGCAAGGGCTATCCTTTTGATTTAATATTTTCTTTTTTTCCTCTTTTTATTTTCTTCATAGATTAAGGAGGATTACTGATCCACCTGCTGTTATTCTCCCCTTTCAAAGTGAATTATTGTTTTATCCACAAAACAAAAAACAGACATAACTGAATTCAATCAAAGGACATATCAACTTAGATCAGCATCTTATCACATTTCAGTTCACTGAAATTTCTTTTTGTCAGAATAGCGAAAATAAGCTAATAAGAGCAAAGAACTTATTCAATACCTTAAAAGCTGTAATCATCAACATGGTCAGTACAAGTGATAAAAAAATCAGTACAGCATAAAAAATGCTTACCATGGGCCTCATCAACTAATCGCTTGAAGTCCTCAGGAGTACCATATCGGCTACTAACAGCAAAATAGTTTGTAACCTGCACCATCGGATCATCAAATGTTTGAGCATGTCACTAAAGGTCAGAGTGGCAGTAAAGTTCTAACAAAACTTATATCCATGACACTAAATATCCACAACAGTAACATGAAAAACTTTAAAGGAATCTTAATCACAATATAATTACAGTGAGAAAATAAGTAAGAATTACAACATTAACTTACTCTGTAACCAACAGTGAAATAGTCCTTATGTTCAACAATTCCAATCAGCTGGATGGCATTGTATCCCGCTTCCTTAATGTAAGGAAGAACCTGCATTGTTTATTGAGAATATATGGCAACAAAAAAAAAATCAATGGAGCCAACTACAAATATAGACATGGAAGATATGTATAATGGAAGAATTATGAATTTCAACCAAAAGAAATGGGGGAAAACCTTGTCTGTGAAATCATTGAATGAGGATATTTTTGGTTCAGAACCACTAATTCCAACATGAGCTTCATATATCCGCAGGGACTTTGGTACTTTGGGACTTCTATTTTTCCATTTGTATGCTTGATCAGGGGGTGGTTCCCAGTGAATTGCATAAGCTTGCCTCCCATCAACCTCTGCAATGCATTAAATCAGCATCATTCATCCATTCTTATAACACAAATCAAAGGACCCCCATTTTCATCTTCCAAAAAGAAAGTGACTAAGGGTCTGGACAAATTTTTCCATAAGCACTTCTAGGAAAAACAATAAGAAAAACAAAAAGAGTTTCTCCATAAGCTAAAATTAGTTTATACAGAAGTTACAAAGAAAAGTTCAGAAACATTATGTGAGAGAACTTACATAAATTAGCTTATGCATCCGCAAATTATAACTTACGAAGAAGCTTATTTCCTTTCTTTTCTTGTCTTTCTATCTATAAGTGCATATAGAAAAGCTTGTCCAAACAAACCCGGGCAATCATGCCTCTTTCCTTCTTTTTTATGCATTTGGGTATAGCATTCAGCATTTATTGGCTTTTCATAAAATTGAACTTTAAGTAAACATAGAGTCACAGTTTTTAAGTTTTATTCAAACCCAAAATTAGCATTAATTGAAAAAAGTGTATTATTTTACATAGAAAAATGAACAAAAGTTAATAACATGGAAATGGTGATAATATATGAACTTCTTTCAAGGGTATAGATTTGATCACCTACTGGGATAAGGCTTTTGTTGTATGAGATATAAATTTATACTCTCTAAACAAATAATGCCCACATCAAGGAAGCTCTGAACATATCTTCCAAGTCCAAGATGCATTTTAGCTAATATGTACATAAATCTTTACTAAAGAAACAACCATAAGATACTAAACTCAGACAAATATAATTCTAATCTATATTCACAAAGAACTAAATAACTTCTAAGAACCCATATAAGATTTACCTGGCTGCACATAAGTAGCCCAAGCAGGCACCCTTTCCAATGGTCCATTTGGAGTGTTGAAGTAGACCCTGTACTTGCTACCATGAGGAATGCCAGGACTATACTTTTGCATCCAAGCCTTCCTACCTTTACGCGTCTCGAGCCAGTATGGTATAGGGGGTTTCAAAGCGCGGATTTTCTCATGCCATTCAGGATCAACTATAACATTATATATGTCATACTCCTTGCCACTATCCATCGCAGCAGTACGAGAAGGTCCATGCTCTGCTGCCCATGCTTTGTATCTTGTTTCTGGATCTGGTATGTCCGGTATGTCCTCTATGGTCTGAGGTCCATTAGGACCAAATATCTGCTCATATAACTTAACTGGCCCTTCGAGACGATTTTTTAAGTACCGGTCTTCTCCTGGTTCCCAGTACTCCTCATTTGCCTTTTCTAAGAGCTCTTCCACAGTGACACCACTATCCCCTTTATCATAATCATCTACATAGTTATACATTTGAAAATAGTATTTATCTGGCTCTTCTCCCTCTCTCAGCTTATCTTGAAGAATGATAAACCAATATCCATAATCATCATGACCAAAGTAATGCTCTCTTGCACAATTTTCTGTAGGTGACCAATCATTGAAGTCACCAACAATTGCACAATAGCGAGCCCCTGCATTTACTTGCTTGTCAAAAACCAATAAACTATGGACACACTAAGAATGATTGTAGCTGAGGAATAAACAAGATAAACTAGACTACACATTCAACATTAGGATTTTGAGAATTGGAAAGACCCCAAAAGAAAACATAGGGGATATGTCAAACCTGGAGCCCATTCCATATAATCCACACGATGTTCTGGATGACGATGCATTCCCAATAATTCAAACCTGGAACAATACAAACATATTTGTAAACTTGGTTATACTAAGTTACTAACAATAACTTCAATTATCATAACTCCATGGCAAAACATTTCAAGAACACACAGGAAACATAATATACGTCATATTATTTTTCAAAACTATGGTTGATGGAATTGATAAAAGTTAAGAGGCTAAAAACACCCATTACAAGGAACAATGTAGCTTATAGCTGAGAGAACCAAAGTGCAAAATTATGTACCAAATTACACGCTTAAAGCCACACTATAATGGAACTAACCCAGAAGCTAGAATCATGAAGTTCGCATGCCGTTTCAAAATTTCATCTTTCGTGTCCTTCAATACTTTATACCTGCAAAACACAGCAATTAACATCTTATATCCTGTAATGATAAGCATAAAATTAGATGCACGAAAAATGTGCCCAACATATCCATGTCATTCACTTGGACAACTAAAATAAAAACAAAATAGTTTTCCCTCATTTTATTTACAAATAAGTACCTTAGCCCATGCTTCATATACTATTCTTAGTCTCAATGCCCCTCTTTACTTAAACCAAACTTCCCCAATTTTGTTGTAGTAACCCTGAAGAAGATGTTCCAATTTCTAAACTGAGCTAGTCACTTTGAAGAATAAAGCTAGTTCAGTGTATGTTTGAATGTAAGTTGGGAGAGCTCAAAAAGACTTTTCCTTTCAAAGCAACAAATTCTTCCTTTTTTATTCTGTGCATTAGAAATTGGGGATGTGCATTACAATTCCTCAAAACACTCTACCAACTTTTCTCCAAACATAGCCTCAGCTCTTCATGAAAAGAATCAACAGTTGATATCACGAACACACGCATAACAAATCACGAATGTGCTGAAATATAACACTTAATTTTCTCATTAAAGATTAAAACTACTGACTTTACCATCACTAATACTAAAAGAGCCTAAGAAGCAGAGTGTGAGTGTAATATCATGTGAAGAGAGTGTCATCACCCCACTACTAAAAACTCTAACTTTCCATCGCAATCACTAAAACCAAACACCCCAGAAAAGCCGAACGCAAATTCCACCAAACACGGCCCAACTTTAACTTTAAATTTTCCAAATTTCATGCCTTTCACGGAGGAACAGGGCAAACGCTTTGTGGGAAATGCCACGTTTGGCGAGAAAGCCAGCAGGGTCAATACCCTTTTCGGCATCATCACTTGTGGTTTCAGTTTTGGTCTCTGCCTGGTTCTTCTTCGGCTTTGGGCGTTGCTTGGGGTTCTCGGAAGCAGCACAAGCCGTTATTGTTGCCGTTCTTGTTCTGCGTTGGAAAGTGAGGTTTAGGGGTTTGGTTTGGGAGGGAGGGAAGGAGGTCGCAGTGGTTGGAGGGAAGTAGAACTTGAATGGGATTGAAAGGGTTGACATTGTTTGATTGAGATAAGGAAGAAGAACACAAAAAAAAAAAAAAAAAAAACACTATGCTCTGTACTCTGTTGTGTTACCTTTGGTTTCAAGAGAGGTTTTAGAGTCGACCTTTGATAATAATCTGACTAGAGGAAAATAGAAAAGAATATCTTCTGACTTTCAATTCAAAAAATAATATGAAATGAAAAAAAAAATGTATATTTACACTTCTACATTCTAATTAGATTTCATAGGAGTGATATACCGTAAAACTTAGTTAAGAGTGATTAAAAAATGAATTTTAAACTATATTTTTTAATATTTAATAGAAACATTAAAAAATTAAAAAATATATTATTAAATATAAAATGAAAACATATTTATAAAAATAATTTAATGTGTGTAAAATGTTAGTGGAGGGTCATACTCCATACCCATGATTGTGGGTAGAACACGACCATGTCAAGTTAACGATGGTTGGTTAGCCATGAAAGTAAGACGCTATCCATGTCTTGGTACCAATGGTTCTTATTATCTTGTAATATCGTAGGTACCTCTGATATCATTCACGTTTTTACTATCTATTTTGTCTTTTGATCATAAAAAAATGTATATTTAACTTTGTTGGGAGACTTATATTACACACACGTCTAGGCCATGAAGATCGTTTTCACAACTAGAGTTGTTTGATTACATTAATTAGTTGCACAATTTTTTACAATGAGAGATTCACAGTGTAGACAAAGGAAACTTGGAGATCTTTTACAATCAACTTATGTAAGTCATCATGCACCAAATCAAAGGAAACATGACTCTTCAATATATAGCGATTAATTATGTAAATGTTTTCATAGACTTGAATGTTTGAGCATTTTCCAATTAGTGTTGCTTAGGAGACCATTTAAACAAATTTTGATTCATTGTTGGATTTTTGTTATTATTTCTCTCTTGTGTCTTCTAAATACATTTAATATACCAAAATTAGTATATTTTTAAAAAACGGTAGAGGATCACCACCAAAAACTTAACGGAGGACAACATCAAAAACTCAACTGAAGATTTGAACTCCATTTTTATCAATTGGAACTCCTGTGATAAGAGCAAGCTCTGAGTGACATTTGATAGTTTTCGCGATTCCTGGTATGATACCTTGTGCGTCAATCTATTGGAAAGGTTTATATGACAATTTGGACATGTTTTTTCGTTCTCTGTCTCTTTAAGGTGGAGCATTTATCAATTTTTACAATAATTGCGTTAAAAATTGTTATTGAATGCCCTTATAAATAAGCTTAATACCCAGCTTATGATCATTAAACTCAATTATTTGTTAATACATTCATAAATCGTGACTTGATAATGCTTATTAAAAGAATCTAAGTTCAATATCAGAAAGAACTTGAAGCTCCTTACAATATATTTTTCATTCTTCAGAAGCGTAACTTTTGTTGACACACATCATGTTTTATCTATTAAAGAAATTATTGATTAGGGACAATAGTTTTCAGTTATATTATAATTCATTATTGAGGGATTTCATAAAATAACCTTCACACTAACTGTATTCCAATTAAACTCTAAAAAAAGTACACCATAATATGATCTTTAAACCTCTATTATAATGAAATTCAAGTGTACAAATAATACCATAGTTGATCTGCAAAGCATGATTCCAAGCTAAAAAAGTATCAATTATTAGCTACATTCCAGTTAGCTACAGACCAAAAAAGGAAAAGAACATGCTTCAAGACGAGATCATTGAGATGAATCACACTGTACTAGCAACTTAAAATTTGATGCAGAACATAAATCCACAAGAAAGACAGAGGAACCAACATGATTATAGTATGCTACAACTTTATAACATTGTGTTTGGCACTCTCTTTCTCCGTTTCTCGTCCTCACATAGGCATACACACGGCTCTCCAGTACACATTCTCTAATTAACATAAACAAGCACTATGTAAAAAAAAATAAAAATTGGAAGATTTTGCATGAAGATCGTTTTTATGGTATGCAAACCAACTATGAAATTTATTATCACCATTTCCATCGCATCAATTACAAAGGGAAACGAATACAATACACTTTAGAACATCTGTGTGCTAATACACAGTTTGTATATATAGAATGAGAGAGAGAGAGAGATTACGGTTTCTAGCTATTCTTGTTTCTTTGGATACTCCCTCGGTCCAAATATTGTGGACCCAATTCTCACATTAGTACTACCCATTTCAATCTGGAAAGGCAAAAAATATTTATCAACAGGTGCATGGATACAATTGATTAAGAGTAAAAGAAATCAGTTAGTCGAGAAATCTAAATCTTTAAGTAATTCAAACAAAGACTTTAGCAACGTATTTATCAACTATTAGTATCTTCAAAATGTTTCACACATCACATCCAATACTAATTAAAAGAAATGTGGTAGTGTCATCTTAACCATATCTAAAACTTCGAAAAAGGCTAACACACTCTTTTAAGACTTGGGTAAAATTCATGTAAGAATGCAGATTTCACTCTTATGTTCTGAATTTCATTTTATGATTTAGTGAGATGTTTCAGGATTCCATTCAATGATGAAAAATGTTTTACAAAGTGTGTTGTTAGCATTCTTCATACACTATCATTATCACTGCAAGTATCAAACAAAACATGCCCATTGAAAGATGCAATCATGCAATGCAACTATCAAGAAAATTATAATTGCTAAATAACTTAAGTACACTATTCCATACCGCTAACTCAAAATCACCAGACATGCCCATTGAAAGTTCACATTGTTCCTCGGGCATTTCAAGTGCCTTGCATACTTCAGATCTGCAATTTGACAGGGTCTGATTTTTCACAAAAGAGAAAACCTCAGTAAACAGACAAGTGGACAAAAGACACATAAAAAACATTACTACAAAAGCAACAAAATGATGATAAAAATGCAGAACAAATTTCAAGAAAACAACTTTAAGACAATAAATAAAATAAAATCTCTTAAATGGAAAAGTTCTGACAAACAAGAAATGATCACTTCAAGAATTGCTGCACACATGCTTCAGAACATAAGAATAGAATCTGTCACCTGAAAGTTCTGTGGGGTTGAGGTATAGTCTGCCATTCCTATTGTCATTAAGCCAGAGAACACTAGGTTTGGGCAGCTCAATTTCACGTGTTTGGCAAGCTCAACACAACTAGAAGGATCAACACCAGATTTGGCTGCAAAAATATAAGAATCCGTACAAAAAAATTATTTATTTAAAATATGTAAGAAATTATGTTACAACAAACAATGCACTCGAAAGTACTTGAAACAATCCCAGTACATAATCAAAGAATTTGATACGCTGTGTTAAAAAACAAAGATGGAATAGCTAAAATTCTCCAATCCAACAGATTCAAACTATCTTAGGAGTGACTGATTAAGTAGCATTACTTGTGATTATCTGAATGAATAAATAAAAGTTTAATGCAGTAAATAAACCCTGGGATAAGGGGAAATATTTGAATTACTTATATTCTTCCAATTTATGAAATTTCATGGGTAACGTTACAGAAATAAAATGAATAATAATTCCCTGATGCCAAATTAAGAAGTCTCAGTACGGGAAGACAAGTCAGTCACACAAATATACAATTTACAATCTACACATGATGGATTTGCAAATACCTCAAGCAAGAATTTTCCTCACACCCAAAGGTAGTGGGGAAACCTCAAAAGATCCAAAAAGTGTAACAAAGAGTTAGAGTAACTCATTATTTTTAAGTCAAACTTACATTCTTCACCACTGGTATTTACTTGCACCAAAACCTTCAAGGGATCTTTTCCAAGGTTTGATACCATACGATCAAGATGATTTGCTATCTACAGTTCCAGAGGTACAATAATACTTGAAGGTTAGTCAAATAGCTAATGGTATTGATTAGAAAATTAGCTGTACCAACACCACAATTTGAAATTTTAACTAGTTATTTCCTTGGTATACTATAGACCTTGTCCACATCAACAGCAATGCGAAAAGTAGTTAATAATTGAGCACAACATAAAGACAACTTCTATCTAGATTCATTCAAATTTTATTAGTGAATAAAATAAAATAATTAGCAACAAATTCATATCTCCAAGAACTACAAGTAGCATTGATTTTACATCTCTACCTTCGGATTGTCCACACTCTCAAACATGGCCAGATTTGGAACACCACCTACATAAAGAATGCAATGTTAACATTAGGCTAATATAAGGTGCTGAAGAAAGGAACAACCGAACAAGCTATAACAAGATAATGCCATTATAGCAACATTTTCAATAATCACAGAGCCAACCAAAAACATGTAGAAAAACTATGTACCCAGCTCAGATAGCAAAATTGAACTGGCATCACCACTCAATCACCTTTATTTTGAAATTTAATCCCTATTTCATCTCTACCATTTGTTACTGTCGCAACACCATGAGATTGGTATGGGTGCTAATATGACATATAAGGATTATAATCATCATGTAATGGGACCAAAAATAGGATTCGGACCTAAAATAAAAATCAATTGTATGAACTAAATTGAAAATCAAGTAACACGTAGGAACCAAAGATTTTTAAAAGAAGTATTTGAACAAGTTCCAACTTCGGATTTTTCAAACACTTCTAGCGGTGTGTAACTTGCTAAAGCACCCTTTAAACAAATGAGAGATGTGTTAATGTACTCCCAGTTATTTGTTTCAATAAAAAATATGTGCATTGATAGTGTAAACTTTTTCACAAGGTTATCCAATCACAAACATGTTAACTTCTATAATAAGTACCTTAAAACTTGGATCAAAGAAAATTTCTGATTAGTTCACATAGCTTACCTATTAAACTATTATTAATTTTAAAAGAAAGTATTTTAGCAATATTTCAACTTAGATTTATTATCACTGAAGAGTAAATAGTGTAGCAGTATCCACTCATAGTGTAAAGAGTAAATTTGTTAACTTTTACAATATCTATCATACTCCCTTTAGACTCAAATATAAACAAAAATAATTAATTCCACATTGATCCAAAAAGTCAATTAACATAATTTAATTCTAAAAATTTCAATTTAAAAATACTTTAATCTTCTAAAATGCCTTTCATTAAAACCTGATATGAAGAAAAAAGAGTCATTGAAAATAAAATCATAATTCAACAAAGAGAGTTGTAGGAATGATATCATTAAATAGATTAAAAAGAATGAAATTAATCAGATTTCCTTACATTTAAATTCACTATACATGACAATGTTTTTTTACTTATATTTGAATCCATAGCATACCTACCACCGGTTGAAATTAAAATCTCTACTAAAATATTCCCAAAAGAGATGGTTTGCTAATGTAGTGCTTCTAAACAACAAGGTAGTTCTCCATACACGCAAAATTAGCAGGCTCTGATAAGCTGACCAAACCAACATTGAAATCAAAAGCAATCAAAGGCCTCATTTTCTACCCAAATCCTACCACCCTAGTGAAAGCATAGAAGGGAAATAACAAAAATTACCCAAAAGTGTTTTGACTTTGTTGCTCTGCAAGTGCCCAATGAAATGCCACTCAACGTCTTGTGGAAGCTGCATGCATGCCCCAAAAACAAATCATTAGAAATGTCCATTCACAAACACAAGGGAACAAAACAACGTAGTATTTATAATTTGAATCCTAAATATCAATTAAAATATGAAAAAAAAATGAAAGAAATATAAAGAAGTAATCATTGCAACACCTGAGGAGCTTTTTCAACGATTTCTTGGACGTAGTTTTCGCCAAAGCAGCGGTGACCCGCGTCGTAGAGTTGTCGAATCAGACTGATGGGTTTCGTCTTGGAAACCGCCACGACCCGGACCCGGTCCGGTTTGGAGCCGGATCGCTCAGCCGCCTGATGCACCCGGAGCATCACCGACCGCAAAGCCGCCAGGGCGGCGCCCTCCGCCACCAGCGGAGAAGTCATTGAATCTGGAATCGGAGACAAGTGGCGCGTTGGCGCGTTCTCTGTGTTGTGTGACTTCGCTTCTGTTGAGGTGGTTCAACACTGAACACAACAAAACAAAAGCCTACGGAGCCAGAGAAAAAAAAAAAGGTTAAATAATTAACAATTTCTCTATTTTTTTTATTTTATAAAAGTATGTATATATAATTGTGTGTTTTTAGATAAATAATATTTTACCTTTAATAATATTATGATTTTTCAAATTTTATTTTAATTTTTCTTAAAATTTGCCAATTTTTCTACTGTAAAAAAAAAAAACTTTACAATTTTTCTTATTTGTTATTGGGTGTAAAATTTACATATAAATAATTATTTATATTTCAACTCTTCCGGTTTGTCATGATGTCAGTTTAATTATGTGGTCGATTTAGAGTTGATTTACTCTTCTTGTGTATTTTTAAAAAATATATATTATGTAATAAACTAAATGTTTATTCATCAAATACAACTAAATATTAAAAGAATTAAATTTTGAAACTGTATTTTGCTGTAGATAAATAAAATTTTATTAATGAGCTAATTATATATTGAAAATAGTATGCCATGATTTACTCATTATTCTCACGATCGATTGGTTAAAAAAAAAATTTCGAATATCAAACTAATGTATTTTGATTTTTACTTGCATGATATTTTTAACCATTTATCAATTTTAATTTTTTTCATCTATCAAATGAATTTCAACATTTTCTTAACACAAATTGTCAATACAACTTAACTTCATATCACAATTTAAATTGTTTTATACAGTTAAAAAAATTATTTTATGTTTTAATTATATAAAAATAAATATAGATCTCATCCCATGGAGTTAAAACTGGTTAAACATATTTGCACGAGTTTTATTATACGATGAAATGTGTTAAAAGGATCTCAATTTTCGGTAAAAATCAAAATCCATCTCTATATTTAAAAATGATAAATTTAGTGCTTTTTTTTTAAAAAAAAAAAAAAAAGTCAATTTGTCCCCCATCTTGGTACTCTGAATTTAATAAAGGGAGACCGAATTTATTAATTATTGTGAAAAATAAATAAACTAAAAATATTATTTTTGAAAGGAGTAAGATAAATTTTGACCAAAAAGTTAATATCTAAACTAAAACACATTTTAGGCTTTATTTTTACAAAAATATTTGTTTAAGAAAAGACTAGCATGTGTTGTCACTTCCTTATATAGTAGATCTATAGTTTTTAAACAATTTATGCAATAGTTTGTATGGTTGTTGTGCTAAATGAATTTAATTACCCTTTTGGACAAGAGTCATAATTTGCTCTTAATGGGAGATCTAAATTAAGTTTCATAGGAGAAAACTTTTTAGACCATAGTTTTGTGATATATAGGTTATCAAAAATAACTTTTGGTTACATCTTTAAACTTCAAAAATACATTGTGAACTTGTAATAATTAGATATTTTTTGGTTCAATTACTTGATAGTTTGAAAAATAAAAAACAAAGTAAAATGAACGTAAAGTGTATCGTTCACACATTATTGAAGTTGTTGAACTTTACAAATAAGTCGAAGAAGACAAAATTTTTCAATTGCTAGCAAAGCCTTGATTTTGAATATGAAAACCCACATATTAATATTCTTATATTTGTAGATCTCTAATCATTACCTTCGGGATTATTTTTTTTTTTGAAAGCAAATATAGTATGAAATGAAGAGGAAATGATGGATATGTAAGATTATTTGATAAATTACTAATTTATTTTTATATTTAATATTTATCTTTTATAAATTATTTCATTATTAGATTCTTCTTTAACTATTTTATAATTATTATTGGAAATTATCAAATAGTATTTTAATTAATATTTTTAAAAAAATAATTTATTTTGTTTTCTCAACTAAACTTTTAAACTAAAAATGTTTATATTTTTAAAAAATATACTTAAAGAACAATTTTAACATTATACTATAAAAAAAAACTATCTACCTTCATTAATTTAAATTAGTCACATCTATCTATAGACCTTTTACTCAAATTTATTATTTTTTCATTAAATTAAATCACCTCACTTTATTTCCAAATCAATCTTTCACTTTTATACTCCTAACCAAATAAAGCATAATGCTTATTTGCACCCCTAACTACACGAGGAAAACGCCTAAAAAAATAACTAAAATTTTCATCCAAAACTAAATTAAAGTTTTTCAAAAACATTAAAAAGAAAACTCAAAACACATTAAAGGAAACTATAATTCTAATCTAATTTCTTGCAAAAGAGTTTGCTCTAGCACAAAATGTGAGACTTAATTGTATTATTCACATTACTAATTACATCTCAGATTTTTCTTCCTTTTACTCATTGGCAGAGAGCCTAATTTATCAGAGATCACACATTTCAATATCATCAGTTTTTTTCTAAATATTTTTTATGCGGACATGATGTTCATTGGTCAAGCAATGTAATATAAAACAACTGTTCTGAAAAAAGGTAAAAGATATCTTTGGAGGCACATATGCATGCACGTGGACACCCCATTTGCACGAAAATGCATGCCACTTTATTTTGATTCTGATCTGTAAATTGGATATCTTCATTTTTCAGAAATAACTTGAGTAAAGGTATCTTCAGCTCCTCTATTTTCTTTTCTTCAATCATAAGTTTTCAGATTCATGCCCCTTCATTCATCCTAAAGCACCCAAATTACCAACAACTCTTGGAGGATATTTACAATTCAACAAATATTGTTATATATATATATATATATATATATATATATATATATATATATATATATATATATAATCTCAAATTATTGTAAGAAGTCCTTTTTCTGTTTAATGATTTGGGATCTTAACATATATAAATATATGTTTTTATGTAGTTTAAGCAATATATTAACTTCTAAATTTGGACATTTTCCAATTAACTTATCTAAGCACTAAACTGATTTTCATAATTAACTTTGAATAAAGTAGAAGCAGTAAACCTTTTTTGGGAATAATTAAATAACACATTGTCTGTTTGGAATCGTGTTATATGATTGAAATAATCGATGAGTGCTTCCAACACATTAAACCATATAAATATGGCGAATGAATGAATAAACACCAGACTTGAGAAAAAAAAGAAGATCAAGTTTCTTGTTCATTAATTTACTTCACATTGAACTTTTGTGTAAACCAGCCTCTAGAATCAAGTCTCAAAGAGTAAATTGTTTTTCCATAACACAAGTATAAACAAAATATTCTCTTACATTGTCGTAGAACCGGGTCTTAATTATCTAGCTCTACCCAATAAATACAAGAAGAAGAAAACAAGAAAAACAATACATGTATACTTATTTTCTTGGCGAATAACATTATGCTTCAGGAAACACTTGTAAGATTGCAATGAAGATGCATAATAAAGAAAATATAGATATTATGGTATATATTTTGTTAGATAATCACCACAAATGTGGTTCACTTTATTGAATATTTTTAATAAAATCACAAACCTCGTATAATGATAACAATATAAGATCCTATTTGGAACTCATGATGATGATGAAGCTTAGGCATAACCGCACATTCCATAGACACAATATTCACCTACTTCACACCGATGGTTACACTCCCCACAATGCCTCTTATCGAAGTTGGTGTCCACACATTGCCCTCTACAGCATGTTTCTGTGAACTTGCACTTTTTCTTGCATGCACCACAGTTGTGTCTGTCATACCCTACATCCATGCACTTGTTGTTGCAACATGTGGAGTTCCTCACACCCGTCAAATAGCACACCTCGTGGTCCTTGTGGCAGTGATCAGCAGCATTAGGGTTTTTGACTTGAGCAAGGAAGCGACTCACCCTCTTGGAAGGGAGAAGAATGTTCTTGTCACGAGTGGTGGATGATGGTGATGAAGATGGAAGATCATGCTGCAGAAGAGGAGGGTTTGATTCCTCTTGAGTGATGGTCTTCATTGTGAGTGTGATGGACAAAGCCATGGTTGTTGCTACGATGAATATTACCTTTAGGAGCCCCATGGCTTTGCCAGTAAAGAGGTGGTTGGAGGTGTACTCAGAAGGAGATGATGAAGATGAGAAAAGGGTTTTTGTTTGTGTGCTTGGAAATGAAAATGTGGTAGAAAATGAAGGGGGAGGGTTAGGGTTTATAAGAAGGGAAGTAGGGGGAGAAGTTGACGCCGCAAAAGTGGTAAAAGTTTGCATGGTGCATGCTAGTAGAAGAGTGTGATGGAATTCTAATGCATATTCTATTGTTTGACCTCAAAAAGCTTCACCCACCTATGTTACTTGAGCACCACAATACCCTCCATTTTAGACTCTTTTTTCCTCCATTGTCCATTGTACCCTTCAGTTCTATGATGCAAGCAACTTGAATATGGAGAAGCTATTCACATGTTATGTTGTGAGAGAGTCAAAGGGTAGTAATGACTTTTCAGCATTGCATGAGCCACCACATCTGATGAAACCGCAGTGGACGGCCTGAGGAAATTCAGGCACACTGCTAGGGTAAGCAAAGGCATTTCGTCATACACGTTAACGGCATAACTTATATTTTACAAAAATCCACCCACTACGTTTCTTCATGCAAAACAAATTCCAATCAACTTTAATTGCTTCAAATTAATTATTTTTTTACAAAAAAAAGAATGATACGTTAAATATTTTCCTAGAAATAATCATAATATGAGTAGATAAGTAACTTAAGAAAGAGATAATGTGAAGAAAAGGTGAGAGGTATTGATTAAAACTTGAACATATAAAATAATGGAAAGTAGTAACTAGTACACGTGTGGTGTGTAAAGCATATAAACAAATATGAGCAATAGAGAATGAACCTTATGATAGGTTGTTGATACTTGAGAGATGATACATACATAGAGTTTGAATATTGGTCCAATTTCCTTTTAGGTTTGACTAGGGATTTTTTAGGTCTTTGTGCTTTAGTTATTGTCATAATTGCTTTATTAGCAAAGGAAAACGTAAAATGTAAACAAGAGCAGAGCCATGGAGGTGTAGCCACGATAGTTCAATTTTTCCACCACATACATAAGAAATATTCTAATGCTAAACGCGTATTATTATTTTGTTACAAAATTTTGCGTAAGCAACAACATACGTATCTTGTTGTTGTTATAGGTGTAATTTCTAGCAACTTAAATTTGATCATGTAAAGAACGGAGTGAGACGAGCATTCTCACGTATTTTTGGAATTATATTAAAATATAAAATTTTAATATAAAGTACAAAACAAAATATTTCTTAAATATATAGTTACATTATTAGAAAATAATTTTTTTATCTTGATTGACATTCTATATCAATTGTCAGTCCATCTAAAAAGTAAATGTTTATTATAGGTAGGCATTAAATTAATATAATATTATTAAAAAAATCTTAGACTCTAAACTTTAAGAATATTAAAAACATCTTCAAAACAATAAGATCAGTTCATGCTCATTATAATAATAGAATAATAATAGAGTTGATCTAATTTGTGAACTAAAGTGTAAAGTTAGTGTGAATTTAATCTATACTAATTAAAATAAATATTAAAAATAAATAAAGTTAGTATTAACCTAATTGATATTAATCTTATTTATTTTTAATTTTTATATTTATTTAAGTTAACATCGGTTAGATTGACATTAATTTTATTTATTTAAGTTAATGTTAATTAATATTTATTTAACTTAGTATCGGTTAAGTCAGTGATAATTTATATACAAATTCCAAATAATTCCATTCAATGCTAAGATGGAGAAGGAGAACAAATGGGTTATGGGTCTAAACGGAGAAGGAGGGTGGGTAGAGGATCCTCCAACGATAAAAGGGCTAGTTAAAAATTATATGGAGGAAAGATTTGCAGCAAATCAAAAGGTGGGGTTGTCACCAGATGAGATCTCCTTTTAAGTCATTATCCACATTGGAAAATGAGCAGTTATGTAGAACTTTGACTGAAAAATGAGATTATACAGGTTATGGGGTAGTGTGGTAGCTCTATGAGCTTAGAGTCCGATGGTTTTAACTTTAACTTTATGAAAAGAAATTGGGATATTATAGGTGGGATATAAAAAAGGTAGTTTTTAGTTTCTTTGATATAAGTTTCATTTCAAGAGAGGTTGTAATGATGTCTTTCATTACATTACATTAGTGTCTAAAAAGGATAATCCATTATCATTGAATGATTTTAGGCCGATATACACTAAAAAAAACTCAATTTACTTACGGATTATTATCTATAGATATATATCCGTATGTAAACTCAATATTACTTACAGATTATTATTTACGGATCTGTATTTGTAAGTATTACCCACGGATTTAAGTCCGTAGATATTATCCACAGACATAGATTCGTAGATATTATCCACAGACATAAATTCGTAGATATTACCCACAGACATAAATTCGTAGATATTACCCACAGACACAGATCCGTAGGTATTATCCATGGATATTGGTATATAGGTATTACTCACGAACTATTTCCGTAAATAATACCTACAGACCTATGTTCGTGGGTAATAACTACAAATCTATGTCCGTGGATAATACTTAAGAACTTATATTTATAATAAAAATATTATTATCTCTTATCAATGATGTTCGTATTGATTTATTAATAATAACATTAATAAAAGTGAATATTGTTAACAATATTAATATTTTTATTGATATTATTAACATTATTGATATTTTTAACACTTTTATTACTATTATTATTATTATTATTATTAAATTTGTATTATTATTAATATTACTGCTAATATTATTGTTTTTATTTTCTAATATTGTTAGTTATACTATTATTAAAATTATAATTATTATTATTATCAGTATTATATATTTTTTAATATTTTTAAAGTTTTTAATATTATTAATATTTATACAAAAAATATTATTAATGTCATTGATAACATTATTATTATTATTTATATATATAGAATATTATTAATACTTCTATTCATATTATTTATATTTACATTAATAATATTTATAATATTATTATATTATTATCAACATTATTTATATTTATATGAAAAATAGTTTTAATATTATTAATATTATTTTATATTATTTTCAGTTATATTAAAAATATTTGTGATATTACTATTATTATTATAATAGCTAATAATAATATTATAAATAATGTTATTATTATTAATGTTAACATTAATATTCTTAATTCTAATATTATTATTATTATTAATGTTATTTTTATTACCCGTATTAATATTATTAATAATATTAGTATTTTAAATTTTATTAATTTATTATTATTATTATGAATCTTATTAATATTATTTTTATCAATATTATTAATATTATTATTGATATTATTTATATTATTGTTAATATTATTATTATCGCTTTTAATAAAAATCATAATAATAAGAATAATAATAACATTATTAATGATAATAATAATATTATTATTATTATTATTATTAATATTATTATTAATAATATTAACAATCATAATTATGAATATAATCATAATAAGAATAATAATAATCATAATAAATAATGAGATATGTAAAAGGATATGATATAAAATAAGAATAATAATAAATAATGAGATAATTAGAAGGATATAAAAATAATCTTGATAATCATAATTAATAAAAAAAATATAATGTTACCCACTGATCAATATTAGTGGGTAATATAAACTTATACCCACAGAATAAATTCTGTGGAAAAATTACCCATCAATCAAAGTTGGTGGGAAATTTACCTATGGATTTTAACAATGGAAAATTTACCTACAGATTTTAACTCGGTGAGTAATGTTTAATTACCCACTGATTTTGGTCATTACCTACGGATTTTGACTGTAGGTAAATATAGTTTTTTTGTAGTGATATCTGGTGTGTTGTGTTTATAAGATTATTTCCAAGAAATTGGCTAATAGAATGAAATATGTGCTACCAAGTATAATTGATATATGTCAATCCGTATTTATTGGAGGATAGGGGACTGTTGGATAACGTCTTGGTTGCAAATGAGGCAATTGACTATATGAAAAGGGAGAGAAAGAGTGACACCTTAGTCAAAGTGGATTTTGAGAAAACATATGATTATATAGACTGACAGTTCTTATATTATATAATGGGTAGACTAGGTTTTAATAGTAGGTGGATAAAATGGATAAAGGCTTGCTTAGAATCCGCTTCTATATTTGTTTTAGTGAATGGGAGCCCCTTAGAGGAATTCAAACCTAAGAGAGGTGTAAGACAAGGGGATCCCCTAGCTCCATTCTTATTCTTGATTATAGCAAAGGGCATGACAAGGTTAGTTAGAGAGGCTTCAAGTAAAAATTTGTTGGAAGGATGGGCACAATACACAAGACTTAGATTACCAAAAATCTAAGAGAAAGGGTTAAGGTAAGTTCACACATCTAAAACTGAGTGTCTACTAGTGTGTATAAACTCCCTCATCAACTTCTTACCACCTGATAAAAATTTAACTAGAAATATTTTAGGTATTTGTGCTTTAGTTATTGCCACAATTGATTTATTAGCAAAAGAAAACTTAAAATATAAACCAGAGTAGAGCATGGAGGGTTAGCCACGATAGTTCCAATTGTTCCACCACATACATAAGAAATATTCTAATGCTAAACGCGTATTGTTATTTTGTTACAAAATTTTGCTTAAGCAACAATATACTTATGTTGTTGTTGTTATAGTTGTAATTTCTAGAAACTTAAAATTTGATCATGGTAATAAAACAGATTCTAAAGCACTAGTGGTGGCTCAAGACTTAAGCCTAAAGCGAATTAAAAAAATAAGACATTTTCTAAATTAATAAAATAATTAAAATTATGATATTTTTATCTAAAATTTATTTTTCGAGTTTTTTATGATGCAAAATTATCTATTAAATTATCATAATTAATTTAATCCAAAATATCCTTTGGTAGAAGAAGAAAATAAAGTATATATACGTTGTAATACTCCAAAGAAAGATGTAGCTCTAGTACAAGAGTTAGTCATATCACAAAGTACTAAGTTTAGACTATGACAACCACATGGAGTATAAAATTCTCTAGGATTAATATCAAGACATTTTTTTGCACACCTTGATGTTTTCCTTTCATATTAGACCCATTATCATATCCTTGTCTTGTAAGGTCATTAATATCAAGTCCAAGGACTTTTAGTTCATCTATATTAACATTACAAAGATGTTTTCCACTTGTATCATTTACTTTTAAAAATTAAAAAAAAAATACTGGTTAACTTATATTGGAGTTGATGAAATATCCACACATCGTAATACAATAATACAAAAGACATTTGTTCTTGATGACTTATATCTGGAACACAGTCAAGTATGATTGAATAATATTTCGCATTCATAATTTTTTTTATAATTTTTGTTTTTATTTCACTTGCTAACAAATTTATCAACTTTTTTTGTATATTATGTCCAAGGTAGTGATTATGAATTTCTCATTTTTAATTAAATGAATATGTTCTTGCATAGTTGGATTAAATTCTACAATCATTTCTATCAACCTTAAAAAGTTTTCATTACTTTCTTGGTAGATCTTCTTAACTTTTCCAGGCAAGGCTAAGTTTTTTTTACCAAGAGTTTTAATAACAGCAATAATTCTTAACAATGCCTTTCTCCAGTGTTCCTTATCTTTATTTTATTTATTTATTCTTGAGCATGTTTATCTATTATTTTATCTTTTGAAAATCTCATCCAGATCAATCCACACATTCATATTAGTAATGTATTCATCACTTATTTCATGGCTCTTTAACTTAGCACTAAGATTTCTAGAATCTCTACTACTTGCCTTACCTAGTTTACTAGTACAATGGGTGGCTCAAGGCCCAAGCAGATAAAGCAACGGCTTTAGGCCTCAAGGCATTAAAGGCCTAAAAAAAATTTAATATTCATATATTATTATAAAATAAAAAAAATAATTTTAAAATTATATTAAAAAAATTTAATTAAAAATTTAAAATATTTTAACTGACTTTAAGTTTACATCAGTGCTATAAATATTATCTATTGACTTTAAATTTATATTGATACTGTAAATATTATTTATTGATAATATTCTTGAAACTTTCTTTTAATAAATTAATAATATTTTTTAAAAAAGAAATTGAATAGTCAAGAAATCCTACTTATCAAAACTTTTTAATTTTTTTATTTCTTCCCTATATTCCAACATATTGACATCATTTCTCTTTATATGTCCTTTCATTATCTGACTCTTTCACTTCTCTCATCCCTTATTCACTTATCACCTTCCTTCTTTCTTCCTTCCTTGGTATCTTTATTCTTTCATAATATTATTTCAATTTGTTAGTTTTCAATTTCATATTTGGTTCATCATTCAATACTATGGATTTATATCCAGGCGTCTTTATTTGAAGACTTGGAGCGGTAGATTTTGCTCCTATTGAGTGCATCAATATTAAGTACAAATAATATGAGATTGATGAATTGATTTCAATTTTTTTTATTTTTCATTATTTTTTAATTAATCTTAAAATAATTTGTTCAGATATAAGGAAGAGAATTTAGAATTTATAAATTATATTTAAAGACTTACCAAAAGACAGGATCGAAAGGTAGTAGGAGACTTGAGACTTTAAGACAATATACTACAATCAAGTTCATGTCTTAAGAATCAAATTTTATCTTTTTAACTTAGTTTCATTTTATATACTTATAAGTTATATTCAATGTGATATATGTTATAGTTTTTTAATTTTATATAAAAATATACAAATATGTCAATTAGAAGATTTAAATCAGGTTATTCAAAACTTAAAAAAAAAAAGTTAAACTTAGGTGAGTCTTCTTTGAATGAAGAAGATAATAATATAAATATAGGTGAAGATAACAATATAAAGGTGAGTCTTCTTTGAATGAAGAAGATAATAATATAAATATAGGTGAAGATAACAATATAAATATAGATGAAGATAATAATAAAGTAGTCAAAGAAGATAATAATTTTGATTCTCAAATTCATGATAATAATTTTGATTTTCAAACTCATGATAATAATTTTGATTCTAAAACTCAGTATAACGAGAATAAAATTGCATGACAAAATGATTTTAATATTAAAAATATATATAATCCAAGCCAATGAAAGGATATTGATACGAAATTGAGAGACTTATTAGTAGAAAAAAGGCCTTATTAGGATAACTGATATACATTTTCCAAAAGATAAATACTCAAGACATTTAGAATTGATTATTTTTTATATATTGTAGATAAAGCAATTACCACACTCCAAAATAGATTTGAACAATTTAAAATATATGAAGATATTTTTGGTTTTTTATTTAGTATTAAAAAATTAAAGTGATTGGGTTGGGTACTTTTGAAAAAAAAATGCTTAAACCTTTACAAGTATTTGAAACATTATAATTTGTCATGTTGGCTTAGATTTATTTTCAGAATTAAATATCTTAAAAGAGATTATAGGATTGGAAAATGATAAACCAATTGACCTTCTTAATTATATAAAAAGAATAAATTCTTTTCTAAACAATGCATATATAGCATATAGGATAATGTGAACAATTACAGTATCAGTTACTTCAGTTGAAATGAGTTTTTCAAAACTTAAACTAATAAAATCTTATTTAAGATCAACCATGTCTTAATAAAGATTAAATGGATTAACTTTATTGTTTATTGAAAAAGATATTTTAAATGGAATTAATTATAATAATTTAATAGATAATTTTGCATCATAAAAAGTTCATAAAATAAATTTTAAGTAAAAATATCATAATTTTAATTATTTTATTAATTTAAAAAAGACCTCATTTTTTCAGTTGCTTTAGACCTCCTAAAGTCTTGAGCCGCCACTTACAAGTATATATATATATATATATATATATATATATATATATATATATATATATAAACATTTATATTTATATTAAGCTTTTTCCTTATGATATTATTATGGAAAAATATTATTTTTCTCTTAGAATTTGTTATTGTTTTTGTTTAGTCTATATTTTTATTGCTTTATTTTTTAAATAGTCACAGTTTAAAAAAATTCACCCTCTATTACTTAACCATCATTCACTATTTGTTATTTAACCTTCACTTTTACTTTGGCTTATTTTTTGTAAACATAAAATGTGAAGGGATCTAAGGGAATTGTACAAGACATATTTGACAGTCACAACATTGCAGAGAGAATAGACATAGAGGTTTTGTCCTGAGAGTTCAAGATGTCAGGTGTTAACAATAACAGCGAGGAAGGCAAGAAGCCCAACGAGCAAGGAGCACACATTAACCTTAAAGTAAAGGGGCAAGTATGTTCTTTTGTTTGTAAATTATTTGTTTCTTTTCATTTCTAGGGTTTTGCTTTTCTATTAGATCATGTTACTTGAGTGTCATAAATCTTCGATTTTGCACTCTTGTGAGTTTGAGATCGTTTTGCAGTGTGAAGGGGCAGGTACGTTCTTTTGTTCGTAAATTTATATTTGTTTGTTTCCATTTCTAGGGTTTTGCTTTTCTATTATATCATGTTACTTGAGTGTCGTAAATCTTCGATTTTGCACTCTGATGAGTTTGAGATCGTTTTGCAGTGTTTATTATATTATGATTATGTGTCAATGTATACCTCTTCTCTAATTAATTTTTTGCAGTGTTTGAGATCGTTTTGGTTTGGATTTATGGGCTTGGATAAAAATTGAAATTTGATGTTTTCTTTTAAAATTGTTAATTGGATGTGATAGGATGGGAACGAGGTGTTCTTCAAGATTAAGAGAAGCACTCAATTGAAAAAACTTATGAATGCTTATTGTGACCGACAGTCAGTTGACTTCAACTCCGTTGCTTTTCTCTTTGATGGTCGTCGCCTTCGTGCTGAGCAGACTCCTGATGAGGTTTGTGTTTCCTTCATCTTTCCTCATGGATTCTACATCTCAACTGTTCAGCTTTTGGTTTTGACTTGAACTTTTATTTTTGCAGTTGGAAATGGAGGATGGTGACGAAATTGATGCAATGCTTCATCAGACTGGAGGTTATGTACTCTGAGCATATCTGCTTCCCCTTCCATGGATGTAACTGAGTTAAGAAAGATATTTTTATGAGTGAATATTGAATATCATTCTCTTGATTATAAGTTATAAGCTCAATATAAATGTTGTACTGTTTTATTAACTAATAGAACATATTTGTGGTACTTGACATATCTAGTTAAGACAATTTATTAAATAGTAAACTTATAATTAAGTTAAATTCTTTGTTGATTACATGTTTTTATCTAGTAAAATAAAAAATCACACATGAACGCACACACATCCATACACACACATATTCATCATAAATAATAAGTTGATGATCCTCCATCACACACATATTCATCGTAGATTATGAGTTGATGATCCTCCATGGTTGTCTCTAACTTTTTTTATGTGACCTTTGGAATTTGTTTGTTTCCAATGGTGTATAATTGACATTTCCTTTGTGAGCATTACCTTAATGGGATTAAAGCTACCTTTAGCTCTAACATTGGTTAGAAGTTTGAAATAAGAGGGGAAAGGTATCCTTCAAAATTTTTAACTTAGTTAGTTATCATGTTGACTTACCACAACAAGTTCAAACTTGGAGTATTATTCAATGAACCATCTTTGCTTCTTATGAGAACCACTAATCTTTTCACTAGCTGACGAGGAGGAACATAAGTATAAATTAGAAGCATGTTCGCCTTTTTACAGAAGTCATAACAGGATTGTTAGGCACCCCTTTAACTCTTGGTTATAAAGTTTCTGGAGGTAAAGAAAGAGAAGTAATGACATCCACCTTTGCAACCTCAACTACTGCATCAATTTTCTTATTCTTTACGAGCCTTCAGAGATTAAATAACAAGTCTTTCTTTAAAATTAGTACACTAGCATCCATATCTTTTTATAGTCAATATCTTTTCCAAAATTCATACTTAAAAAAAGATAAATATATGTATTACAAATAATACAAAGGCAAAATATCAAGTACAGAAATATTTTTACCTACAAATCAAGTGATGAGTAGGTTCCTACTACTTATCAGGTGATGAGAATTACTAATTATTTCAATGCTATTAACAGGTAAAAATATCATAATTTTAATTATTTTATTAATTTAAGAAATGCCTCATTTTTTCAATTCGTTTTAGGCCTCCTAAAGTCTTGAGTCGTCACTGAGTACAACCAATAACATTAAACAATTTACAACAAAAACAAAATACTCTATCTAAATCTATAGAATAAATGAGTCATTGTCTTTCATGTTTCTCCCCGTTAGACAATTTTTGGATGTAATATGATACAAAAAAGTGTCTTGAGTATTTATCTTTTGGAAAATCTATATCAGTTATCCTAATATGACATTTTTCTATTAATAAATCTCTTAATTTTGTATCAATATATTCCCATTAACTTGGATCATACATATTTTTAATATTAAAATCATTTTGTCTTTCAATTTTATTCTCGTTATTCCTTCTTGCTTACCAGCTTCATAATCCACCTTAGCACTTTTGCACCATTGACACATAAAGATTGTACTGATTGGATAACATGGTATTCTGTAAGTCTTCTGCACCCATATCATCATCTCTGTTTTGAATTAGGGTCAATCTTTGTCATCTCTGTTTTGAACTAAGGTCAATCTTTGTTAATCTTTTTCAAAATTGGGTAGCCAGGTAGCGTTTTTATTGGTATATTGAGGGTTGTATGTTGACTTTGTCATTTTTCACAAGTGAGATTCAATTTGCACAAAAATTTACTTCTTCTAACAACTAAGAAGTTTTTTTAATAGATTGGCAAATGTGAAAAATAAGCATCAAATGCATTAATGTTGTTTCATATTTCAACCAACACTTGATTATGACATTAAAGGAACGCATAAGGTTCATACTTTCCATTTTGTTACATGAGTTCAAAAGTCCTTCTCATCAATCACATATCAAAACAGAGGAAACTACCTGGACGTAATTGTCATATATTTTAAAAGAGATTCATAATTTCCTGGAAATACTTCCACTTTCACCTTGTTGGATTACAAATGGAAGAACATACTTCTACACAAAACATTATAACTGTATTTTTTTTTTCAAAATAAGAGCAAACATGAACGCGTGAGGTTCCTACTTTCCATATTTGTTACATTAGTTCAAAAGTATTTCGACAAACCACATACCAAAATAAGGAAACTACCTAGACATGGGTGTCATACATTTTAAAAGAGCTTCATGAATTCCTGTAATTACTTTCATTTTGACCTTGTTAGATCACAAATGGAAAAATACACTTCTTTACACAACATTGAAACTATATTTGTTCAAAATGAGAGCAAACATGTGAAGTTCCTACTTTTCATATTTGTTACATGAGTTCAAAAATAATTCTCAGCAAACCACATATTAAAACAGAGGAAACTACCTGGATATGGTTGTCATACATTTTAAAAGAGTTTCATAATTTTTTGCAAGTACTTCGACTTTGACATTATTGGATCACAAATAAAACGACATGTTTCTTTACACAACATTAAAACTGTATTATTTCAAAACGAGAGCAAACATGAACACACGAGGTTCCTACTTTCCATATTTGTTATATGAGTTCAAAAGTATTTCACAGCAAACAATATATCAAAATAGAGGAAACCACCTAGATGTAGTTGTCATATATTTTCAAAGACCTTCATAATTTTCTGAAAGTACGTTCACTTTGTCTTGTTGGATCACAAATGGAAGAACAAACTTCTTTACACAACATTAGAATTGTATTTTTTCAAAATGAGAACAAATACGAATGTATGAGATTCCTACTTTTCATATTTGTTACATAAGTGCAAAAGTCTTTCTAAGAAAATAACATACCAAAATAGAAGAAACCACCTCGACGTAATTTCTTAGAAATACTTCCACTTTGACCTTGTTGGATCACAAATGGAAAAACATACTTCTTTACATAACATTATAACTATATTTGTTCAAAATAAGAGCAAAAATGAATACATGAGGTTCCTACTTTCCATATTTGTTACATGAGTTCAAAAGTCATTCTCAACAAACTACATATCAAAACAAAGGAAACTGCCTCAATGTGATTGTCATACATTTTAAAATAGCTTCCTAATTTCTTGAAAGTACTTCGACTTTGACCTTGTTGGTCTCAAATAGAAGGACAAACTTCTTTACACAACATTAGAACTGTATTTGTTGAAAATGAGAGCAAACATGAACACGTAAAGTTTCTACTTTTTATACTTGTTATATGAATTCAAAAGTCTTTTTCAACAAACCGCATACCAAAATAGAGAAAACCACATGAACATGGGTCTCATATATTTTAAAAGAGCTTCATAAAAAAGTTTCACGAAGTTCACATAAAAAAAAAATGTTCCTTTTTAACCTAGAATACCTTGTTTAACCGTGCACGTGAAAAGAAATACACACTAAACACAAGAGAACCTTAACGTAGCACAGGAAAAAGAGCAGGAGACAAGAAGAATGTGAATTCACACAAGAAATCAAAGAAGGGTTGAACAAAAGAGAAAGATAGATAAAAAATGAAAACCTAAAATTTTTAAGTTTTTTATCATCTAAATTTCGTAAATCCCATAACTTATTAAATATTCTTTTTCTTGCAACGTAAAAATGTCAAATGGAGATAATAACATATAACGGTGTCAAACTATCATTATATAGGATTCAAACACCACTCATATATAAGAAATTTGCATTATTGCAATTGTGTGTTATCTATGACTAAGTCTTGAATTATGCTAAGATAAAGATTTTGATGTAGATTTAATATTTTGTTTCTAAAAATGATATTGTTCTTTATGTGATCGTATTGACCAAACTATTATTATCGTAACACATATTTATTAGAAATTTTTTAAAAATTGACATAAATTCATAAAAAAAGTTAAATATTTAAAAAAAATACATTTATGTGTGAAGTTGTATATAGTTTATAAGTTAACATAAAAAGTCATTTATAAACATAAAATCTTAAAATAACTAAGTACATTCCAAATCGTACCATAACTAACGTGTAGTAACTACAACTATATCAACCTAATTAAAAATGGAATAGTATGATATACAGTAGCCACCTATATACTGTTTTGATCAAAATTCTTACGAGTTCAAAACCAATATGTATCTTCTAAATGAATAATGCTTAAGAAAGTTATATTCATAATTTATTTAAAGTTAATTTATAAGTACGATATTTTTTACTTAATTCAGTGATAAATATACTCCTACTTTTCTTCCTGAACCTCCATTGCTATTAACTGCACCTCATACTAACAGAAAAAAGACAAAAAAAAAAAATATCTTTTCTCACTCCATCGCTGTTGTCGCTACTTCCATTATCATTGCTAGTGGCACCTCCATTCTTCACTGTACTCTCTGAGAGGAAGAAGAAGAGAGCTCATTCTGAGAAAAAAAAAAAAAACTCATTCCGGAAAAGAGCTTATTTTGAAAAGCACATTACAAAAGCTATGATATATGTTATGAATAGTTTGTTCTGAAAAACTTTCTAGAATATATTTAATATGTTTCACACAGCGATTCTATAAATCCTTTTCTAAAAATTCTATTTTGAAGATCCTATTTTGGAATCATGTTCTACATTCATAATCAGAAATTCACTTTATAAAGTATGAAATGATAATTTTAAAAATTATGGTAGTGCAGTTAGAAATTGTGGGGTATAGGAAGAAAAATCTTCCTTGTGACTTATTTGTGGTCCGAATAGGAAATACTTTCGGCCCAGCCTTCATATTTAAGCATCTGCTTGGACAAAAAAGTGACGTGGCCTAAGGTGATGGGCCAAGAAAGGACAAATTCTTCCTCCACCCTCATACCCTCTTCCTGCACCCCCATACAAAATTTTAATTCTACAACTGCCCTTGTTAAAATTACCTAAATACCCTTCTTTTATTAAGCAACTTTAAAATTTCTGGTAGGACACCCGAATGAGGCCATCCGGTTCTCATTTTTTGAAATTTGAGAACCGGATAGCCTGACGTCCGGTTCATAAATTGTTAACCGGATGGACTGGATGGGGGGTGCCATCTGGTTTGTAAGTTGTGAACTGGACGCCACCCCGTCCGGTTGTCATAAGGTAAAAAAATTACAAACCGGATGGGTGGTAGGTGGACCTCATCCGGTTTGTAAATTTGTGAACCGGATAAGGGTGTCATCCAGTTCACATTTTTTCAATTTTTTTAAATGCATTGTGACAGATTGGTGAGGAGCATTAATGTACTTGAAAGTAAAAAAGAAATGAATAGTCTCTTCTTTTGCTGCTGTGTTTACTTTTCATTCAATTTCCAACCCCAATCCCATCTTAAATGAAGAGTCTCTCCTCTCTCCTGCTCCATTTAATCAATTCATTGGTTCATTGGGTTTCATAAAACTAAATTAATAGGCAAATAAAGAGTCAAAGAAGAGTCTCCTCTACTGCATTACACATAGTGTCTCTTTGACTCTTCATTTGCCTTAATTAAATTAATTTAATTTTATGAAAGCCAATGAATCAATGAATGAATTCTTGGAGAGCAGAGACTCTTCATTTAAGATAGGGTTGGGGTTGGAAATTGGAATAAGAAGTAAATACATCAAGAGACTTTTCATTTCTTTTTTACTTTCAAGTATTAATTTAATTGGATAGTGATAGGTAACAACTAACCAACTCCTCTGCTCCTCCCCAATCTATATTAATTTTAATTGGGTGGTGATAGGTAACAGCTAACCAACTCCTCTGCTCCTTACCAATCTATCACAGTGCACTTTAAAAAAAATTGAAAAAATATGAACCGAATGGCACACAACCGGACGGGGTGGCGTCCGGTTCACAACTTACAAACCGGATGACACCCCCCATCCAGTCCATCTGTTTAACAATTTATGAACCGGACGTCAGGCTGTCCGGTTCTTAAATTTCAAAAAATGAGAACCGGATGGCCTCATCTGGGTGTCTTACCAGAAATTTCAAAATTGCTTAATATAAAAAGGGTATTTGGATAATTTTAATAAGGACAATGATGAAATTAAAATTTTGTATGGGGGTGGAGGAAGAGGGTATGCGGGTGGAGGACCTAAGGCATGATGGTAACATTTGAAACGAGAAGAAAAAACATATTAAGAGTTAGAAATGAAAATTGTTTGATTGAAGAAAATCAGTAGTGATAAGAGAAATTAAAAAGGGTTAAGTTCTACATTAAATTTTTTACATTAAAATGGTCAGAAAATAATGAAAAATGATTATAAAAAAATAATTACATTAAATTAATTTATTTTTTCTTCTAAAATATTTATAAAATATTTTTCATCCATGGCTTTTTAGGAAATGGAATTTTCCTTTCCTTTTCAATCGAAATGCTACACCTCTAAAAAATTTAAAAGACAATTTTAGAGAAGTAAACAGAACATATAATGTACTCACACTAAATTTAATTATATCACAATCAACGTTATTCTTTAATTAAAGAACAAAAAAATATTGGACATAAATAATAAAGGACATCGATTAATCAACCACTAAACTAACATCTTAACCTTATCCAACACGATTAAGATTACCGAAAAAGATGGAATTATATAATTAATTAGATTTGACCTTGAAACTTTCACAAAACCTACCACATAGAGTAGGTTCAATCTATTAAGAAGTTATGTAGACTTTGAAAGTTTTATCATTATTTTCTTCAAAAATTGAAGTTTTGAGAACATACACTCAAATATTCACAAATATAAAGTGATATGATTATGGATAACATGATAATCTAGAAAATATTAAATTAAATTTCATCCTCAATTTTTGTGATAGTGTGGTTTTAGTCTTTTAAATTTTAATTATGTCACTTAAATTTGTTAGATATTACAAATATGTAATTTTACAGCAATTTTTTCAACCGGATAAGTTGCTGAAAAAAAAAATGTAAAATGCGAATCTTGGTGTGTCATAAAGCAATTCATACTCAATTTTTATTTCAATAGAAAATATAAGGCACATTTTTTTCTGAAGTTTAATGATAAAATTTAAATAAATGAAAATTAAATATGTCTTTCTAAAAAATTATATATAAATTACAACATTCAATTTTTTTTTATTATAAAACTTCATATTTTTAAAGTATCGAATTTTTACATTTTCTCTAAATTTTTAGATTGGTCGTAAATCTTTATTGTTATCAAATCTTATATTTAAGTAGACACGAGAAGATAAACTAATAATACTTTATGAGAATTTTGTAATAGATAATTTATTTAGTTTCTTATAATTTATTTATTTTTTTCCTTTGCATTTGATTAGATTCATGTCTTCAAGGTTTATCGAAATTTTCAAATATATTAGTAAACTAGTTTGATATTTTTATTTTTATTTTTGTTTGGAGGGACAAAACGGGTCAATCTGATTTACAGTTGATTCTTACCTACAATAATTTAAATTATATATTATTATATATTTATATCATTCAAATAATATAATATAAAAATAATTAATCGTTTAAGTTATCTTTTTCATTTTAACTTTCAATTTAAATAAGAGAGGACTAAGAGATCCGAATAAATTGACAATCAAAATAGCAACTCAGTCCATTAAGAATAAAAAATATATATAAATTGAATTTGTTTGGATTAAGAAAAAATAATAAATTTGAATGAAAAGTTTATGATAAATATAATTAATGTGACTGAAAAAAATTATTTTTTATTTTCTATTTTAATCATATTATATTATAATAAATAAAAACGTAAATATTAATAAAAAATTAAAAATATTATCAATTATATCCAAATTATGACATAATTATACGTTTCAATTCAAATCTTTGCAAATATATATATGATAAAATTTTTGATGTATTTGTTATCTTAAATTTTGTTAATATTTTTTCTTTACCTTTTACCTTTTTTTTCTTCTTTTACAGTTAAATTTTCGTGTTTCTTTTCTCAGATCCAAGCACACTAAAGTGATTGTATATTTTTTGAATCTAATGAAGAAAAATATGTGAAAAGATTAAGCTTGAACATAACCCACCAACATTTGAATCAAACACATGCAAATTAAGTATGATGTTGGTGGAAGGTTAAGTAGTCATATTCGTTTTCGTTATTATTAACTGAAGAATTTTGAAGTCTGTGTTCTTACTTGTTTTTCCTGTTTTAATATCTGAACGCGAAGTGACGATTCATAAGACTGCCCAATATTTTATTTCTTCTCTTTGAAAATTGAACGTTGTGAGGTAGAAAAAGTGGGAGCAATGACTCATGAGAAAGTTTTGACTGCTAAAAAAATATACATATTCAAACTATGTTTCATTTTGTGATTTGACTTAATAATCCTTCCTTCTTTTCTCCACAACTGGGCAACAGATTACACGTTGTAAAAAGAAATTCATGTTAGGAGTAAACTCATATCCAAACACTTCTAATTAAAATAAATAAATAATGTATCTTATAAATTCATTTATATACAAATTAATTTTAACTTATTTAAAATTTTGATTAGATTAATTTTTTACTTTATTGTCATTTTTTTATTCGATTGTCCATCTTTTGAGTATCATTATTTGAGTGTTGATAGAAATATTTTTATAGAGCAATGGAAAGTTTGAAAGATTATTAAAATTTTACTAAATTTTAAGAGAGAACTCGATTAGCTTTTCTTTGAGGAAAGATTATTGGTGAAGAGCTTAGAAGATTACTTCCATTTTGGTGACTTCATAGAATAAAGAGCTCTCTTGCACTCACGATTCAAAGGTATGTGAGATTTTATAAAGAAAAAATTTAACTACACATGAGAAGCTATGCGATGCACACACAAACAAAACATGTCAAACTTAGGCTAAGTTAGACACCAGCCTTGGAGGAGGAGCTTTGGTTGAGAATTGACCTAAGAAATTAGTTTTTTTACCATCTGGTCTAACCTAATTAATGCCCAATTAGAGACCAGAGCCATTTAAGGTCCAATCATACTTTTACAAATTACTAAATTTCTACAAGATTAGAGAAGAGAAGGAGATTCTAATGATTTAGACTTTAAAGAAGAAGAATAATCACTCCAACTTTAATGATTCTAATGTTTTCTTCCTTTTTTAACATCTCTATCACTCCAACTACAAGTTTTTACTTGAGTAATTTCCTTCATCATTTGAACTTTCACACACTGTTACTTGAGAAATAATGGGCGAGTGGAGATAATAGTTACACAGTGTTTGAGCATCGTTTAAGAAGTGAGACACTACTTAGTACTCAAAAACAACAATTCTCCAACAACAAAAATAACACCTAACACATACTCAAATTCATCCAACTATCAACTATATTAAAAATTAACTCAATATAGATTACTAGTATCATATATATATATATATATATATATATATATAATATAAATTAAATAAAGATGAGAAGTCACTAAGATAGCTTATAAGCTAGGTTATAACTAATAAACTAGCAACTAAATACTTAACCCTTAAAACTTATAAGTTTTTAATTCATAAATTAATTATAAATATAAAATAATTTAAAAGGATTAACAATATAAGTTTTATTATATAAATAAAATATGTTTCTTTAGATAAAAAAATATATATCATCATGTAATTAATATTTTAATTTTTTTAAATTGTAACACTCCAAAATATTTACAAGTTCACAATTAAAATAAGTATAATGTATTATAATGAATAAAATTACGTTAATATAAGATAATAAAAAAATTAAAACAAGCTAAAGAATAACTTATGTCCACACCCACTACACAACCAAAAGTCAGTATAAATTATACAATAAGTTTCTTTTTCAAACACACACATGCTAGTAATATATAAAAATGTTAAAAAAACACTTAGTAAAAACAATTATGGCTACTATATGATAAAGTTAAAGTACCTTAAATTTGAAAATATAACAGTTCATATCAAACTTTTGTAATTTGATCATTAAACATCAATCTCAATTATTACAAACTATACACATGAATTCTTTCACCATATATAAAATCTACACATGAACTTAGGAAGGCCTGTATTAAGTTGACTACTACCAAAGACTAATATCTAACATAATACACTAGACTTAGATTACCAGAAATCTAAGATAAAGGATTAAGGTAAGTTCACACATCTAAAACTGAGTGTCTACTAGTGTATATGAACTCCCTCATCAACTTCTTACCACATGATATCTTAGTCACTTAGATTATCAGTGAAGCTTAAAGATCTCTATTAAAACATAGATGTCAAAACTTAATAAACACAACAAACATAACTCATACATTGTTCAAAAATGTATAACTTCAGTTTCCTGTTAAAAAATATCCTTTCTAAAACCAAGTTGGAAAGAATGAGCATTTTTGGAACAGTGATTACCAATCAAAGAATGTACAAAACAGTCAATTAAATTGTCAAAACAACAAGTTAAAATGGAATAAGTGTGTGTAATCAGTAAGAACAGTTAGCTAAAATGTCAAGACAACTAATTGAATCTTTCTGGCAGAGTTAAATCAACCAAATAATAAATGGTAAATTAGTTTATGAAAATTTGTTCTCTAACACTTAGAAAAATTTCAACAATTCTAGCAGAAAAACAATTAACTAAAATTTGTTTTTAACCAATTAAAAATTTTAAACAGTTATAGTTTTCAATCAAAAGCAGTAAAACATTTTGGAAATCCTCTCACAACACAATTTTATACAAAGTCAGTGTAGGATTAAATGAACAAGAATTTTACCCATAAAAAACATCTAGCTAAAACTGGAAAACAGTTGGCTAAAATTTTGAAAACAATGTTAAACCAGATTTGGTTCAAGATCCACTTGCCGGTTTACATTTTTCAAGTCCTTGACATATCTGTCGGTAATTTGGCAGTCAATTTACTAACAAAATAGATTAATTAATAAATTGATGGTAAATTTATCAACAAATAATTTGGTGATAAATTATTTTGTTGGTAAACCCGTTGATAATTATTGATGGTTTAAATTCGTCAATAAATTGACCACAAAATTTTTCGTTGCTAAAATTATTGACGATAAATTTTTCATCAATAATCTTTTGTCTGTATTTTATGTTTTTTTGTAGTGACTTTGAAATTGACTAAAAAAAAGAAGAAACAAACTTAAATTTATTCTAATCAAACTTCTGATGGGCTAATTCTACATATACATTAATATTTCTTTTATTAATTTTCAATGTGTGTAATTTTCAATTAAACATTAGTTAGTTAAATTTATGAAGTTAAATATATTTGCTTGTTTTCTAAATATTTGAAACTTAAAATTATTATTTTTATTTAAAATTATACGTTTTCTAATAAATTAATTCAAGTTTTGTAAATTAAAAATCAAAATATGTATTGAAAAATTAAACTTTTAATATCAAACATTTGTAAATAGTTACCGTGAGATTAGGGACATGAGAGGATATATGAAGAATTCTTTTAAATTTGAAAATTTATAATTTTAAATAATTAATTAAAACAATAATAAATTTTTATGAATTTTAAAATTTTTAACTAAGCAAAATATTTCACCAAAAAATTATTTGGATCTTTTAATTGATGAAATATTTACAATTTTTTTTATCCAAATACAACTTTACATACAATGAAGGTGTGTTTGAATGAAATGAATTAGAATATCTTAACTTCTGATTTTAAGATTTATACGTGATTTTTTATTTATATCGGATAAAATATTTTGATAAAAATATTTATATAATAAAATATTTGTTTCATTCAATATTTATGATTTATAGATAGAAAAACAAAGAATATAAAATCAATGTTATATTCTAATCTTAAAATAACTATCTTTTTGTTTTCTTACAATTTTGATTGACTAAGAATTAATTAATTTTAGTAACTAATTTTATTCGAAAAAATCAATGTTATATTCTAATCTTAAATAACTATCTTTTCTTTTTTCACAATTTTGATTGACTAAGAATTAATTAATTTTAGTAACTAATTTTATTCGAACATGATTTTTTTAGAAATAATATAGGAAAAATGTTGACCTATTTTCCGGATAGACATATATATATATATATGTTCATGTGAACAACTATCTTTCTCTTTATTTTATTTTTTACGATTAGTTTATTTTTTATTAAAAATCAATTTAGTCTTTTATCTAATTCCAGAACATGATCTTCACTTAAATTTTAAGCAACATTAAATTTTTAAATTTAATTAAATAAAGTAACCTTTTAATTAAAAAACATTTTTAGTAAAATATTTTTTTTAATGATAAACCTTATCTTTTCTTTAAACACATATATAAAAGATAAAATATCTTTTCAACCTTAAGATAAAAAGATAATCATCCTTTAAGAAAGATATTTTAAATGGTTAGTTAAGATAATAAAGCTATAAATATACACTTAATCCCATCGTTAACATCATCTAAAATCAATTGGTTTCATCTATTCTCTTCTTTTTTTCCTCTCATTATGGCTTCCCTTCGAATCGTAATCTTCTTGTTCGCTTTTTTAGTTTCCATCATTGTGATTACTAGCACTTCAGAGTCATGCAACTCTTTCAGGTATTAAAAAATTATCATCTTTGTCATACTCAGAGTCTTCGTCTTTAAAGTTTATTTTTTTACTTTTTATAGTTATTACACTAGCGGAAAAACATATTCTATGGCAGAATATCATCGCGGTTAAAAAGTAACCACAATTAAAAAAATGGTAGTATTTTTGAAATTAAGTGTAACTATATCACCGCGGTTGGAGTGAAAACCACGATGGTAATGTAAAAAATGAAAAATTACATAGCGTCGCGGTTGTTTAAACAACTGTCATGATATCTGCAAAATAATTTAAAAATTATTTTGCAGGGACATACAAACGCGGTTGCTTAACCAACCGCGTTTGTATGTGCCATACAGCGCGGTTCCCTCTACAACCGCGCTGGTATATGCCAACTTTTGTTATTTTTGCACATTCTGAACCATTTTTTAACGCGGTTTCTGAAGAATTGCGATGATATGTTATACTTTCCATCGCAGTTGTACAACTGCGTTTGTATCTTTAGTACTTTTTATCGCAGTTGCATTTATCACGGTTGCACAACCGCGCTTGTAAGCCTTATACAACCGCGATTAAATGTGTTTTTTCTACTAGTGCTATTGTCTTTGCCATTTATATTGCTTACTCTTTTATCTATTTCATCATCATGATCTTTGCTTGAATATTTGTGCAAGGTTAATTTTTTAAAATATAAATACAAAATGATATTCTAATTAAAAGCATTTTTTCATGAAAATGTTTTTTTAAATAGTAAATGAAGAATATATTCAAAATTAAGAATATCAATATCCTAGAAAATGTAAACAATGTCATTTAAATTATTGACTTAATTTTTTTAAAGAAGTTATTGATTTATCCGATATTTTTTTATTCATATTTTAATAGTTGTATGTTTTTTTTTTTTTTTTAAAAATTT
>Ga0209489_100755_pt1 | contig 63824 bp, 22 predicted proteins | sample SiratrowhiteBW_FD_187527 | JGI IMG/M metagenome (GOLD analysis project Ga0209489, IMG submission 187527) | Root nodule microbial communities of legume samples collected from California, USA - Siratro white BW (SPAdes) (version 2) | ecosystem: Host-associated > Plants > Roots > Nodule | place... | reverse complement strand
TCTGAAGGATCTTTTACAGCATTATTGGTGTATGTAGATGATATAATTTTGGCAGGAAATGATAAAGAAGAGATTGATCGAGTCAAAGAAGCTTTGAATAAGACATTCAAGATCAAGGATCTTGGTCATTTAAGATACTTTCTTGGTTTTAAAGTAGCAAGAAGTAATAAAGGGATAATGATGAATCAAAGGAAATATGCATTGGAATTGTTAACAGATGCAGGTCTTTTAGCCTGCAAACCTGCAATCACTCCTATGGATAATCTTGTTAAATTGTCTGCTACTGGAAGTGTGCCTTTTACTGATGTTCATGCCTATAGAAGTTTGATTGGAAGACTTAAGTATCTCACTAATACCCGACCTAACATCACATTTTCTGTTCAACAACTTTCTCAGTTTCTTGATAAGCCTACAATTGCTCACTATAATGCAACAGTTAGAATTCTAAAATATATTAAAGGAGCTCCAAGTCTTGACTTATTTTTCTCATCCAGCAGTTCTACCCATCTCAAAGCTTTTTGTGATAGTGATTAGGATACCTTTAGTGATTCAAGACAATCAGTGACTGGTTTTAGTGTGTATCTTGGAAATTTCCTTATATCTTGGAAATAAAAAAAGCAAGGAACAATATCAAAAAGTTCCTGTGAAGCTGAATACAGGGCAATGACCACTGTTACTTGTGAAATTCAATGGCTAGTCTATCTTCTTCAAGATTTGAAAGTTTCTTTTAAGCAACCATCTCTTTTATATTTTGACAATGACTCAACAGTTCTACCCATCTCAAAGCTTTTTGTGATAGTGATTGGGATACCTGTAGTGATTCAAGACAATCAGTGACTGATTTTAGTGTGTATCTTGGAAATTCCCTTATATCTTGGAAATCAAAAAAGCTAAGGAACAATATCAAAAAGTTCCTGTGAAGCTGAATACAAGGCAATGGCCACTATTACTTGTGAAATTCAATGACTAGTCTATCTTCTTCAAGATTTGAAAGTTTCTTTTAAGTAACCATCTCTTTTATATTTTGATAATGACTCAGCAAGATATATTGCAACAAATCCAGTGTTTCATGAGCGCACCAAACATATAGAAATAAATTGTCACATTGTTAGAGAAAAGTTGAAGAAGGGTCTCATTCATTTGCTTCCCATTTCCACCACAGAGCAACTAGCAAACATTTATACCAAAGCCTTAGGCCCTCAGTCTTTCAAGAATATTTGTTCCAAGTTGGGTCTCATCAATATTTGCTCCCCAACTTGCGGAGGGTTCAGAGGATATGAATATAAGGCTTCTAGAAGGAAAATAATTATGTGATTTGGTGTAGAATCAAATTATCATCAATTCTGTTTTTTTATGATATTATGAGATTGTAATAATTTTATTTTGTTTTCTTTATTTAGTTATATCTAGAATGGGTACACTACTTGTATATATCCAGTTCTCTATTTTGAATGAAAAATAGAAAAAACATAGAGAATATCTTCATTCTCATATCCTTTATTCATTTTTGTTGATCTCTCTATTTTAATAATAGTCCAAAAATATGATCAATAAGAATTGATATCCTAACTCTACTAGTAATAGGAATCAAATAGATGATCATTACTAGGTCTAAACTGGGTGACTACAGCTTGAAACATAGCTAGTCAGAAAAGTTTTAGGAAGAATAATCCTGTCATACATGATTGATGATTCATTTGTTTGGAGGCTGTGTGAGTTCACAACTTAGAGATCTATGACAGGTGCATATCTCGGGATCTATTCAATGATTGATGATTCATTTGTTTGGAGGCTGTGTGAGTTCACAACTTAGAAATCTATGACAGGTGCATATCTCGGGATCTATTCAATGTACGAGTATTACGGAAGTAGAGTAAAGTCTATAGTGTGTTAGTATCTTATAATTGAAATTATTACATTTAATTGACTGATGAATGATCCTGAGACGTTTATGTTGTGTTAATCTTTGTACATTGTTCTAAATGATTTTGAATTACTTAAAATTGAAAATTGGTTAGTTTACCCTTTATCTGGTTGTGTTTGTGTTTTGATATATGTATGTGATAATCGTGTTTCGACACGGGAGCAAATGGTGCTGCACCAAATGAATTCTTGAAAGATCACTTAGGCTACCTAATGCTGATAAGAATAGTGTTTTATTTTGAAAAAGTTATACATGATTTTATAAACATGTTTTAAAATTACAGTTTAATATAGTATTTTGATGCCTATTAACTATGAATTATTGTAAGATATGCATAATTGTGTTATCTTAGCTGTTTAAATAAAAGTTATATTTTGTGAAGTATTATATATATAATCTGAAATACATTAATACATTCTAAATTATATATTTTTTCTAAAAGATATTTTCGAAATGTGTAATTTAAAATGCATTACATTCTGGATTCTGGATTATATATTTCAGAATATATTTTTCAGATCCAAAATATAGAAACACATAACAAATTGTCGAACCAAAATGTATTTTATTAGGGATAGTTTCACCATTTCACCACCTCCATTAATGCAGGTTAAAACATAAGGGTAAAGAATGCAAGAGTCCTCCTTGGCCACTCCAACAATTGCTACCAAACAACATCATTGAGGCAATTACTTCCTGCATCTCACATCTTCTTAACGTACATGCTTAAAATTTGGTGGTGAAACAAATGAATTATCTTGTCTGCCCCTTTCTCACGGTATTCTATTATCATTGTTATTATTATTTTTATTGTCATCTGTTATAAAAAAAAATTAGAGAAGGAGAAGGTTACAATCAGAAGAAAATAAGCTTGTAAAGCTCTACTCAATATGTTCGGAAAAGGTGTTTTCAATGTATTTTAAAAAGCTTATTTTAAAAATTTTATTCTAAAAACACATTGCAAAAGATATATATTTTAAAAGATTTATTCTGAAAATTCTAGAAAACTTGTTTCAAGAATTTTATTATGAAAATCTTGTTTCAAATATCTTATCATATTCTTAAAATATATATATCTATATTTAATGAATTTCAAAAAGTGTGTTTTAACAAAATTTCCAAAACAAATAATCTGAAAATCAATTAGAAAAGTTGTGAGGTGTAGATTGAAATTAAGGGACTGCAGGAAATTGTCAATTGAAGACTTTCATCCCGTCACAAGTTCAAGAAGTCTTTGTTTAGATATACGCACTCAGTGTATATGCAAACGGATCTTCAAGATGTGAGAGAAACAATATTATAATGAAATAACGATGCACAGAAAAATTTCATAATAAAATAAATTGATTTACGAGAAAGTATACATAATTGATTAATTGATTATGCTTTATAAAATCATAATTGAATATATTTAAAATTATAATAAATTACTTTTATTATTTATGTGTATATATGTATTATTTTTTATTTTTTATAATAAAAAAAGATAATTAAAATAATTTAATATTGTATTAATTCATGTTTTTGTATCATAAAAAATAATTAAAATATAAAAATTAAAATAAAAAATAAAACAGGTTAATTTAATATTTTATTAATATATATTATTATAGTATAATAAAATAAATAATTAAAATAAAAAATAAAAAATAAATTAATTTATATTTGTATATTCATAAAGTAATTTATTTCAATATATTTATATTTTGATATATAATTTTTTTATATTTATAAAGAGATAAAAACTCATTCAAACAAAACAAACTAGAGACTGAAAATTTGAGTTAAAAGAAAAAAATATTTAAAATTGAAATTTTGATTCATTTAAACTTTTGTCACCTTTTAAATGGTGTACTTATCATATAAAGGAAAAAAAATTAAAATTTATAAAGTCAGTAAACCTAAAGTTAAAGAAAAAGACATTTTAGAAAAATAATAACTGAATTTGTTATATATTATATATGAACTTAATAACTTTCAAATAATAAAATATTTATTTTATTTAATTTGTCCGTTTTATAAATGAACGTACAAAATCATAAATTATATCTTTTATGAGATTATATATACCTTTTTAAAAATTAACATATTTTGTAAAAAATATTATAAACTAATTTATTTCTAGCCAAAATAAAAATTTAAATAATATCAAACATTTTTTGCTTTCCTTATTCTTTTCTATCATTTATAACATGATGCACCACACGTGTCAAGGCACAAACACCACACTAGATCACACTAACTATGATCGTTAATGTGGCCACAAACACCACAGTAGATTATTAGACTAACTTGCAGTGTTATGCACAATCACAACTAAAACTGATTTTGGCCGAATCTGAAATAAAAGAAAACCGAATGATTAAACCAGTTGTGAGAAATAATATTTAAATCCCAACTCACTGATTGCCCGACACATTCTTTGTCCATCTAAATACATATTTCATGATTGGTATATGGCCACCAGGAAGAACATAATATATTATATACTGATATATAATATAATATATTAAATTATATAAAAAATAGTGTAATGAATTATATTAATTTTATATTTATTAAAATCCAAATTTGTTAAAATTTGTTAAAATCCAAATTTTGATTGATTTAAACTCTTAATGGTGTACTCTGATAACGTAAATAAAAATAAATCATTTCAAAAATCTAAAAAAAAGTCCGTCATTATTAAAGTTAAAGAAAAAAGATATTTTAGAAAAACAAAAACTGAATTTGTTATATAACTTTTAAATAATAAAATATTTACTTTATTTAATTTGTCCGTTTTATAAATCAACCTACAAAACTACAAAAAATAATAAATTATATATTTTATGAGATTATATATATCATTTTAAAAACTAAACTGTTTTGTCAAAAATATATAAAGTAATTTATCTCTGACCAAAATAAAATTTAGATATAATACGTGTATACAAGACATTCCCTGTTTTCTTAAATAAAACTCTCCTATTTTCCATTTACAACAATAGCCACACTCTCATCAAGTACACTAAAACACCGTACTAAGATCACACTAACATTAATTACAAACACATCAAACTAAGATCACACAAACTATGAAAGCTCAAGCACATTTATCACACAAACTAAGATCACACCAACTTGCAATGTTCTGCACAAGGACAACTAAAACTAATTTTGGCTGAATCTGCAATAAAAGAAACAGACCAAACAATTAAACTAGCACAAACAGACCAAATAATTAAATCAGTTATCAGAAATAATGTTTAAACCCAAATCCACTTATCCCGTGACACATTTTCATATGAATACATATTCATGATTGGTATATGCCAATCAGTAAGAACATAATATATTATATACCGGTTATATTATATAAAGAATAGTGTAATAAGTTATATTAATTTTATAAATATAAAATGATAATTTTTATTATTTATAATTTATTTTCTCTTTATTAACATATTTGTATGTAATTAATGTCTAACTAACTATTTCAAATTTAAGAAATTACAAATCTATGTATACATTGACCACAACCACCACACTATATCGCACACGCGCCAAGCACATTGGCCACAAACACTACTGTGTTCTGCACAATGAGAATTAAAACACATTTTTGGTTTCATCTAAATGCATATTTTATTATTGGTATGTATAATATAATATATTAAATTATATAAAAAATAGTGTAGTGATTATATTGATTTTATAAATATAAAATGATATTTTTTTTATTATTTATAATTTATTTTCTCTTTATTCAAATATTTTTTTCTATTATTTACCTAATTATCTATTTGAGTTACTTCCTCTATTTCTTTTTTATTATATATTATGTATGAACTTTGTAACTTTTAAAAAATAAAATATTTATTTTATTTAATTTGTCTGTTTTACAAATGAACGTAGAAAACTAGAAAAGATAATAAATTATATCTTTTATAAGATTATATATATCATTTTAAAAATTAAACTATTTTGTCAAAAGTATATAAACTAATTTATCAATGGCCAAAATAAAATTTAGACATGGTACGTGTTACCAAATATTTCCAGTTTCATAAGGAAACTCTCTTCTCTTTTCTATTTACGACTGCAGCCATATGCAATGAGCATATTGGCTAGAAACACCAGATTAGGATCACACCAAAGTTATAGTCACAAACAAGAAACACCAAACTAACTAAGATCACACAAACTCTGAACACGCTAAACACATTGGTCACAAACACCAAACATTATCACACCAGCTTGCAATTTTCTGCACAATGACAACTAAAACTAATTTTGGCTGAATCTGCAATAAAAGAAACAGACCAAATAATTAAATCAGTTGTCATAAATAATGTTTAAACCCCAATCCACTGATTGCCTAATAGATTTCATCTGAATACATATTCACCAGTAGGAACATAATATATTATATATTATATACTGGTATATAATATATATAATATAATATATTATATTATATAAAAAATAGTGTAATGAGTTATATTGATTTTATAAATATAAAATGGTATCTTTTTATTATTTATAATTTTTTTTCTCTTTATTCACATATTTTGGAAGTAATTAATGTCTAACTAACTATTTCAAATTTATGAAATTACAAATATGTGTATAAATAATACATATATAAATTTATATGTAAATAAAATATTATAATTAAATAATAATAAAATATGTTAACCTTTTATATTGTGTACTTTGATCATATAAAGAAAAATAAATAATCTAAAAATTTAGAAAAGAAATAAGTAGTTACTAAATTTGTCGAAAAAAAATATATTTTAGAAAAATAAAAATTGAATTTGTTATATATTATGTATGAACTTCATAAATTTTAAATAATAAAATATTTACTTATTTAATTTGTCCGTTTTATAAATGAACGTATAAAATTATAAAAATAATGCATTATATCTTTTATGAGATTATATATATGTTATTTTAAAAAATTGTAATATACTGTGAAATATTATAAACTAATTGATGTCTGGCCAAAATAATAATAATTGATGTATGCACAACCACAATTACAACTAATTTTGGCTGAATCTGCACTGACGAAAATAATTAAACCAATTGTAAGAAATAATATTTAAATTCCATCCACTCATTATCTGACACAGTTCTTTGGTTTTATCTAAACTATATATTTTTTTGGTGGTTACTGATGTATAATCAATTATATAAGAAATAAAACAAAGGTGTAATGAGTTACATTAATTTTATAAATATAAAATGATATTTTTATTATTTATAATTATTTTCTCTTTATTCAAATATTTTGTTCTATACCTATTTTTTTTACTCGTTTCTACTTTCTCTATTTCTTCTTTTCTTGCCTAAACAAAACCATAACATTGTGTGTTCAATTACTACTATACTAGACCTTATACTGAGAAACCGTTATTTTATTTTTACTGAAATTAGGAGACAGTGACATCTCATAGCTAGGTAGATGTGGAGCTGTATGTAACAGTGAAGTTGTTGATGAAAGGAGGTAGAAGTGAGTTCGGAATTAGCACACACTGGTACCTTATGATTTCATGACTTAGTTAATCAATAAATTACGTATAATTACGAACCTGCATCTCATCAATCACCATGAACTCTGCAAATGGAGTTAGTATGTCATACTATGAGAGTCACTAATTTTTCATACTAACATTGTTGGTAATCAAATTTCATACTACGTGCTGTTTTCTGATGTCCAAAACTATTGAATTCTTTACTATAGTGTAATAGAAAATGTTATATGCATTTTCGATGTTTTGCATCTTTTTAAGGTAAGAATTGTATAATACTTTTTAGCTGTAAATTATACTTTTTATGAAAATTTTTATAAAAATTTAATTACAGATACTGAATATAGTCTTCGTTTGAACTTTCTTACCAATTAATTAAATATACATTAGTTGTTAAAAATAAGTAGAGTGGAGAAAAGTAATTAACAATACATTTTTTTCTCTTTATTATTGGTTGAAAATTTTTCAAAATTATAGAAAAGTACGAGTCTCAGATTTATGTATTTTGATAAATTTCAATCAATAATAAAATTATCTAACTAACTATGCTCTTAGAATATTTATTAAAAAAAAAGTTAGAATACATAAATAAAAGCTTATTACATATTCAAACAATTAACTTCTTCCCTTTAATTCCTTAATCATTATATTAAAAATATGTGTTAAGAATCCCTTTTAAACATATATGATGGAAAGTAGTAACTTTCATTTGGTCACTTAGTTCTTAAGAAAGCATTCATGTTTGTGTTGTTATAAATTAAAGTGCCCAAATCGGGAAGAAAAGAAACAAGGAGATCGTACTAGTTTGAATCTATCAAAAATAAAAGAAAGCTTAACAATGGAGACATACAATACTTTTTACCTAAAAAGAGAAAGAGAAGGAATTTGTATTGATTATTATATAATTAATTAATTATGTTTGTAGTATAATGGATTAATTATACGACATTCTGTTCTAATAATTGTGCAAATAGTTTTATTAATTTTGGAAAATAAACTAAAGTTTACTTTGTTTGATGTTTTTACTTTGTTGGTATAGCTTTTAATGGATATCAACATTCTGATTTTCATCTGGTACAGTGCTTTTTGTTGAAGATGTGATTATCTTTTTAAGAATGAATTTAATTCATTTTTATATATTTTTTTCTTTTTTAATGTAATTATTTATGTGATAATATATGATGGTTAAACTTTGGAATATCAGTTGAGATCTCAACTTTTATAATAATATCAAAGTTTAAATAGAAAAATAATGAATTATATGATACAAAGATAAAAGAATATGTTTAAAAATCAATAATATAATTAATTAACATTTTTTCAATAAATAATAATAATTATAATTGCTACTATTAAGTGATATTTCTGTTATCTTTTTTATTTATTTAATTTTATTAAATAATATTTACTTTTATTAAGAAAAAGATATTTTAGAAAAATAAAAACTGACTTTGCTATATTTTATTAACTTTATAACTTTTAAATGATAAAATATTTACTTTATTTAATTTTTCCATTTTATAAATGAACGTTCAAAATTATAACAATAATAAATTATATCTTTTATGGGATTATATATGTACCTTTTTAAAAATTAAACTATTTTGTCAGAAATATTATTAACTAATTTATCTATAGTAAATATAAAAATTTAGACTCTATATATACGGACATTTCCTGTTTCTTAAAAAATCTCTTTCCTTACTTATTTTTTTCATCATTTACAACACACGTCTTTTCATCATTTACACGTTTTTACATCATTTACAACACACGTAACGTACATTGGCTATAAACATAGCATTAAAATCAGACCACAATGAACGTGCCAAGCACATTGGTCACAAACATCAGACTAAGATACACCAAATATGAACACACCATGCACATTGGTCACAAACACTAGACTAAGATCACACCAATTATGAACACGCCAAGCACATTCGTCACACAGACTAAACTAATATTAATTACATAAACCTTCAATGTTCTGCAGAATGATAACTAAAACTAATTTTGACTGAATCTGCAGTAAAAGAAACAGACCAAATAATTAAACCAGTTCTGATAAATAATATTTAAACCCCAATCCAATGATTGTTTGACACAGTTTTGGTTTCATCTAAATACATATTACATTATACATTATTGACATATGGGCACGAGTAGGAATACTGATATATAATATAATATATTATTTTATATAGAAAATAGTGTTAAATATAATGATTTTATAAATATAAAATGATATTTTTTTTATTATTTATAATTTATTTTCTCTTTATTCAAATACTTTCTTATTATTTACCTAATTTTCTTTTGAGTCGCTCCTTCTTTTTCTTATTTCTTCTTTTCTTCCTTAAACAAAACCATAACTAACTTGTGTGTTAAATTACTGTATTACTAACCTTATAAAAAAAGAACCATTATTTTATTTTCACTGAACTTAGGAGACAGTGACATGAAATAGCTATTAGCTAGATATAAAGCTGTTATATGTAACAGTGAAATTGATAGAAGGAAGTAGAAGTGACTTGGAAATTAGGTGACACTGGTATCTTGCATGATTAATTATTTGTACTCTTCTCTTCATGACTTAGTTAACCAATAAATCCCGTACAATTAGAAACCTATAACTCACCAATCACCACAAACTCTGCAAAGGAATTTGTACGTCATATTATGAGAGACACTTCATTCTAATAATTATTAACTTTCCATACTAATTTAGTTCTTTATTATATTGTAATAGGAAATGTTAGATGCATTTTCTAAGATGCTTTTCATTCTTTTTTAAGGTGAGAATTGTGTAATACTTTTACCTATAAATTATACCTTTTACAGATACTAAATTATAGTATCCATTTGAATCTTATTAACAATTAATTTTATAATTTTAACAATTAATATACATTAGTTGTTAGAAATAAGTAAAGTCCAGAAAATTAGTTAACAACACATTTGTTCCTCTTTATTACTGGTTGAAATTTTTTAAAATTATAAAAAGGTAGGACTCTTTTATGTATTTTTATTCATTTCAATTAATAATAAAACCATCTGATGAATTAGTTCTACTAAAATATTTATTTAAGAAATAAAAAATATAAAGTTAGAGTACATAAATAAAAACTTATTATACATTGAAATAAATAACCTGACCTTCTTTGGTCACTTAGTCTTAAGAAAGCATTCATGATCGTGTGTTTGTTATAAATTAAAGTGTGCAAATCCAGGAAGAAAAATAAAAAAAGATCGTATTAGTTTGAATCTACCAAAAATAAGAAAGCTTAACCATGGAGGAAAATGTAGACATAAAATACCTTTTACCTAATAAGAGAAAGACATGGAAATTGTATTGAATATTATATAATTAATTATGTTTGAAGTATAATAAAATATACTATATCTGTTCTAATAATTGTGAAAATAGTTTTATTAATTTTGGAAAATAAACTGAAGTTTACTTTGTTTGATGTTTTTGCTTTTTTATTATTTTAGATGCTTTTAATGGATATCAACATCCTGATTTTCATTTGGTACAGCGTTTTGTTGGTGAAAATTTGATTCTATCTTTTTAAGCATGAATTTAATTCATTTTGATTTTTTTTTCTTTTTTAAGTAATTTCTTTATGTGATAGAATATGATGGTTAAACTTTGAGATATCAATTGAGATGTCAACTTTTATAATAATATTATGTAAAAATTTAAATAAAAAATAATGAATTATATGATACAAATAAAGGAATGTGTTTTAAAAATCAAGAATATAATTAATTAAGAATCTTTTAATAAATAATAATAATAATTGCTACTATTAAGTGATATTTCTGTTATCTTTTTTATTTATTTAATTTTATTAAGTAATATTTATTTTTATTCATTTCGTGTTTTTCATTTCCTTTATTTCTATACTGCATAGGTACCATGCAAATGCTACATATGGAAATATTTGGTGGAAAATAAATGAAAATGATTCCAAACCTAATGGGATCGGCTAGGATTATGGATAAAATATTTGTTAGATATTTTTTAGTTTTCTGTTGAATAAATATTATGTGTCGGGATAGATCATTCATTGTGTATGTGGGTTGAATTTCGCCGAATTTCGCCATTTGAGACATGTATGGTAGCTCTGAGGTAATGGATACTGTTGGTTTTTTCTGCATTTTTCGCCCAGTCTAGGCAATCTCGTCCAAGCGAGTTCACTTGGAATTCTGAGAGGTGCTCTTGGGTTCAATTTCGCCCAGGCGAAAAGGTAGTCTCGGCCTGGAGCAAGTATACTCTCTAGACTGTTTTCGCCAAGGCGAGAAATCATTCACCTAGGCGAAGAGGTATTTTTACCCAGGTGAAAATAGCCCTGGATCAGGAGTACTCTCTGGACTATTTTCGTTCAAGTGAGAAAGTTTTCTCTCGGGCAAGAGGAGATTTTCACTGTGACAAAATTATTTTCGCTCAAGCGAAAAGAAAAATTCTTTTGGACTTTGAGTTTTGATTGTTTGATTCTTTTGGAATGCAATGTATATAGATTTATTAGAATAGATTAATTAGAAAATTTAAATCTAATAGTATTGATGGTTTAGCGATTTCTTTCATTTTTTAGATTGAGATTGAAAAGTGAATGAATACATGAGTATAGATATGTTATGATATGATATTGATAGAGTATTGATGAAGTTGGTCAAAGCCTAGACATAGTGTGTTTAGGAAAGAAAACACCCGTGTTTGGGTTAATTAGGAAGTGCATTGTCCAAGAATCCGATCAATAACGATTAATATCCTGACTCTACTAGTAATAGGAATCAAATAGATGATCATTACTGTTAAGACTTTATTCGGCAAGTGTACCGAGTCACAAGTAATATAGTGAGTTAAGTAAATATGTCGATTTCTCAAGGAACAATTCTGTTTTAGATTTTAAATTCACGACTCACTAAGAAAATAAATGTTTCAAGATGATTTGATAATAATTTGAGTCAAGAAACATAAAAGAACAATTAAAAATAAATAACAATTATAAAAAGGAGTTTGCAATATCCAGAAGGACTCTAGGATTGAACTTCATCTATCTCCTTCATTCATATTTTGGATTTGATAAAAACATACAATATCTCCGTAACTACTCACAATTGATGCACATATAAAAATCATTCACACCGATTTCTCTGATATGAAATTCATAAGGAAATTTCCTAAACACTGATCCCTCAACTATTTAGTAAATTACCCAACATTATACACAATCAATCCATCGAAACCTATCCCTAGTATTCCAATATACTGAGTATTTTCATCTAGGTCAGAAACTCAAAAGTACTTCCCAGTTAAATTTAAGAATCAAAATCAAGACTCTATTGATTAGATAAAATATAGCATTAAGCACAAGATGAAAATACCAATTGAGTAGAAACTGAATATTATATATAAAAATCACCAAAATATGAATGAGTTCAAAATATTACATTCAATCCCAAAGATGAAGAATTAGCTACCCATGGTAGGCATTACAATCCAATGAAAGGAAGATTGCAAGAGAAGAAGAAAATCTTGATTCTAGCTGTTCGCCTCCGTCCTCTAGGTCTTGATGCCTCCCAAAACCCTAAAAATCTCATTTTAAACTTGGTTTTGGGCCTAGGTTAAGTGGCTTTTCTCTTGGGTTTTTTTCTATTTTAAACTTTTTATTTCTTTTCTTCATGAATATTCCAATCTATCATTTCCTTTATTCTTTTATACCTGAAATTTCACAATAATTGAGATTAAATGATTTCCTTTAACTCAGGACTCAAAACATAAATTTAAATCCAAAATCTCTAAAATTAAGAGTAATTACTATTTTAAATAACACTTAAACCCACTAGTACTCAATATTTTTCATGTATAAAAACACTCAAAATTGGTACTTATCAATTACAAGGTCTAAAGTGGGTGATTGCAGCTTGAAACATAGTTGGTCAAAAAAGTCTCAGGGGGACTAATCCTGTCACAACTTAGAGATTTATGACAAGTGCATATCTTGGAATCTATTCAATGTACGACTCTTCCAAAGTAGAGTAAAGTTCGTAGTGTGTCATTCGTAGTGTGTCAGTATCTTATAATTGAAATAATTACATTTAATTGACTGAGATGAATGATCCTGAAGGCGTTTATGTTGTATTAATCTTTGTACATTGTTCTAAAAAATTTTGAATTACTTAAAATTGAAAATTGGTTAGCTTACCCTTTATCTAGTTATGCTTGTGTTTTGATATCTACATGTGATGATCATGTTTCGACACAAGAGCAGATGATGCTACAATAGATGAAATTTTGGAAGACCACTTAAGCTAAGTAAGTAATGCTGATAGGAATAATGTTTTATGTTAAAAACTTGTATATAATTTTGTAAACAATATATATAGATCTAGAAATATATTTCGAAATGTATAATTTAAAATGCATTACATTCTGGATATATATTTCAGAATATATTTTTCAGATCCAAAATACACAACAAATTATCCGAACCAAAATGTATTTTATCAGGGAGAGTTTCATCATTTCACCACTTCCATTGGATGCATGTTAAAACATAAGGATAAAGAATGCAAGAGTTCTCCTTAGCCACTCAAACAATTGCTACCAAGCAACATCATTGCTATACAGCCATTGAGGCAATTACTTCCTGCATTTCACATCTTCTTAACATACATCCTTAAAATTTGATGAAACAAATGAATTATCTTGTCTGCTCCTTTTCTCACTGTGTTCTATTATCATTGTTATTATTATTTTTATTGTCATTACTGTTATAAAAAAAGAGAGAAGAAAATGAGTTTATAAAGCTTTACTCAATATGTTCCGAAAAGGTGTTTTCAATGAGTTTTAAAAAGTTTATTTTAAAAGTTTTATTCTAAAAACACATTGCAAAAGATATATATTTTAAAAGACTTATTCTGAAAATTCTGTATTAGAAAACTTGTTTCATGATGTATTTTATATATTTTAAAAATTTTATTATGAAAATCTTGTTTCAAATATCTTATAATATTCTGAAAAGAAAAATTTAATGAATTTTCAAAAAGTGTGTTTCAACAAAATTTCTAAATCAAATAATGTGAAAATCAATTAGAAAAGTTGTGAGGTGTAGATTAAAATTAGGAGACTGCACAAAACAATTGTCAATAGAAGACTTTCCTCCGGTGGCAAGTTTAAAAAGTCACTCATATATTTAAAAGGATCTTCAAAAAATTTGATGATACTTTAACACTATTATTTATATTTTACACACCATTTAACATTATAAAATATTATTATTTTATTAATATAAAACAGTGTCAAACAAATATTTTCTCAGACAATAATGCCAAATTAATATTTTTCTAACGAAATAATGATACCCTTTTTAGATTTGAAAAATTTCATAATAAAATAAATTCATTTAAGAAAAAGTATACATAATTGATTATGCTCTATAAAATCATAAATGAATATATTTAAAACTATAATAAAGTACTTTTATTATTTATGTGTATATATGGATTATTTTTTATTTTTATAATAAAAATATAATTAAAATAATTTAATATTTTATTAATTCATGTTTTTTATCATAAAAAATAATTAAAATATAAAAATTAAAATAAAAAATAAAACTGGTTAATTTAATATTTTATTAATATATTATTATAGTATAATAAAATAAATAATTAAAATAAAAAATAAATTAATTTATATTTGTATATTCATAAAGTAATTTATTTTAATATATTTATATTTTGATATATAATTTTTTTATATTTATAAAGAGATAAAAACTCATTCACACTAAACAAACTAGAGACTGAAAATTTGAGGTAAAAGAAAAAAATATTTAAAATCGAAATTTTGATTCATTTAAACTTTTGTCACCTTTTAAATTGTGTACTTGATCATATAAAGAAAAATAAATAATTTCAAAAATCTATAAAGAAGTCAGTATAACTTAAAGTTAAAGAAAAAATATTTTAGAAAAATAATAACTGAATTTGCTATATATTATATATGAACTTAATAACTTTCAAATAATAAAATATTTATTTTATTTAATATATCTGTTTTATAAATGAACGTACAAAATCATAAATTACATCTTTTATGAGATTATATATACCTTTTTAAAAAATTAACATATTTTGTGAAAAATATTATAAAATAATTTATTTCTAGTCAAAATAAAAATTTAGATAATATCAAACATTTTTTTCTTTTCTTATTTTTTCCTATCATTTATAACAACATCCACCACACGCGTCAAGCCACAAACACCATACTATATCACACCAGCACACACCAACTATGATCGTGCCAAACATGCCAAACACATTGGTCACAGACACTACAGTAGATCAGACCAACTTGCAGTGTTCTACACAATCTCAACTAAAACTAATTTTGCTTGAATCTGCAATAAAATAAAACCAAATTATCAAACCAGTTGTGAGAAATAATATTTAAACCCCAATTCATTTATTACCTGACACATTTTTTCCCATTTAAATACATATTTCATGATTCCTATATGGCCTCCAGGAAGAAATTTGTTAAAGTCAGTAGTTACTAAAGTTAAAGAAAATAAATATTTTAGAAAAACAAGAACTGAATTTGCTATATATAACTTTTAAATAATAAAATATTTACTTTATTTAATTTGTCCGTTTTATAAATCAACTCATAAAACTATAAAAAATAATAAATTATATATTTTATGAGATTATATATATCATTTTAAAAATTAAACTATTTTGTCAAAAATATATAAACTAATTTATCTCACTAAAATAAGATTTAGATATGATATATATAAATTGTTTTACCCTTGTTTTATTTTTCCTTCTTCAATAAGATTTAGATATGATATATATAAATTGTTTTACCCTTGTTTTATTTTTCCTTCTTCAAGCACCAGTCAGTGTTTATAACCAGATTAGACGTATCCAAGCTAAGTTCCTCTGGGATTGGGTTATGAAAGTAAAAAGATTGTCTAGGTGAAATAGAAGTCGATTTGTAGTCCAGAAGTTGGTGGTTTGGGTATTAAGAATATTGACTGTTTTAATGATGCATTACTAGCTAAGTGAAAATGGCGGTTGGGGGTGTGAAGGAGGGCTTGTGGAGAGATATTTTAGAAGCCAAGTATGGCAATTGGAGGAATATGGGTGACACTTTAGGTCTCAGAAAGGAGTATTTGTGGTGGAAGGATTTGAACAAGGTTTGTGGTAACGGTCTACAAGGGAATTGGTTTGACATTAGAGTTCAGTGGAGTGTTGGAGATGGGAGGTGTGCTAAATTTTGGGAAGATAGGTGGGTAGATGGTCAAGCACTGAAAGAAAATTTTCGAAGGCTATATTCAATTTCTCACCATAAAGATAGTTTGGTAGGAGATTTTGCAGTATGGGAGGATAATAGGTCTTTCTAGCTGTATATCTTGGAATCTCAGCTAGCGTAGGGAGATGTTCGAATGGGAAAAGAACTTAGAAGAACAAATGATAGGCATGATCTCTAAAGTCAAGTGGGAGGTGAGGGGTCAAGACAGGTTGGTGTGGGTGGGTGAGGATCTTCAAGAATATACAGTTAAGTCTGGATACAGTATTTTGAATTGTGAGGATCTAATGCAGACTTCAGATACTTTTCAGACATTATGGTCTTTAAAAGTTGCTCCTTCAGCGATAGTGTGTGCATGGAGGTGACTTTTGGATAGGTTGCCAACTAGATCCAACTTAGCCAGAAGGGGTGTTCAGGTAGGGAATGTGCAATGTCCATTGTGCCTAGGACATGCAGAAATTGCTAAACATTTGTTCAATACTTGTAAAGTGGCACGACAAGTATGGGATATGTGTGACAGGTGGGTTGGGATTGTGGCTGTTAGACATGAGTCTATACTTGTTAATTTCTAGAGCTTCTGTCTATTGAGTCAAAGGCAGGGTGTTAATAGAGCGTGGAAAGGGATGTAGGTGGCTACTGTTTCAGATATATGGAATCATAGAAATAAGGTGGTATTTAAAGGTGGGCTTGTGGATGCTGAGGAAACTTTTAGTCTAGCTCAGCTAAAGGGTTAGCTTTGGATTAAGTTTAAGTTGAAGAGAATCATTCTTTCTTACTCGGATTGACACTTATCTCGGGTGATGTGCCTACTTTCACTGGCCTAGCATTTCATGTTGCAAGGTGGGATTTATAATTGATAGTTTGGGAGTGGTCAGGTTTTGCAGGGTATAGTGGTAAGGGTGTTGCGACCTTGCTCAATTAACCAGATGTTATAGTTTCGTAGGAGGTATTTTGTTCATGTTATTCTCGGGTGGTTTAGTTTCTTGTATGGATTGTATTTATTTATGTCTTCTCGTATTTTTTTTATGTTCTCAAAAGAAGTGTCTAAATATATGTAAAAAGGTATTTAGATTTTTTTTAACACTTGATTCTTAATTCAGTATTATAGATAAAGGTTGTAGCATCTTTAAAATGCTTCTTTTTGTTCATTTATTTTTTTTTGTGTTCAAAAGAAAAAAAAAACACCAACATTATAGTCACAAAACAAAAGACACCAAACTAACTAAGATCACACAAACTAAAAACACCAAACTAAGTAAGATCCCACAAACTCTGAACGTGTTACACACGCTAAACACATTGGTCACAAACACCAAACAGTATCACACAGCTTGCAATGTTCTCCACAATGACAACTAAAACTAATTTTGGGTGAATGTACAATAAAAGAAACAGACCAAACAATTGAACCAACAGAAACAGACCAAATAATTAAATCAGTTGTCAGAAATAATGTTTAAACCCAATGAACTGGTTGCCCGACAGATTTCATCTACATATTGATGACTACCAGTAGGAACATAATATATTATATACTGGTATATAATATAATACATTATATTATATAAAGAATAGTGTAATAAGTTATATTGATTTTATAAATATAAAATGGTATATTTTTATTATTTATAATTTATTTTCTCTTTACTCACATATTTTGGAAGTAATTAATTTCTAACTAACTATTTCAAATTTAAGAAATTACAAATCTGTGTATAAATAATACATATATAAATTTATATGTAAATAAAATATTAAATTAAATAATAAAATATGTTAATCACAAATAAGAAAACATTTATTAAAATCCAAAATTTTATTGATTTAAACCTTGTGACCTTTTATACTGTGTACTTTGATCATATAAAAGAAAAATAAATAATCTAAAAATTTAGAAAAGAATTCAGTAGTTACTAAATTTGTTGAGAAAAAGATATTTTAGAAAAATAAAAATTGAATTTGTTATATACTATGTATGAACTTTAAAAATTTTAAATAATAAAATATTTACTTATTTAATTTGTCCGTTTTATAAATGAACGTATAAAATTATAAAGGTAATACATTATATCTTTTATGAGATTATATATATTATTTTAAAAAATTATACTATTTTGTGAAATATTATAAACTAATTGATGTCTGTCCAAAATAAAAAATTTAGATATGATACTGTATATACCAAGACAATTCCTGTTCCCTAATTTAAAAAACTCTTCCTTATTCTTTTCCATCATCTGCAACACCATCCACCAACTATGAACACGCCAAGTTCATTGGCCACAAACACCATACCACTATATGAACTTGCCAATCACATTCACCACAAGCACCGAATTAGTATCACATCACTCCTCTGCACAACCACAATTACAACTAATTTTGGCTGAATCTGCAATAGAAGAAACTGACCAAAATAATTAAATCAATTGTAAGAAATAATATTTAAATTCCAATCCACTGATTGCCTGACACAGTTTTTTGGTTTCATCTAAACTACATATTTTATGGTTTGGTATATGGCCACGACCAGAAACATAACATATAATATACTGATATATAATTAATTATATAAAAAATTAAAAAAAATGTAATGAGTTACATTAATTTTATAAATATAAAGTGATATTTTTATTATTTATAATTATTTTCTCTTTATTTAAATGTTTTGTTCTATACCTAATTTTTGGTTGAGTCGCTTCTTTTTTCTCTATTTCTTCTTTTCTTGCTTAAACAAACCCATAACTAACTTGTGTGTTCAATTACCTTATACAAGAGAAACCGTTATTTTATTTGTATTATTGAACTTAGGAAACAGTGACATCTCATAGCTATTAGGTAGATGTGGAGCTTAATGTAACAGTGAAGTTGATGGAAGGAGGTAGAAGTGAGTTTGGAATTAGCACACACTAGTACTTGCATGATTTCATGACTTAGTTAATCAAGAAATCACGTACAATTGGGATCCTGCATCTCATCAATCACCACAAACTCTGCAATGGAGTTAGTATGTCATACTAAGAGTCACTTCATTTCAATAATTGTTAATTTTTTATACTAACATTGTTGGTAATCAAATTTTGGCCAAATGCTGTTTTTCTGATGTCCAAAACTATTTAATTCTTTATTATAGTGTAACAAAAAATGTTATATGCATTTTGGAAGCTTTTTCATTTTTTAAGGTGAGAATTGTGTAATACTTTTTAGCTGTAAATTATACTTTTTATGAAAATTTTTATAAAAATTTAATTACAGATACTCTGAGTAGAGTGGAGAAAAATAATTAACAACACATTTTTTTTCTCTTTATTATTGGTTGAAAATTTTTCAAAATTATAGAAAAGTACGAGTCTCAGGTTTAGGTTTATGTATTTTGATAAATTTCAATCAATAATAAAATTATCTGACTAACTATGCTCTTAGAATATTTATTAAAAAAAAAAGTTAGAATACATAAATAAAAGCTTATAACATATTCAAACAATTAACTTCTTCCCTTTAATTCCTTAATCATTATATTAAAAATATTTGTTAAGAATCCCTTTTAAACATATATGATGGAAAGTAGTAACTTTCATTTGGTCACTTAGTTCTTAAGGAAGCATTCATGTTTGTGTTGTTATAAATTAAAGTGCCCAAATCGGGAAAGAAAAGAAACAAGGAGATCGTACTAGTTTGAATCTACCAAAAATAAAAGAAAGCTTAACAATGGAGATATACAATACTTTTTACCTAATAAGAGAAAGAGATGGAATTTGTATTGATTATTATATAATTAATTAATTAATTATGTTTGTAGTATAATGGATTAATTATACATATTCTGTTATAATAATTGTGCAAATAGTTTTATTAATTTTGGAAAATAAACTGAAGTTTACTTTTGTTTGATGTTTTTACTTTGTTTTATTTGGTATAGTGTTTAATGGATATTAACATTCTGATTTTCATTTGGTACAACGCTTTTGTTAGAAGATTGGATTCTGCTTTTTAAGAATGAATTTAATTCATTTTTATATTTTTTCTCTTTTTTAATGTAATTATTTATGTGATAATATATGATGGTTAAACTTTGGAATATCAGTTGAGATGTCAACTTTTATAATAATATCAAAGCAAAGTTTAAATAGAAAAATAATGAATTATATGATACAAAGATAAAAGAATATGTTTAAAAATCAATAATATAATTAATTAAGATTTTTTTCAATAAATAATAATAATTATAATTGCTACTATTAAGTGACATTTCTGTTATCTTTTTTATTTATTTAATTTTATTAAATAATATTTACTTTTATTCATTTCCTTTATTAAATTCAGTAGTTATTAAAGTTAAAGAAAAAGATATTTTAGAAAAATAAAAACTGACTTTGCTATATTTTATGAACTTTATAACTTTTAAAATGATAAAATATTTACTTTATTTAATTTTTCTGTTTTATAAATGAACGTACAAAATTATAACAATAATAAATTATATCTTTTATGGGATTATATATATATATATATATATATATATATATATATATATATATATATATATATATATACCTTTTTAAAAATTAAACTATTTTGTCAAGAATATTATAAACTAATTTATCTATAGTAAATATAAAATTTTAGACTCTGTATACCATACATTTCCTGTTTCTTAAAAAATCTTTCCTTACTTTTTTTTTTCATCATTTACAACACACGTCTTTTCATCGTTTACAACACACGTGAAGTACATTGGCTACAAACATGGCAGAAAAATCAGACCAACTATGAACTTGCCAAGCACATTGGTCACAAACATCAGACTGAGATCACACCAATTATTAAGACGACAAGCACATTGGTCACAAACACTAAACTAATATTATATCAACCTTTCGTTTCCTGCTGCCATTCTCAATTATGTCAAGTATTTCTATTTCCTTCATGAAACCATGAGATACAAGACTATTCCTGCCAATCTCTTCAATCCAGAAATTCTATTTAGAGGAATATTTGAATTATTCTGTGGAGTAGGATGGGATATCTGTGAACCCACATTTTGGCTTATCATCTATGAAAGGATAATCTGGTTAAAAACATTTTGAATAAAAAAAGAATCTAAATGTTAGATGTGATGGTCAAGAAGTTAAATTAATTGAGTATTAGATATTAAACTAATGGAGGATTTCATAATAAAAGTCAATAGAGATTTTGAGTTTAGGTTAGGGTTTGGAATATTCCCAAACAAAATTTAGATAATATAATTTAGTATAAACGTTATAAAAATAATTTAATGTGTACCAGCATAAGTGATAGATAACAATATCTATAGTAGTTTCATCATTTCACCACCTCCTCCATTTAATGCAAGTTTAAAATATAAGGTTGCAGAATGCAACAACCCTTCTTAACCACTCAAAACAATAGAGCTTCTTCCTCCATAGCATACATAAAAAGTCAAATTTACCTTTAAAATTAAATTTAAAACCTAAAATTATCATTCACTCCTTTACTCCCAATTGAAACCCAACAACTTCTCTGTTCACAAATTTTGACCACTCTATACCTTCTTTACTCACAAATTCATATTCTTTGTTCATCTTGTAACTTTTCTATTTACAAATTAACATTAACATGATTTCAAGATTTAAAACATAACACGGTTAAAACTTCACATGAATCAATAATCTCAATCAACGAAGAAACAAGAAAAACTTACAATTGTGCAAAATTAAACAAGACACGATAAAAAGAGAGAAATGATTGTCTTTAATTTGAAATCATACCAAGTAACAATTCCAGTGACTTGCCAATGTAAGATCATATTGCCTTTGGTATAACAGTTATTTAAATTGAATTTTTTTATATATTATAGATAAAGTAATTACCACATTTCAAATAGATTTAAACAATTTAAAATATATGAAGATATTGAGGATGAAGTTATGAAATCGCCTCAAGAGTAATTTAGAATTGATTATTTTTTATATATTGTAGATAAAGCAATTATCACACTCCAAATAGATTTAAACAATTTAAAATATATAAATATATTTTTGATTTTTTATTTAGTATTAAAAAATTAAAGTAATTGAGTTGTATACTTTTGAAAGAAAAATGCTTAAACCTTGAAAAATATTTGAAACATGATAATTTATTGGATCTTGATGGCTTAGATTTATTTTCAGAATCAAATATCTTAAAGGATATTATAGGATTGGAAAATAATAAATCAATTGACATTCTTAATTATATAAAAATAATAAATTATTTATTAAATGCATATATAGCATATAAAATAATGTTAATAATTTCAAGATCAGTTGCTTAAGTTGAAAGAAGTTTTTAAAAATTTAAACTAATAAAATTTTATTTAAGATCAACAATGACTCAACAAATATTAAACGAATTAACTTTATTTTCTATTAAAAAAATATTTTAAATAAAATTAATTATGATAATTTAATAGATAATTTTGCATAAAAAAACTCCAAAACTAAATTTTAAATAAAAATATCATAATTTTAATTATTTTATTAATTTAAAAAATCTTATTATTTTAATTCGCTTTAAGCCTCTTATAAAGTCTTGAGTCCCCATTATATATATTAAGTTTTTGTTCGGATATATGTGAAAAACGAAAATGAAATACACGTTTTAGATTTGAAAGTTTTTAAAATAAATTGATTTACGAAAAAATAGTATATATAATTGATTATGGATTATAAAATCATAATCAATTACTTTTATTATTTAGGTACATATATATATTATTTATTATTTTTTGTTATAATAGAGTAGATAATTAAAATAATTTAATATTCTATTAATTCGTATTTTTGTATCATAAAAAACAATTAAAATATAAAACATTAAAATAATAAATAACTAAAACAGTTTAATTTAATATTTTATTAACATATATTATTATAGTATATTCATAAAGTAATTTATATTTATATTTATATATTCACAGAGTAATTTATTTCAACATATTTATATTTTGATATATAATTTTTTTTATTTTAATTTGAAATTTGATTATAATTTCTATTTTAAAAATTATATTTATATCAAACTTTTTAAAATAATTATTTTAAAAATATTTTAAAACTTAATTTAATTTTTTTATATTAAATTATTTTTGAAAATTTATTTTTATATCAAATTGTTTTAATTATAAATATATAAAAAATTATTCTATTACGGTAATCACATCTATTATAAATTTTACAGATATTTTTCACTCTCTTTCTATCAGTTCAAACAACTAAATCAAAAGAAGCATAAAAACTTTGGCTTTTGTAAGTGTTATGTAAAATGATTTTAAAAGGTAATAATTAAATTTAATTAATATTTAAACTCTAATTTATTTAAGTATGCCTTCAAGATATATCTATAATTAAACATGAAAATAGAAAATTAATGAATATATTGAAAAGCTCGTCAGCCTTTAAATGGGTTTAAATAATTTTTTATTTTTAAAAAAAATAAAGAGATGACAGAATTTGGTTTAGAATTCATGAGACTTTTTCAAAATAAAACAAAACAATCACTCCTTCTCATTCTCCATCTCCCTCCCTTACCCTTCATTCTTCCCAAGTTTTATACATTTTTTTTATTTAAGCATGTAAGATTGGAAAGTGATGATGTAGACTGTCAGTATTTCATGACTTTTTCCTCTAACTAAATTCTTCTTTTTCTTCTTCCTTTTCAAGTTTAACATACACAGAGTTTGGGAGTTTTAATTTGATTTTGGGATGTTTATGATTAGAATTTGAATGTTAAGTTAATCTTAATGTTAAGTTAATCTTAATGTTAAGTTAATCTTAAAATTGTTATGCTATTGTGTTTAGCTTTTTCCTCAATTTCTTGTTTATCATAAGAGATTTTCTCACAGGATTGAAACTCAATCTATAAAAGCGTGGGAGACTCTTAATATAAATATTTCTTCTAAAGATTATTTCACAAAGATGTTATTAAGTCTATATAGGTGTGTAAAACTTTCCGATATAGATATTTAGCTTATATGTTAGTCCAAGATTATATTATTGAGTCAACAAAGGATTAGAAGGCTTAGACATTTTGTATTAGACAAAGGATTAAAAGGCTTGTTGATATAGACAAAAAAAAAATTAAAGATTCATCTGGAGAGAGAAGACTCACTAATATTAACTCTTGTAGTAAGGATTCTCAGCATAAAGAAATGACTAAATTAGATACCATTTATGTATGATTTTATATTAAATTATAAAAAATGGTCAAGATAAATGTTGTAGATAATTAAATTAGTTTTTAATCAAGATAAGAACTAACTTGACAGGATTAATGACTACAAAATCTATTCATCTTATCCACTAAAAAGTATGTATGTAATGTTTAAAATTTATATGTAAATGACCATTACTAACGAATTTCATACAGTATTAATTATTACAAAAAAGAAAAATCCATTTTATCAACTATAAGTTCTGTATGTAATATTTCAAATTTATATTGAAATGGTCATTACGGTACAATAAAAAAATCATATGTATATAATTTTAAATATATAAATTATCTACAGAATAATTTATATGTAATCTTTATATAATGGCTAGACCCGTTTCATATATAAAGTTCATCTATATATAATATTACATACGAACAAATTTGTACGTAATTAATGTTCAATTAATTATTTCAAATTTAAAAATAAAATTACAAATCTGTATATAAATAATTCATATATAAATTTGTATGTAAATAAAATATTATAATTAAATAATAATGAAATATGTTAATAAAAAGTTTATCCAGAAAAAAATTAGAAATACAAGATCGAAAATTGAGGGAAAAGAAACATTTATTAAAATTCAAAATTTGATTTATTTAAACTTCTGTCACCTTTTAAATTGTGTACTTTGATCATATAAAGAAAATAAATAATCTCAAAAATTTAGAAAAAGGCAAGTACTTACTAAAGTCTAAAAGAATATATTTTAGAAAAAAAAAATGTATTTTTTATATATTATGTATGAACTTTATAACTTTTAAATAATAAAATATTTATTTTGTTTAGTTTTTTTTTTGTTTTATAAATAAACTTATAAAATTATAAAAAGTAAAATTATATCTTTTATAAGATTATATATAATTTTAAAAATTATGTATATTTCTAAAATTATACTATTTTTAAAAAATATTATAAACTAATTTATCTCTAATCAAAATAAAAATTTAAAGTTTAAGATTTAAAGATTAGAATTTATAGTTTAAAAGTTTAGAAATGATAATATGTATACATTCCTTGTTTTTAACTTAAAAAAACTCTCCTTACTCTTTCAGCATTTGTAACCGCATCTACCGAACATGACAGACTGACCACAGATATATATTTTAGGAAAATAAGAATTGAATTTGTTATATATTATATATGAACTTTATAACTTTTAAATAATAAAATATTTATTTTATTTAATTTGTCGGTTTTATAAATGAACATACAAAATTATAAAAAAATAATAAATTATATTTTTAAAGAAATTATATGTATACTTTTTTAAAAATATAATATTTTGTCAAAAATATTATAAACTAATTTATCTCTTATTAAAATAAAATTGGAAATATGACAGTGTGTATACAGACTTTACCTATTTCGTAACTGATTCTTACTCTTTTCCATTATTTACAACAGCATCTACTATCTATCAAAGCGAGTACATTGGTCACAAACACCAAACAAGTATCCCATCAACTATTTATAACGCGCCAAACACATTCGCCACAGACACCAAACCAGTATCACCCAACTTGCACAACTAATGTCTTCACTGAATCTGCAATAAAAGAAACGGACCAAATAATTACACCAGTTGTGATAATAATTGTCTGACACACTTTTTTTTGTTTCATTTAGACTATGTATTTCATAGTTGGTATATGAGCACGACTAGAAAACATAATATATTATATACTAATGTAATTATATAAAAAGATTAGAAAGAAAAGTATTATGAGTTACATTGATTTTATAAATATAAAATGTTATTATTTATTTTTTATAATTTATTATCTCTTTACCTAATTTTTTATTTGGTAGTGTTAAATTACTACTGTCCTATTAAGAATAGAGAAACCATTATTTTATTTTTACTGAACTCAGGAGACAGTGACGTGTCGTAGTTATTAGCTAGATGTAAAGTTGTATGTAACAGGGAATTTCATCGAAGGAAGTAGAAGTGAACTGGGAATTAGCACACACTGTACCTTGCATGATTGTTTTTTCTCTTCATGACTTAGTTAACCCAAGAAATCACGTACAATTAGGAACTTGCACCTCACCAATCACCACAAACTCTGCAATAGAATTAGTATGTCAGGTTATGAGAGGCACTTGGTTCCAATAACTGTTAAATTTCCATACTATTTAATTTTTATTATATTGTAATAGGAAATGTTAGATGCATTTTCTAAGATGCTTCTCATCTTTTTAAGGTTAAAATTGTGTAATACTTTTAGCTATAAATTATACCTTTTACAGCTACTATAGTATCCTTTGAATTTTATTAACAATTAATTAAATATACATTAGTTGTTAGAAATAAGTCGAGAAAATTAATTAACAACACATTTTCTTCTCTTTTTATCATTGGTTGGAAAGTTTTCAAAATTATAAAAAAGTAGGAGTCTCAAATTAATTTATTTATTTTTATCAATTTCAATCAATAATAAAATTATCTAACTAATTAGTGTCATTAGAATATTTATTAGAGTACATAAATAAAAATTTATGACACATTCAAATAAATAACTTCTTCCCTTCAGTTCCCTTAATAGTTAGGATATATATTAAAAAAATGTGTTAAAAATCTCTTTTAAACTCAACCACAATCAGTAAATCTTTATATATATATATATATATATATATATATATATATATATATATATATATATATATATATATATATATATATATATATATATATATATGTTTTTATTTTACTGCAAAGATTGTAGAGATGTCTTCTATCTCCACTCTTTTTGTACTTCCAAGTTTTAATACACGTGTTAATAGTTGGAGGTATTATTGGTTTACTTTGTGGTTGTAACAGTTTAAGAGAGAACTTGGATTTTGATTAAGGTAAGGAAAGCTCTTAAAGAGCCGTTGTGATTAAGGTAAGGAAAACTTATCTACAGTTTTGTCTGACTTGGGTGTAATTGGCGGTTAGGATTTGATAGGTTTATGGTGTGTGAAATGCATATGTGAAATTCTTTGTAAGTCTGAAGTTGAGATTTAATTTTTCTGATTGATTTCTGTTCTTGTATGTATGATGTGGTTATGTGAAAATTGATGGTATGCTGATTTGTTGAATAGATATTCTGTGCCAGGGTAGATCATTCATCGTGTATGTGGGTTGAATTTCGCCCAATTTAGCCATTTGAGGCATGCATGGTAGCTCTGAGATGGTGGATATTGTTGGTTTTTTCTGCATTTTTTGTCTATTCTAGGCAATTTCGCCCAGGCGAGTTCACTTTGGAATTCTGAGAGGTGCTCTCGGGTTCAATTTCGCCTAGGCGAAAAGGTAGTCACTCCCTGGAACAAGTGTACTCTCTAGACTGTTTTCGCCAAAGCGAGAAATCCTTCGCCTAGCCAAAAATGGCCCTAGATCAGGAGTACTCTTTGGACTATTTTCGTTCAAGCGAGAAAGTTTTCTCTCGGGCGAGGGGAGATTTTCACTCTGACGAATTTTCGCTCAAGCGAAAATGAAAAAAAGAAAAAAAACTTCTTTTGGACTTTCGGTTTTGTTGGTTTGATTCTTTTGCAATCCAATGTATATAGATTTATTAAAATAGATTAATTAGAAAATTCAAATCTAATAGTATTGATGATTTAGCGATTTCTGTCATTTTTTAGATTGAGATTGAAAAGTAAATGAATACATGAGTATAGATATGTTATGATATGATATTGATAGAGTATTGATGAAGTTGGTCAAAGCCTAGACATAGTGTGTTTAGAAAAGAAAACACTCGTGTTTGGGTTAATTAGGAAGTGCATTGTCCAAGAATATGATGAATAACGATTAATATCATGACTCTACTACTAATAGGAATCAAATACATGATCATTACTAGGTCTAAACTGGGTAGCTGCAGCTTGAAACATAGTTGGTCAGAAAAGTCTCAGGGGGACTAACCCTGTCATACATGATTGATGATTCATTTGTTTTGAGGTTGTGTGAGTTCACAGCTTAGATATGTATGACAAGTGCATATATCGAGATCTATTTAATATACGAGTCTTTCAGAAATAGAGTAAAGTCAATAGTGTGTCATCCGTAGTGTGTCAGTATCTTATAATTGAAATAATTACATTTAATTGACTAAGATGACTGGTCCTGAGGCGTTTATGTTGTGTTTAATCTTTATACATTATTCTAAATGATTTTAAATTACTTAAAATTGAAAATTGGTTAGTTTACCCTTTATCTGATTGTGCTTGTGTTTTGATATCTAAATGTGATGATCATGTTTCGATACGGGAGTAGATGGTGCTACAACAGATGGATTTTTGGAAGACTACTTAAGCTAAGTAATGTTGACAGGAATATGTTTTATTTTAAAAACTTGTATATGATTTTATAAACATGTTTTAAAATTGCAGTTTAACATAATTATATATTTTGATGCCTATTAACTATGAATTATTGTAAGATATACATGATTATGTTATTTTACTTGTTTAAATAAAAGTTATATTTTGTGGGGTGTTACATATATAATATAATATGAAATACATTAATATATTCTAAATTTTATATTTTTTTGAAAAATATATCTAGATCTAGAAATATATTTCGAAATGTGTAATTTAAAATGCATTGCATTCTGGATTATATAGTTCAGAATATATTTTTCAGATCTAAAATACATAATAAATTGTCCGTACCAAAATGTATTTTATTAGAGAGTTTCATCATTTCACCACTTCCATTGGGTGAAGGTTAAAACATAAGGGTAAAGAATGCAAGAGTCCTCCTTAGCCACTCAAACAATTGCTACCAAGCAACATCATTGCTATACAGCCGTTGAGGCAATTACTTCCTGCATTTCACATCTTCTTAACATACATCCTTAAAAATTTGATGAAACAAATAAATTATCTTGTCTGCTCCTTTTCTCACGGTGTTATATTATTATTGTTATTATTATTTTTATTGTCATTACTGTTAAAAAAAAATGTTACAGTTTGAAAATGAGTTTCTAAAAACTCTACTCAATATGTTCTGAAAAGGTGTTTTCAATGAGTTTTAAAAAGCTTATTTTAAAAGTTTTATTCTAAAAACACATTGCAAAAGATATATATTTTAAAAGATTTATTCTGAAAATTCTGTATTAGAAAACTTGTTTCGAGATGTATTTTATATATTTTAAAAATTTTATTATGAATATCAAAAAGTGTGTTTCAACTAAATTTCCAAATCAAGTAATGTGAAAATCAATTAGAAAAATTGTGAGGTGTAGATTAAAATTAAGGGACTGCAGGAAACAATTGTCTATCAAAGCCTTTCCTCCTGTCACAAGTTCAAAAAGTCTTTGTTCAGATGTACGCACTCAGTATATATGCAAAAGGATCTTCCAAGATGTGAGAAACAATATATTTGAAAGATTTCATAATAAAATAAATTGATTTACGAAAAAGTATACATAATTGATTAATTGATTATGCTTTATAAAATCATAATTGAATATATTTAAAATTATGTTAAATTACTTTTATTATTTATGTGTATATAAGTATTATTTATTATCTTTTATAGCAAAAAAGATAATTAAAATAATTTAATATTTTATTAATTCATGTTTTTGTGTCATAAAAAATAATTAAAATATAAAAATTAAAATAAAAAACTAAAACTGGTTAATTTAATATTTTATTAATATATATTATTATTATAGTATAATAAAATAAATAATTAAAAAAATAATTTATATTTGTATATTCATAAAGTAATTTATTTTAATATATTTATATTTTGATATATAATTTTTTTTATATTTATAAAGAGATAAAAACTCATTCACATTAAACAAACTAGAGACTAAAAATTTGAGGTAAAAAGAAAAAATATTTAAAATCGAAATTTTGATTCATTTAAACTTTTGTCACCTTTTAAATGGTGTACTTGATCATATAAATAAAGAAAAATAAATAATTTCAAAAATCTTTAAAGAAGTCAATAGTTAATAAAGTTAAAAAAAAAAAGATATTTTAGAAAAATAATAACTGAATTTGCTATATATTATATATGAACTTTATAACTTTCAAATAATAAAATATTTATTTTATTTAATTTGTCCATTTTATAAATAAACGTATAAAATTATAAATTATATCTTTTATGAGATTATATATATCTTTTTAAAAATTAACATATCTGTGTATAAATAATACAGTGACCACAAACACCACACGCCAAGCCCATTGGCCACAAACACTACACTATGTCACACCAACTTGATCGCAGACGCGCTAAGCACATTGGCCACAAATACTACACTAGATCACACCAACTTGCTGTGTTTTGCATAATGAGAACTAAAACAAATTTTGACTAAATCTGCAATAAAAGAAACAGACTAAATGATTAATCCAATTGTAAAAGATAATATTTAAACCCGATATATTAATTAACTGACACATTTTTGGTTTCATCTAAATACATGGTATATGGATCACAGTATGAAGATAATATATTATATACTTATATATAATATAATATATTAAATTAATAAAAAATAGTGTAGTGAATTATATTGATTTTATAAATATATATAAAATGGTATTTTTTATTATTTATAATTTATTTTCTCATTATTCAAATATTTTTCTATTATTTACCTAATTTTCTATTTGAGTTGCTTCCTCTATTTCTATTTTATTATATATTATGTATGAACTTTGTAACTTTTAAATAATAAAATATTTACTTGTCCGTTTTATAAATGAACGTACAAAACTATAAAAGATAATAAATTATATAATTTTATGAGATTATATATATCATTTTAAAAATTAAACTATTTTGTCAAAAAGTATATAAACTAATTTATCAAGTGCCAAAATATATTTAGATATGGGTGTATACCAAATATTTCCTGTTTCTTAAGAAAATTCTCTCCTCTTCTCCCTCTACAACAGCAGCCACACACATCAAATATATTAGCCACAAACACCAAACTAGGATCACACCAACATTAACTACAAACATTAGACTAAGATCATACCAATTATGAACGCCCCAAGCGCCCCAAGCACATTGGTCACAAAGACCAAACTAGTATCAGACCAACCTGTAATCTTTTGCACAACCACAACTGATTTTGACTGAATCAAAACAGACCAAATAATTAAACCAGATCACATCGTCCCAAGCACATTGGTCACAAAGACCAAACTAGTATCAGACCAATCTGCAATGTTTTGCACAACCACAACTTATTTTGACAGAATCGAAACAGACCAAATAATTAAACTAGATCACACCAATTATGAACGCCCCAAACACACTGATTTTGACTGAATCAAAACAGACCAAATAATTAAACCAGATATCACCAATTATGATCGCTCCAAACACATTGGTCACAAAGACCAAACTAGTATCAGACCAACCTGCAATGTTCTGCACAACCACAATGATTTTGACTGAATCAAAACATACCAAATAATTAAACAGCATAAAGAGACTAAATAATTAAATCAGTTGTCAGAAATAATGTTTAAACCTCAATCCACTCATTGCCTGACACATTAATCTGAATACATATTCATGATTGGTATATGGTTACCAGTAGGAACATAATATATTATATACTGGTATGTAATATATTATATTATATAAAGAATAGTGTAATGAGTTATATTGATTTTATAAATATAAAATGGTATTTTTTTTTATTATTTATAATTTGTTTTCTCTTTATTCAATTTTCTCTTTAATATTTTATTAATATATTGTTATAGTATAATAGAATAAATAATTAAAATAAAAAATAAATAAATAAATTAGTTTATATTTTTGGAATTAGCACACACTTGGTACCTTGCATGGTTGCTTTGTACTCTTCTCTTCATTACTTAAATCAAGAAATCACGTACAATTAGGAACCTGCATCTCATCAATCACCACAAACTCTGCAATGCAGTTAGTATGTCATACTATGAGAGTCACTTCATTCCAATAATTGTTAATTTTTCATACTAACTTTGTTGGTAATCAAAATTTTGCCTACCTACTGTTTTTCTGATGTCCAAAGCTATTTAATTCTTTATTACAGTGTAACAGAAAATGTTAGATGCATTTTCTAAGCTTTTAAGGTGAGAATTGTGTAATACTTTAAGTTGTAAATTATACTTTTTATGAAAATTTTCATAGAAATTTAATTACGATACTCTGAATATAGTCTTCGTTTGAACTTTATTACCAATTAATTAAATATACATTAGTTGTTAAAAATAAGTAGAGTGGAGAAAAATAATTAACAACACATTCTTTTCTCTTTATTATTGGTTGAAATTTTTTCAAAATTATAAAAAAGTATGAGTCTCACATTTATATATTTCGATAAATTTCAATCAATAATAAAATTATCTGACTAATTAGTGCTCTTAGAATATTTATTAAAAAATAAAAAAAGTTAGAATACATAAATAAAAGCTTATTACACATTCAAATAAATAACTTCTTCTTCCCTTTATTTCCTTAATCATTATATGAATAATATGTGTTAAGAATCCTTTTAACCATATATGATGGAAAGTAGTAACTTTCATTTGGCCACTTAGCTTTTAAGAAAGCATTCATGTTTGTGTGTTATTATAAGTTAAAGTGCGCAAATTGGGAAAGAAAAAAGACAAGGAGATCGTAGTAGTTTGAATCTACTAAAAATAAAAGAAAGTTAACAAATGGAGACATACAATACTTTTTACCTAATAAGAGAAAGACATGGAATTTGTATTCATTATTATATAATTAATTATGTTTGTAGTATAATGGATTATACGATATTATGTTCTAATAATTGTGCAAATAGTTTTATTAATTTTGGAAAATAAACTGAAGTTTACTTGTTTGATGTTTTTACTTTTTTTATTATTTTAGATTCTTTTAATGGATATGGACATCCTGATTTTTGATATAGCGGTTTTTTTTTTTGAAAATTTGATTCTATCTTTTTAAGCATGAATTTAATTCATCTTTATATTCTTTTTTTTTTCTTTTTAATGTAATTCTTTATGTGATAATATATGATGGTTAAATTTGGAATATCAGTTGAAATGTCAACTTTTATAATAATATCATGTAAAAATTTAAATAGAAAAATAATGAATTATATGATACAAAGATAAAAGAATATGTTTAAAAATCAAAAATATAATTAATTAAGATTTTTTCAATAAATAATATTATTATTATTGCTACTATTAAGTGATATTTCCGTTATCTTTTTTATTTATTTAATTTTATTAAATAATATTTATTTTTATTCATTTATTGTTTTTCATTTCCTTTATTAAATACAGTAGTTATTAAAGTTAAAGAAAAGGATATTTTAGAAAAATAAGAACTGACTTTGCTATATTTTATGAACTTTATAACTTTTAAATGATAATATATTTACTTTATTTAAATTTTCCATTTTGTAAATCAGCGTACAAAATTTTAACAATAATAAATTATATTATATATATACCTTTACAAAAATTAAACTATTTTGTTATAAATATTATAATAAACTAGTTTATCTCTAGTAAAAATAAAAATTTAGACTGTCATTTCCTGTTTCTGAACGAATCTCACTTCTTACTTTATCCCATCATTTACTCATTTACAACACAAGGCCAGAGACAGTACAGTAGGATCAGATCAACTATGAATGTGCCAAGCACATTGGTCACAAACATTAGACTAAAATCACACCTATGAACACGTCAAGCACAATGGTCACAAACTAAACTAATATTACATCCACCTTCAATGTTCTGCTCAACCATAACTAAAACTAATTTTGGCTTTGGGCTGAATATGCAGTAAAAGAAACAGACCAAATAATTAAACCAGTTCTGATAAATAATATTTAAACCCAATCCAATGATTGCCTGACACAGTTTTGGTTTCATCTAAATACATATTACATTATTGGTAAATGGACACGAGTAGGAATACTGATATATAATACAATATATTATTTTATATACAAAATAGTGTTAAGTTATATTGATTTTATAAATATAAAATGACATTTTTTTATTATTTATAATTTATTTTCTCTTTATTCAAATATTTTTTATTATTTACCTAATTTTTATATACAAAATAGTGTTAAGTTATATTGATTTTATAAATATAAAATGACATTTTTTTATTATTTATAATTTATTTTCTCTTTATTCAAATATTTTTTATTATTTACCTAATTTTCTTTTGAGTCGCTTCTTCTTTCTCTTATTTCTTCTTTTCTTGCTTAAACAAAACCATAACTAACTTGTATGATCAATTACTACTGTATTATTAACCTTATAAAAAAATCATTATTTTATTTTCACTGAGTCAGGAGACAGTGACATGGCAATAATTCACGTACAATTAGGAACCTGTAACTCACCTATCACCACAAAGTCTGCAAGGGAATTTGTATGTCATACTGTGAGAGACACTTCATTCTAATAATTATTAATTTTCCATACTAATTTAGTTCTTTATTATTTTCCATACTAATTTAGTTCTTTATTATATTGTAATAGAAAATGTTAGATGCATTTTCTAAGATGCTTTTCATTTTTTTAAGGTGAGAATTGTGTAATACTTTTACCTATAAATTATACCTTTTACAGATACTAAATTATAGTATCCTTTGAATCTTATTAACAATTAATTTTATAATTTTAACAATTAATATACTAGTTGTTAGAAATAAGTAAAGTCCAGAAAATTAGTTAACAACACATTTGTTCCTCTTTATTACTGGTTGAAAATTTTCAAAATTATAACAAAGTACTACTCTTTTATGTATTTTTATTAATTTCAATTAATAATAAAACCATCTGATTAATTAGTGCTACTAAATATTTATTAAGAAATAGAAAAAATAAAGTTAGAGTACATAAATACAAACTTATTATACATTGAAATAAATACAGTAACCTTCATTTGGTCACTTAGTCTTAAGAAAGCATTCATGATAGTGTGTTTGTTATAAGTTAAAGTGTGCAAATCCAAAAAGAAAAAATAGAAAAAGATCGTATTAATTTGAATCTACCAAAAATAAAAGAAAGCTTAACCATGGAGGAAAATGTAGACATAAAATACCTTTTACCAAATAAGAGAAAGACATGCAAATTGTATTGATTATTATATAATTAATTATGTTTGAAGTATAATTGATTGTACTATATCTGTTCTAATAATTGTGCAAATAGTTTTATTAATTTTGAAAAATAAACTGAAGTTTACTTTGTTTGATGTTTTTGTTTTTTTTTATTATTTTAGATTCTTTTAATGGACATCAACATCCCATTTTCATTTGGTATAGCGTTTTGTTGGTGAAAATTTGATTCTACTTTTTTAAGCATGAATTTAATTCATTTTGATTTTTTTTTCTTTTTTATGTAATTCTTTATGTGATAAGATAGGATGGTTAAACTTTGAGATATCAGTTGAGATGTCAACTTTTATAATAATATAATGTAAAAATTTAAATAAAAAATAATGAATTATATGATACAAATAAAAGAATGTGTTTAAAAATTAAGAATATAATTAGTTAATATTTTTTTAATAAATAATAATAATAATAATTGCTACTATTAAGTGATATTTCTGTTATTTTTTTTATTTATTTAATTTTATTAAGTAATATTTATTTTTTTATTCATTTCCTTTATTTCCATACTGCATAGGTACCAAGCAAATACTACATATGGAAATATTTGGTGGGAAATAAATGGAAATGAACCCAAACCTACTGGGATCGCTTAGGATTATGGATAAAATATTTTTCAGTTTTTGTAAAAAGAAAATCAAGTTTTTCAATTATTTAAATTTTTTAAAGTCTTATAATGTTTTCATCTTTAGCTTTTGTGTGAAGCCAAGTGGATTTGACACATACCAAGAAGAAGCGGGTGTTGTGTATAATAAATATATTCTATATAATCTGTTTAAAGATGGATCACAATAAACCAGGTTACACAAATGTAACAACTTTGTATACCTACTTATACCTTGAAATTGATACAGATCGTACAAAATTCTAAAGCTAAAATTTGTTATTGTCATTGCCTATATAAAAAGAAAAAAGAAATAATTTTGGTGGAATATAACTAAATAAAGTTGTTATTTTGTTATTTAAGTATCAAACAAATAAAAATATTTATTCTTATTTTAAAAATAGTGATTTCTTTGAATTATCAATAATTTTTTTAAATACTTTTTTTAAATAAACAAGAGATAAATTTTCTTCGAGACATATAATTCATCGAAATAAATTATTTCTTACATTCTGTGAATATTTTTTTGACGACGAATCATTTAAGTTTCAAAACTTCAAATATTTTATATGCTCTTTTTCAAATAAACTTAAATGTGAATGTTTGATTTTAGTTTCTTAAAAGAGAAGGTTTTCAGTTTTTAAAAGTTGAAGTTTTTGTTTTTGTCTTTATTATATAGGATGTGACAATGGCTAACTACTTAGTAATAGATAAAATAAATATCTCATATATAATCCTTACTATTATTTGTGATATATTATCAAACAGATACCTCCAAAGAAAAATATATCTTTAAAATAAATGCTATATTTCATCTCAAAACTAACCTTAAAAACTCAAATTAGTGTCCATTTTATGTAGTTGTTAATACAATTGTTTTCATATAAATTAATTTAAATAAGAAAATAGTATATCACATTAATAAATAATTAAGTTTAAAAAATTAACTCATTAATAATTTTTTTATTATCAACAGGGTAATGAAAATGACTCAATGATATAATTATTCAACACTCTAAATGATGGGATATGAAACTTATTTAAGTCAATAATTTATATATTATATATTTTAATTTTATTTTTATGTTATAATTGAAAAAAAAATGCATTCTCGATATATATTTGAATGTAATAAAATAATTTTAATTTCTATAACAATAATTTTATTCTTTTAGTTTTTAAATTATGGTTATTTGACCATTGTTCAATAAGTATATATTTATAGCATTAAGTTTCGTCTAAATTAAATGTAGTTTGAACAATTTTGATGTTAACCTAATTCGATCATAGTTATTGGACTTTTATACACTGATTGCATGACAGCCTACAATAATAAATTTTGACATTATCTCCAGACCTGCCCGCCAAATTAATGCTTATAGTGACATGACACTGTAAAATACAAAAACTGCAACTAAGAACAATTATAAGTCAATGTCTGAGTTAATTTTACTGTCAGTGTGATAAGGATTTTTGTTTATTTTGAATGAAATAGTAAATTTGACCTACATAAATGAAAATGTTTTCTAGGATAATTTAGTTTCCTTCTAATAAATTTACTCAGCTTAATTCAAACTTTAATATTAAGTATTAAGAGTTTCTACACATACTACTTTTAGATATATACTATTATAACTAAAACTTTGAATACTCTTTCATTTAATTCTCTTAATTTATATTGAGATATGCGTCTAGAAGTTAATGGAGCTGCATCATTTTCACGATTCATATTCGATAACATTTTTCAAATTCAACTTCATTACATATATAGTTTGAGGGCTAATCAAGATATAGAAGTATTAAATGTTTACATTTAATGAGTTACGTACGAATTTAGAACTTCATAATTTATTGGTTTATATTTGTCTAGTTGAAAACATATATAACTCAACACAAATCAATCCAACGAAATATAGATAAAATGTTATTATTAAAAAATGGATATTTGTGTGGTGAAAATAAAAAATTAATTTAAAACATATATAATTTAGTTAATAAGTATTTTAAGTTAAGCAACAATCTTTGTGAAATGGTTGGCATGGTAAATCGAAAAAAAAATTAAGAAAAAATGGGAAAAATATGAGAGTTGGTTTTATTAATGCAAAGGGGAAGGGTTGGTGAGGGGCTATTAGTTAAAACAGAGAGTTTGAAGTAACAATGAATGCAGTGGACAAGAGAAATGAGGTGTAGTTCTATTCTTCTAGCTAAGCTCAGTTTCTGTCTCATGTTTTCATTTCTCATTTAATTTGTGTTCAGGTGTCAACCTCTCTCTCTTTCTCAATTTCGTCAGCTTTCTCCAACTTCCATTTTTTTTTTTTTTGGTAAAACATTGTACAAATTAAGATTCCAATGAACTTTATGTAAATATTCGTTTGAACTTTATTTCATATTATATTTCTTTCTTTAATAAGAAAACATTATGTAAGCATTCTTAGAATATGATTTATAAAATACTAATATTTGACTCGTGAATGAAAGTCTACTTGTATATCAATATATTTTGAAGAAAAAACTTTAACTTATCTTAATTCACAATTATTTCGATGGTTCCTTTTTCCTACTTTTAATATCACAAGTCATAACTTTATTTCACTGTCCTATATATTTATCTTTTTCATCGAATTCAATTCATTAAAGAACAATTATATCATCATACAATTCTAAAGAATAATTCATCAACCGTATTTTTGACTTAAAACTATACTTTATTCAATTCAAATAATACATTACTCCATCTAAATAAAAACTCATTATATATATATATATATATATATATATATATATATATATATATATATATATATATGTCCATTATCAATTTCATAAACATAGATCATACAAATTTGTAAGAAATAACTATTTTTATATAATTTTTTATAAATTTATAAAGCTACACCAAATATTAGTCGAAAATTTAGTAAAATATGAAAAATTCTATTTGTAAAAGTTTGTTAAGAAAAAAATTGAAAAGATAAGTTTGAGTTAGCAAAATAACTTCCCTGTCATCTAAACAAATAATCTCTTAAATTTAAATATGTTATACAAAGAAATTTAATGTTCACCATAGAATAGTTATTTAACCTTTTAAACTCGTAAATCGATCACTTAATGATAAAATACTTGAACTTAAAATTGATATAGATTATAAATGTTCTTCATTTTGCACCTTGACATACCTTGTATTTGAAAGGCTCAATCATATTTGGAATTGTAATATTATGTTTTTTTAGAAAATCATGAGACATCATTTGGCAAAGAATGTCAACCGTTATCTTTCATAGATGGTAACCTTTGTTTGCACAATGCTAATCTCATAACATTTATTCATCTTGATCCCTTCCTTCCGTAATTCTTGAGATAAATCATGAGTAATACCATATTTTTCAGTAAAAGTAATATTAAAACAAATTTTAAAAAAATGTATCGAATTCAACAAATAATAATTCATTTTTTTGCTCTGAATTATGAATCTTCCTCAACTACGTCAACTAATCCATGAGAATAGTGAAGAAACAACATTAAGTAAAGTACCATAATTTAAGCTTCATCTATGCATTATTTTAATTATAGTTTCATGATTCAAGTTATATCCTCTAGATATTTCTTATTTTTTAATGTTTCTTTCCAGTCATATTCTAAGTAACTTTATTAGTTGTAGTAACTTAAGATATATTTTTTTTATTGCAAGAGTCATTAACTTAAGATTTTTCATGAACATTCCTCATAACTTTATCTTATAAGGAAAGTATAGAAGGAGAGAAAAGTAGAGTATTTCTCTAATATCACGTGATTAGTGTAATTTATCATCTTACTTTTATTATGAGAAAAAAAAGTTAACTTTAATTAGAATATAACTTTGGTCTCATGAGATGTCACGTGAGTAGGACTTATTCATCTTATTTACCTAAGAGGATTGAATAAATGTGGGACATGCATACTAATACCAAGACAGTAAGGGTCACTTTCTCAAGAAATAGCATTCAGAGCTCAACCCTTATTAACCTTAATTTCTTTTTTTTTTTTTTTTTTTTTTTGGGTAATTTTTTTTTTTTTTTTTTTTTTTTTTTTCATTTTAGGGTAATGTTTTTTTAAAAAAATAGGCAATTTATTTATTTTTATTTTCACTATGCATAAATCGTATCAAGTTAGCAATATTTTATAAAGAAAAAAATTATATCATCATAATATAATTTCATTTAACTCAAAGTTAATATAAAACATAAAATCGTGTCACATAAATGAAGTTTTAATTTATTTTAATTTGAAAATTTTATTTTTTTTTATCCTAAGTTAATTGAAATTAAAAATAATAAAATTTAAAATTAAACTAATTAAAGACTAAATTAAAAATAATTAATTTCTAAAATAGAATAACTAAATGTTAAATTTAGTATAACGAAATCCTAAATTGAAATAATTAAATATTAAATTAAAAAATAATTAATTAATCAAATACTAAACTTAAAATAATTAAAATTTAAATTAAAATAATTAAAGACTAAATACAAAATAATTAATTTTTTAAATAAAATAATTAAATGCTAAATTTAAAACAATAAAATTAAAATAATTATTTTTAAATTGAAAGAATTAAAACCTAAATTTCAAATTGTTTTCCGCACACATGTGGTGTTCTTCTCCCCTTGCCCAACACATTCGTTACGATGCTTATTTAATGAAAATAATTGATTATTTTATATTTAGTCTTTACTTATTTTAATTTAGGTTTAATTGTTTTAAGTTTAGTAATTAATTAATTAATTTCAGAAATTAATCATTTTTTAATTTAGTCTTTAATTATTTCAGTTTAGTACTTCATTATATTAAATTTAGCATTTAATTATTTTATTTTAAGAAATAATTATATTTAATTTAATCTTGAATTATTTTAATTTAAGATTTAATTATTTGTAATTTCAATTATCTCAACATCATTTCAGTTCATCAAATTAAAAGAAATATAACTGAAATTATATCATGACACCATTTTAATTAATCTAAATTAATATCTCTATTTAAATTAAGTAATATTGTGTGGAACTCACACCATTTCACTATTTATGACATGTCACCATTTCACTATTCATCATGATAGTACATTCTTTTTTAATGAAATGGTGTCAACCACCATTTATCTATATAGTAGAAATAAAATTATTTTTTGTCCATTTTAAAAATTTTAAGAAAATTTTTCCCATAATGGGAAAAAAAGCCTAATTTCTTTATACTAATTATTACATAAGAAACGCATAAATAAAAATGACAATTGTTGGATTACAACCGTAACCAGTTTGCAGAACGAAATCGTGGTTCTATCACATTTCCTCATTTTTGTTTATTATGATGAATTTGTTTAGCACATCATAGTTAAAGATATTTTCTTAAAATATAGAAACTAGTCACGTATAAGATTTCTGGACCACTTGTTTTAGCGTTGTATGGACAAACTGAGGAAGTTTCTCTTTGAAAAATCTTACTAATCAATTGCTAATACCACTTGTGATCTATCTGTGTTTGGGACCGTGTCCAAAAATTATTAGAAAAGTGAGGATTATATTTATATGAAATTACTTTAATTTTTTGATTTGAAAAATATTAATATTCGATTATATATAAAGCTACCTAATAATTACTCGCATAAAAACAACAAAAGGGTGTTGTACCTTGAAAAGGATAACTTTTATTTATTTAGAAACGTCTGCAACATAATTTTGAAGTCAAAAATAATTTTTTGGTTTTATTTTTAATTACGGATTAACATCATTTGAAAATAATAAATAAAGTAAAAGCAAAATAGGTAAATATATTTACGAGGAAACTTCTTTTGACAAAGTGAAAGAAAGAAGGCCCCACAGACACCTTCATTTTGAATATAAGTACAGATTAAAAAAGAAAAAAGTTGATGTAAATTGAAGTGAAGGGAGTCATTCATAACAACTGAGCCATCAGAACGGTTGGTTGACGCAACCAAGTAGAGGAAGCTTACAAAATTCTCTCACAGATAAATGATTTTGGGTTTGACAAAATTTCCACCATTTTGGCTTCCCACACACAAGAACTATCACTTTCACTCTCTCTATCACTGAAAGCACACAGGGATGGAGCAAGGGGTGGATTCAGATGAGGTGGTGAGGTCCTTGAGCAGCTTGAGGATGAGCACAGGATCTCTGAGCCGAAGAAGTTGGGTTTCAGCCGGTGTTTCTGAGGTGTGGGGTGCTGGACATGGCGGCGATGTCTTTGACAGGAGCACAAGAGTGGATTATAATGATCATGATGATGAAGAGGAGCTCAAGTGGGCAGCCATAGAGAGGCTTCCAACGTTTGAAAGGCTAAGGAAAAGCCTAGTCAAAAGGGTCTTAGAAGAGAGTGGAAGGTTCCATTATGAAGAGGTTGATATATCCAACCTGGGTTTTCAGGACAAGAAGAAACTCCTTCATGCCATTCTAGGCACCTTTGAACAAGACAACGAGAGGTTTCTCCGTAGCATGAGGGAGAGGATTGATAGGTAAGCTTCTTATTTTCTTCACAAATCACATAAACTAGGTTTTTGTTTATTCACTTTTTTTCTGGTTTTGGTTTGGATACCGCAGTTGTTGTCTGTCATGTTTGGATTACAATTTGTTGTTTTGTCTGTGAAGTTTTTCATGTTAAAATTGTTGTGCTGATTAGGGTGGCCATAGAGATTCCGAAAGTTGAAGTCCGGTTTGAACATTTGTTTGTGGAAGGAGATGCATTTAATGGAACCAGAGCACTGCCAACCCTAGTGAACTCCACCATGAATGCGATACAGGTATTGCTTTATTCCTCTGAGTGTGTGGTTGAATATGTTAACTCCCTTCTTGTCTGGTTTCTCACTTTCTGGTTTTCACACGAATTAAAAACCATCCACATGTGGTACATTAAAGAAAATTAATACATGTTTATCAGTAATAACGAGTAGGGTTTTTCTGCCTTTTTCCTCCAGTTTTGCTCCTACACTCTTCATTTTCTAAAAATATATTGGTTAACCAGTTAATATAAACTTACTTTAAATGTGTGAAAAATTGAAAAATATACTAATAAAACGTACAAAGAAACATTTGAATAATATAATTTTTAAAAAAAATATATAAATAATTGATAATATTTATTTACTTTTAAAGACGTTGGGTAATACTATCATAAAATGGTGAAAAATGTTGGATATACTTTGTTTTTAACACACTTTTTTTTAGAATGATTTAATAAAACCATTTTAACATATTAAAAATGTCCTTAAAACTATTGAAGGGAATAAAATGCTAATTAGACTGGAGTTTTAAAACCAATATCATAAGTCTGTTCAAGAATTCATAAAAATGACATTTATTCTTAATACAGTAAAAAAATATTATTCTGAGAGCATTCATTACCAACTACCAATGTAGGCTACTGTTATTAATAAATTTGGATTCAACAGATAGGATCATAAGTATACGTTCTTCAATTGGAATTTGTTTTAAGAACAAAATTTTGTTAGGTACTTCTAATTTATTTGTTGATAACAAAGAGCAGAAGCAAAAACAAGACATGTTCTTAATAATATCTAGAGCAATCATTCTTCCGTGAAAGACCATGTCGGCAAACATTATAGATTGAATTATTGGTTCTAACAACAAGTTGATAGAGTTTTGTTTTGTTGCCACGTTTCTCTTAGCTGAATGATTTGTAACAGTTTCCCTTACTAGAGTCATGTAATTAGAAGATATTCCAATTTTGCATAGCACAAACAAAAAAGAATATTATATTTTTCATCAAGGGGCATGAGGATGAGTTGCTGCTGTTCACCTCTGAATCTGTTCAGACCCATTTTTCAATCTGACACATATAAATTTAGTATTTATTAACTGAAGTTAACGTTTCATTCAATAATTGGTATGATAAATTGCCTCTGAAAAAATTAGAATAATATTTAGGCGTTTTTAATATTGTTTTAAATCAAAACTAGAATTTCATCAGAATAAAAGCTAGTATTAAAGATCAGTAGAGATGGTCAAGCTATTACACTTAAATTTTGTCTTCATATCAAAAGAGAGTCTCTCTTATGTATTCACATGCATTTGTCTGGGTAATGAGAAAGTAATAAATGGGCGAAATAAAGATAAATAGGAATTATTGATGGAGGTAAGTTTTAAAAAAAATTTAAAAGTGGTGTGATTTATTAGTACTATTTTGTTCTATTTTTTAATTTTTTTTATTATCTCTATTTTTTTATTTTTAAATAGTTTTAATTTCACTTATTTTCATCAATTTTTTTTATTTCTATTTTTATTCATTGATTAATTTCTCTTGTCTCTGTCAAACAAAATGTTAGTGTCATAACATTAGATATAATCAATTGAACATTTTATATTACTTTAGAAAAATATATGTAATTGATTTTGTTTAATGTCGCATTACAAATATTTTTTCAATAAAGACTTTTTTTTTAACAACTCATAAAGATCTTTACACAAGTTTCATCTACTAAGAAATAGTGGGTTTTAATTTACGAAAATTCCAATAAATTTTCTAATTAACACTGAAGTAAACCATTAAATTTTCTATCATCTAAAATGATATAAATAATATGGTGCTTAAAACTTACTAGATATTCTAAGTGGTGTATTTGTTTGGACGTTTTAAACAGTATATGTTGGCAACGTTTCTTTAAATTAATGATATTTTTAAGACGACTCAAAGTATTTTCTAAAAAATACGATCTTTAACTCTTAAACAAATAAAAGTGATTATATTTTTACAAATTTAAAGAATTTGTTCCTTTTTCTTCATCCACTATTTTTTTTAACTTGAAAATTATACAAATAAATATTTTTTATATAAATAAAATTTGTAATAAACAAATTCTTCCAATTACACAACTTTAAACATAAATCGTGTTGTCTAAATACTATATTTGAATGACTAAGAATGTTTATACCAAAAAAATCATTTTAAATGATAGTAAAGAGTGTTAGGTGTAAGGTGTTATTACCAATAATCTAATATTTTTTAAATAATACATATTTATATATAAATAATAATTTTATATAACATAACACATAATCAACAAGTTGGATTCATAGTTTTATCAATCCAAACTAACTAGATTATTTTAGATAAAAAGTGTCTAGGTAATTTATACCCTTGAACATCTTTATTAAATCATCACATGTATCTCTATGGGTTAAATAATAAAAGTGAAACGACTTTTAATAATGCATATGATATCTTGTTTTAATTTCTAACTAAAACTATTACTTTTTCACTTTTCTTTCTTCTCTTTTATAGACATTTTTTCTTGAAAAAGAAAAGAGGAAGCTAAGAAAATGTGGTTGAGGTATAACCTTCTCTGTTGTTGGGTGTCTATAGTTTTAAATAGTTGAAGATAACATGTTCCTAACTTTGAGAAACTCTTCCTCCAATGGGACCCAAACCAATGTAACAGCTACCTGCATCTACACTTTAATTAATTCTCACTAGACAAATATGTTCACAAAATATGGGCATCAGAAAAAAAAAAAAAGTTGCATAGAAAAACTTTAATTTTGTCCAAAACATTTTTTTTATAAAATAACTAAAAGAGAGCATTTAAAGGATGTTTGAAAAATTGTTCAAAACTATATATATAATCTCCTTTTTCCTGCACATTACAAAACCATTATATCTATTAAAATACAAATTACATTATACTAAATATAAATATCTGAGTTAAGATTTGGTGCTGCTTATTCACTTCACTTATACCTTCATATATTGGCATGTCTTTAACTATAGTACTGTGATGATCATGCCTTCGTCATATCTGCATTGTTGTGTAGTCACTTCATACTCACCACCATATTTATTAAGCTTCCTTAGCTTTCAATGCCTGCGAACCTGCTAGTGATCCTCCACATGTGTAGATCTAATTCAAATACAATTTTTATTAGTTAAAAGTGATAGTTTTACTGATTCATCTATCTTGTATTAATCCTTACCAGTTTATCTATTTTCTGATTCTATATATTAACCTCTAGATCAGGAAAACCTTATGTTATTTCAAATGTTTTAAGCATATTATAAAATTGATACACCAGTCTGAATAAGCAAAATATAATTTAGGATACTTGTTTATTATTCATCCCCATTTTTATGTGTGTGATCGTAAAAATGTTCACACCAGCAGCTACAAATTTGTTTGTTATATACAGAAGTAAATAATTTTAACTGCTAATAGCAAAGTAAGAAAATAAATTTAAGAATATTTTTTCCTGCCACACATTTTTCCAATATCATTTTCATCCAATTATATTTACTATGTATAACAGTTTATATTATTTTTTATATTAACTTTCTTAAAAGCCAAGTCTAGAAAAAGTTCGGATAAATTGACAATAAAAAATTTATAAGCATAGTTTAATAAACTCTAGATTTAAATTAATTTATATTCACTATGTGAATATTTTTATATTTGAGCAGTTCTTTACAAAAAATAGATTTAGTTATATAAGACACAAAATTACGTATTTTAAGAAAAAAAGAAGAAAATGTTTTTATTGCCAATGATGTTACTTCTATATTATCACAAACAAATTATTATTTTTTTGAAATGAAATTATTTTAGAAAGATATATCACTTCATATCTATTGATTTTTTTTTTGCCATTACATCAATTAATTTGATATAGAAGTCAAAATTTAAATTTAAATTGTGTAATTTTTAACTATTTGGAAGGAAAAAGTATTCCTTGATTTGTGGTCTAATGATGTTTTAGAACCTGATTCTTTGAACTCTTTTAGAACAGTAGTCTAATGATGTTTTCTTCTTCTTGGTTTGTGGCAAACAGCGAACTCTTGGATCACTTAATCTTCTTCCATCAAAGAAAAGCGTTATCAAGATACTCCAAGGTGTTAGTGGAATTGTCAAGCCTGCAAGGTGCTTCATACAGTCTTTCTAGTTAAATTGGTGTTGCACAGTACATTTTCTAACTTAAAAAGGAGTATGAATTGGAAATGAGGTCTTAAAGATTGTTTTGTACTTGGAGGATCTGAGTCTCAATTGAACCTTACCTTATGCCACATAAGAAAAACAAAAGAAAAAAGGGCGTTTGATAGAAATGCTATCACAGTTCAACAACAAAGTTTCTGTTGTTTACCCTGTTGAACTTAGCACAATACTATTTTCTACTTGGGAAATCTGTTCTTTCAAATCAAAGAAATGCTTTCTAAAAAAATGCCTAAGCTATGTTGCTAACTTTTTATTTGTATTTTTATTCCTTATATCTATCTAAACTTTCTCAAACACTCTTCAGATTGACCTTGCTTTTGGGGCCCCCGAGATCAGGAAAAACTACACTGTTGCAAGCACTTGCTGGGAAACTGGACAGGGATTTAAGGGTTCGCCATCCTCTTGCTCCACCATTGAAAAAGAATGCAATGATATCTTCTTTATATAATATATATATATATATATTAAATGTCTTTAAGGATTTTCAATGTTAAATTTGTGTGCTCATTCTTCTATATTTATCTCAGCTGTCCATTATTTCTAACATGATATGATTGGTTTCCCAGAATTGTGATTATAGATTAAGGATCATAGATAAAGAAAGTAAAATAAACAATAAAAAATCCAAGTTTAGACAATGCATCATCAAATTTATTCATCAACAGGTTTCCGGAAGAGTCACTTACTGTGGTCATGAGTTATCAGAATTTGTTCCTCAAAGAACATGTGCTTATATTAGTCAGCATAATCTTCATCATGGAGAGATGACAGTCAGAGAAACTCTGGACTTTTCTGGACGCTGCTTGGGAGTTGGAACACGCCATGAGCTTCTAGTAGAATTGATAAAGCGAGAAAAGCAAGCTGGAATTAAGCCTGATCCAGAGATAGATGCCTTCATGAAAGCCACAGCAGTGGAAGGTCAAGAAACAAGTCTCATTACAGATTATGTTCTCAAGGTTTGATTCCTCTATTTCTATTTGATCACTGTGCTTTCGGTCGCTATATCAGGTTTATTGCCATCTGACATATCAAGAATTGAACTCAGGTTCTTGGATTGGAAATATGTGCTGATACTATGGTGGGAGATGAGATGAGGAGGGGAATATCTGGTGGAGAAAAAAGGAGGTTAACTACTGGTATGGGAAAAAATGATGAGAAAGTTGTATCTTATTCAAGAGAGCTTAGTCTCCTTCTACTGCTTTCGATTTCCTGTTTTTTCAATGCTCAAGCACTGGCTTTGATATCATGGATGCAGGTGAGATGCTGGTAGGACCTGCAAAAGTGTTCTTAATGGATGAGATTTCAACTGGTTTGGATAGTTCCACAACCTTCCAAATTGTGAAGTTCTTGAGGCAGCTAGTGCATGTCATGGATGTTACAATGATAATCTCTCTTTTACAGCCTGCACCAGAAACATTCAACCTTTTTGATGACATAATCTTGCTTGCAGAAGGCCACATTGTGTACCAAGGTCCACGTGAGAGTGTTCTCAACTTTTTTGAGAGTGCAGGCTTCAAATGCCCCGAAAGGAAAGGAGTTGCAGACTTCTTACAGGAGGTTACTTCCAGAAAAGACCAAGAGCAATACTGGTTCGCAAGGGACAAGCCTTACCATTTTGTCAGCGTTCCTGAGTTTGTAGCTCACTTCAACAATTATAGCATTGGCCAACAACTTTCCCAAGAACTTAAGGTTCCTTATGACCGTGCCAAAACTCACCCTGCTGCTTTGGTCAAAGATAAATATGGGATCTCAAAACTAGAACTCTTGAAGGCATGCTTTGCAAGGGAGTGGCTGCTGGTGAAGCGCAGTGCTTTTATATACATATTCAAAACTACTCAGATTACGATAATGTCTTTGATTACTATGACAGTGTTTTTTAGGACAGAAATGAAAAGTGGTCACCTTGAGGATGGGGGAAAATACTATGGTGCACTGTTCTTTAGCCTCACAAATATAATGTTCAATGGAATGGCTGAGCTTGCAATGACTATTTTTAGACTTCCCGTTTTCTTCAAGCAAAGAGATTCATTGTTCTATCCAGCATGGGCTTTTGCACTTCCCATATGGATCTTTCGAATTCCTCTCTCTATTGTAGAGTCGGCACTATGGGTTGTCCTTACTTATTACACCGTAGGTTATGCTCCAGCTGCAAGTAGGTATGAAAGTATGCTAATTTATATAAAAGAATAAACCATTCCAGAAATTTATACTGCTACATGTAGATCTACTATGATTTGTTTCATTCCTTGGATGAAAATTGTTAATTTAATCAATTATTGCAGATTTTTTGGTCAGTTATTAGCATTTGTCTGCGTCCATCAAATGGGTATCTCACTGTTCCGATTCATTGCTGCTGTTGGGAGAACACAGGTTGTGGCAAACACGTTTGGTTTCTTTGTACTGCTACTTATTTATGTTCTTGGTGGATTCATTATTGCCAAAGGTGAGCCTCATTATTTATCATTCACTCAAGCAACTGTGTCAAGAAGAATGGTTCATGCAACTTGAATAATTTCCTTTACAGATGACCTTGAACCCTGGATGAAATGGGGTTATTATGTTTCTCCTATGATGTATGGTCAGAACGCCATTGCTATCAATGAATTCCTTGACCCGAGATGGAGTGCTGTAAGATCTTTAACATGAGGATAATTTTTCTGTTTTACATTTTCTTTGAAAACTGCATTCATTTATCTACTTTCCAGCCCAACACAGACAGAAGAATTCCTGGGCGTACAGTTGGGGAGGCTCTTCTCAAGGTTAGAAGCATGTATACTGAAGAATATTGGTACTGGATTTGTATTGGTGCTCTCCTAGGCTTTTCTCTGCTTTTCAACATTTGTTTTATAATTGCTTTGACGTTTCTGAATCGTAAGTTCCCATACCGCAGCTTGTTTCTTATACTGTCATAAAACTATCTCTAACAACATCTTAAATAGCAGCATTTGGAGAGTCTAAATCCATTATTGTAGAGGAGCAAACCGAGAAAAAGGGAACTACAGAAAAGAGTTCTTTTTCAGCTGGTAAATCATTTAAAACTACCAAGTCTTACCTTTTTCTTTCTTATCGTGATATATTGTAAAATTTGAGAGAATGTTTTCTGGTTTCAGTTTCTGTTTTGTTTCCTGTTATTCTGAATTTGTACAGGAAATAATGAAAATAACTTTTTATTGTCTATTTTCAATTTTTCATGAACTTTAAAATCTGGAAACAAAGTGAAAATAAAAAAGTGTTTTCTGAAACCAAATGGTCCCTAAACTTTCTTGCTCACCAAGTTACTTGGTTTCATCACTTTCATCACAATTTGGACTTTGCCCTGCATGGTTTGAAATGAATTTTCTGTTGGTGCTCTGCTTGTCATGTTTTCAACTTTAATTTCTTACTGAAATGTTATTTACACAAAATGTCTGTCGGCTATTATAATGTATTTCTGTTCAATACAAACTAAATGGTTAGCTGCAGATATTGAAATGGCAGAAAAAAACAGCCGAGAGAGTTCAACTCCTGAAGAAGATACTTTAACAACCAATAAGGGAATGGTGTTACCCTTTACGCCTCTATCACTTGCCTTTGATCACGTGAATTACTACATCAATATGCCAACCGTAAGTTCTACATACTCCAGTCAAAATTTAATCATCTCCAACAGTCATTCGCTTCAGCATTGTTTCTCATCACTTTCTTTTCCTATTTGTGACAAATATCTGTGCTGATTAACTACTTTTACATCTGTGTTAATCTTCCAATGTACAATATTTTAACAGTGTTTTCATATCAGGAAATGGAAAAGCATGGAATTGAAGGGAGTCGACTTCAACTACTGAGAGATGTCAGTGGTGCTTTCAGGCCTGGAGTACTAACAGCATTAGTAGGTGTGACTGGTGCTGGCAAAACCACATTGATGGATGTTCTAGCTGGAAGAAAAACTGGTGGTTATATTGAAGGAAGCATCAGCATATCTGGTTACCCAAAAAAACAGGCAACTTTTGCTAGGATTAGTGGATACTGTGAACAAAATGATATCCATTCTCCAAATATCACAGTGTACGAATCTCTCCTGTTTTCTGCTTGGTTGCGTCTCGGTAAGGAGGTCAACAGCAAAACAAGGAAGGTGTGTTTTGTTCAAATCAACTCTCATATAGAACTCTCCTTCTCGAAGAATTATACTTAAACAGTCTCTTTTATCGCAGATGTTTGTGGAGGAAGTTATGAACCTTGTTGAGCTACATCTAGTAAGAAATTTTCGAGTAGGTCTTCCTGGGGTAGATGGTTTATCAACTGAACAAAGAAAGAGACTAACCATTGCTGTAGAATTGGTTGCCAATCCTTCCATCATCTTTATGGACGAGCCAACCTCCGGTCTTGATGCTAGAGCTGCAGCAATTGTCATGCGTACTGTCAGAAATACAGCAGATACAGGTAGAACTATCGTCTGCACAATTCATCAACCAAGCATTGACATATTCGAAGCTTTCGATGAGGTACTACTTCCCAATATTTGGAAGATGAAATTATTGTTTCTATGTTAATTATAAGACTCAATGGTATCTCAACTTAATCTTCCCCTCAGCTGCTTTTGATGAAGAGAGGAGGACAACTCATATATAATGGTCCCTTAGGCCAACGATCTCAGAAGCTTATAGAGTACTTTGAGGTGAGTATGACTTGTATACTGCAAAATGTGTTCATTCTCAAAATAATAATCTTGTATACTATTTGCAGGCTATTCCTGGAGTTCCTAAAATCAAAGATGGTTATAATCCTGCCACTTGGGCTTTGGAGATCAGTTCTCCAGCAGTTGAGAGTCAGCTTGGTGTAGACTTTGCAGAACTGTACACTGAGTCAGAATTGTATCAGTTAAGTATTACTTGAAGTTGTATTCCCAGAGTACTTTTTCTAATCTGGAATTATATATGGTCTTCTCTTTTCATTTCTGACATCAACTCTTTTCAGGAGGAATCAAGAACTTATTCAAGAGCTAAGCACACCCTCAGAGGGATCAAAGGAGCTTGATTTCCCTAATAAATACTCCCAGTCCTTTATTACTCAATGTAGAGCTTGCTTCTGGAAACAGAACTTGTCCTACTGGAGGAATCCACAGTATAATAGCGTCCGGCTCTTCCTATCAATAACTATAGGTGTTATTTTTGGACTCGTTTTCTGGGGAAAAGGAAAGAAACTGTAAGTCCATATGTTCTGATATGTATTGTGCTACAGAAAAATGGATTAACTTCTGATAGGATGACCCATGAATCAAGTGAGATCAAATTTATCATACATTCCTGGTTGGAGAGTAACAGAACAATTTAAAGCTTTGTTTATACTGAATGATACTTCCTATCGTATGTTGAGTTGAAATATTTATAGGAATCATCAATATCTTGTCAATTGTTACTTAATGCAACACATGTCAGAGAAGTGCACAACCATCTACAAGAACTCTTTTTATCTCAATTTTTATAAAAAAAAAAGTGATAGAAATGTATTTTATCAACATAATCAAAAAAGAAAATAGCATGGCTATTTTGAAGATCATGAAAGGTGACTAAGGTGAGGATAAAATGCATTTGTCTGCAGAGATACGGAGCAAGATCTAATGAATATAATGGGAGCTGTCTTCACTGCTGTTTTCTTTATTGGAGGCTCCAACACTACTAGCGTTCAACCCATAGTTGCAATAGAAAGAACAGTCTTATACCGTGAAAAGGCAGCTGGATTGTACTCAGCTCTACCTTATGCAATTGGTCAGGTAAATGCAGCTATCCTTTCATAGCAAACAAGACAAAAATAATTGATAGTTTTTCTGTGTGGTTTCTGGTCTGGTCCCTATAATTACATCCAAGAATTCAAAAGCTGGAAGCAACTATTTCAATGCTTCCACATTGATTTCAAAATTCAAGGTTAAAAGTCAAAGCAACAAATAGTTGCTTCCACTTTTCCCATTTTTGGATATGATTTTAGTGGTCAAAATCAAATTATGGTAGTTATCCAAACACGCACTAATTCTCAATTACTGAGCAAATTTATGATATTTATAAACATTGTGCTGCAGGTGGCAGTGGAATGCATTTATGTTGCAATACAGACATTCACCTTTAGTGTTATCCTTTTCTCAATGATGGGGTTCCCTTGGCAAGTTGAGAAGTTCTTGTGGTTCTACTTCTTTATGTTCATTTCGTTTGTGTACTTCACTCTTTATGGCATGATGACAGCAGCTCTAACACCAAACCCCCAAATTGCTGCAATTGTTATGGCCTTCTTTCTAGTGTTTTGGAATATATTCTCAGGCTTCGTTATCCCAAAATCGGTAAGTAACAAAACAAACTGTTCATGGCCAGCGTTAAATATAGTTCATACTTGTTGAAATCCTTTTGCAATCTATTCTTAAAAGTCAGCTTAGATAAACTTTTCAATAATCATTTACTGGAAAGAAGATAAAAGAAATGCATTACGGAGAAATTGAACGAGACTTGATATTGGTGGTGCTAATTTTAGAAGCTTGATTGATATTTTATTTGTACTGAATCACAAGTGCTTCAATAACAGCTTACACAGACTAAAACTATCTGCTGCTTCACATATTTTGCAGAAAATTCCAATATGGTGGAGGTGGTATTACTGGGCATGTCCAACTTCATGGAGTTTATATGGCCTAATGACTTCCCAGGTGGGAGACAAAATCAATACAATTGTGGTGCCTGGATCACAATCTTTGTCAGTAAAAGCATACCTTCGGGAAGAGTTCGACTTTGAATATGACTTCCTTGGAGTTGTTGTTGTGGCTCTTGTTGCTTTTGTCACACTGTTTCTTCTTGTTTTTGCATATGGTATCAAGGTTCTTAATTTCCAGAAGAGATAAGTAACACAGATACTATAAATGAACAGAATAAGCACAAACAAAAAGAATAATAGAGTAAGGAAAGACATTTTAAGGCTTTGGTAGACTAGATAAGTAGCATTATGCATTTCCATCCTGTCTGAAATTTTCACTTGTATCTAGTTACTGCTCATTGTTCAACATCTGAACCAACCTTCCAAAGTGTACAAATGAAAGTGACTTGTGCATATCAGCAGTGTGAGCATATGGACTACTTCTTTTAATAAACTATTGTATTAGTTTTTGTACTTATAAGCACCAATCATGTTAACTTCTGACAGCGAAATTTCACCTTCTCTTTTATGAATCTACAAAAATGGCATTTATTTTAATCTATGCCAGTGACAAACAATAATGTAAGTGAATAACTTTTTTTGTTGAAAGTAAATAAATTCTATCAGCAAGTATAATGTAGTTACTTAAGAAACGGTTGGTTATTAAATGTGGGCAATCTTTTCAGATTCAAACTTTAGTTTGTCATGTTGTGAGAGACCAACTCCTAGTGATCTTATTAGTTTAGTTGTTCATATCGATTCTTAAATTGCAGCAGCTTTTTTTTACTGAGAAAATAAGTATCTTGAAAATACCATTACAATAATTAATGAGTAATTAGAGTTTCTACATAAACTGTTTTAAACGAACAACTCAATTTTGTTTAAGCATGAAATGAACAATTTTTCAATTCAGAATGATGAATCTTCTAGTATGGGTGGGAAGATAAATAGGACCAACTATAAAAACTCAAATTTCAAGTTCAGAACTTAAATTAATTAACAAGAATTTCATAAAATAGAGATTAATGTTCCACATATAATCTTAAAAATTAATACATTATTATTATTATTATTATTAGTGAAAATATAGGCTCGTTTACAATAAAAAAACAATTAAAAAATTAAATAGTATAATAATTATTAAAATAAAATCCATTTTAAAAGAAATTATAAAATAAGTACTTTATTAATTTAATAATGTTATAATTATATGATATTTGAAGATAATTACTTTTTATTATAAGTACCTTTTATAAATAATAATGTTAATAAAATGAATTATATTGATAAGAGTAAAATCAGTAATAAATTATGTGAACAAATAATTTTAAAACTATTCAATTTCTTTATTAATGGTTATAAATAATAAGAATTTTGGAGGCAAAATCCCAAATAATGTTGTTGGATATTCTTTCCACGTAAAATCAGGAAGAGAAAAAAGAGATAATCAATTACATTCATAACATAATTAAATATGAAGAACATATTTTTTCTTCTTAGGTGGATGTTTTAATTATGATATTATTAAATTATAATTAATCATAAATTTATTATTTTAATTGAAATTCATTTAATTAGGTTTATTTGTACCATAACTGCTATTCCTATATATAGACTATTTAACAGGTACACACATTAAATGAAATTGTATCATTGGACATTCCTTTGAAAAATCTATAATGAACACTATTCTAAAGAAGGAAGACTTGATTTCTTGACTCGGTTACCTTTTAAAAAATGTCTTCTTTAAATATTTGCACACATCTTTTACAAGGATGTTTTCTTAAAAACTGTAAATAAAATCCCCTATTTTATCTTATTTTTAATGAACTGAACAAAAGATAATTTAATTCATTTATTATACAATATCTCTTGCTTTATATTTATATTTTATTACACTGAATATTTGTGTAAACATAGAACAAGAATTCAAAACAGAATATATGAAGAAAAGCAAGGATGAGAAAATCTACAACGTAATAGAAAAAAAAAAATCACAAAATTAATTTATTTTTTGACACATAAAGAATTAGATATGACGATTTTAAATAAAAATTAAAGAAGGTAAAGGACTGTGTCACATAAAACACTCTAAATGTTAATTTTATCTTCTTTCTTTTTTTTTAATTCTTTTAGTTTCATGTTTTCTTCATGATTGGCTGTTAAAAAAATGTATTCTTCATGAAATTTTGTTTTACTCGTAAGATTTTATTGAATTTAATTAAGTTTAATTCTGAAAAGAATAAAATAACAATATTTTAAAAAATAACTAAGAAGGATTTTGATGTGAAAGAATTTAAAAATCAACGTGTTTTCTCTAATATTTTTATATCATCTGCACAACAATCTTCAAACTTCATTTTCTCTATTATTATTACTCACTTTCACTGCTTGTAGATAAATTTTGTAGATCAATTTTGAAGATCAATTTCCTGAATTTACTATTAAATCTATATTATCATCTCTTCAATCAACCACTATTTCTATACTATCATCTCCTCAATCTACCACTACTGTCTAAACTTAAACACATAATTTACTCAAATCATAAATCATGTTATTTATTTTTATTCTTTTACTTTTTCGTGTTTCACGTTCGAAATCTATATAAGTCAGTACGTCACAATATAACCATTGTGAAATTCCAGAAGTCCCACATGGTACACGATGACATCACACTATTTCTTTGAAATTCAAGTCTAGCATTAATGTCAGCTCATAAATTGTCTGAAATAAATTCAATAATTTATAGAATTATCTAAATACTTTTAATGGAATTTAAAAATGACAACCAGAAACTAATAAAATTCTTAAATGTTTATCCGTCAAAATATAGTAAACGAAAATTCCAAAATAACTGGCAGCTTACACTTACCCTTACCCTTAGTTTGATCAAATATGAATTTCAGAACATTGATTTGGGAACATTATTTCTGTGCAATCGTTAAATCAAAGTCCACAATGCTCATAACCAAAGCTCAGAATGCTGCATTAGCTTTGAGCCAAGTTCGGTTAAAGCATTCAGAAACTGAACACATATCTCTTACAAAGGACTTTGAAATGAAATTCCAGTTCCTGAACTATATACATATCATAAGCTGCTATGAGAAGCATATGCAAAAATAGATTATGTAATTAATTAGATCACTGGATACTAGTATCAGGGGAGCATGAAACGATCTTCAATTCAACGCACTGTAACTATCGTCTGTCATCCGTTTTAACAGGAGCTTTATCCAGGTCGTCAATCTCCTTCCTACTCTTTACCATACTCCACTTCTTACTATTGAAATCTAGTTTGTCAAAGTCCTCAGCAATTCCAACATAACCATAAAGAATATTCTCCACTTTGGCTCCCTCGTCTGTCTCTCCAATGTTACAGTTTTTAATACCTTCAGATTTTACTCTCTCATATTCAGCTCTGCTGCGATTATTATCAGAAAGATATTTATGAAGCCTCTCTGCATCTCCCAGCCCACCAAACGTGCCCAGGAATTTCACCAATACAATACTTTGGTCTGCAGGCTTCCCTAAGCATAGTTTGATTCTTCCGCTCACAAAACCGTTGCCTGAGAGGTTAAAATAAATAAAGAACTTCCAAATGCACAGTTTAACAGGGTAACAAACAATGAGTAAATTCCAAGGAGGAATGCAAGGTTCATGTAATAATATAAATTTGAGATTATATTAATCAGTATTTCCCAAAACTAAAAAAATGTGATTAGACCCTTGATCTTGTAATTTATTTGTATTTGGATGCCTGAAGTTAGTTTATGATGCTTGCATCAGCTTAAAATAACAATCATGACCATTGTAAAAATCCTAGGACTCAATTACAAAAAAATTCCGATATAAAAGACCCAATTACAATTTATTTTTATGTTTAGAGACCTAGTTAAAAATTCCAAAATAGATTCAAGGGTCTACTGATTATTTTAACCTAAATTAAACATGCAGCATTTTAAACATGCATATTCCAGTGGATGATTGATGCATATAATCAAATCAAAATATTTAACTAGGTAACATTTGGTTCACTATAAATTATGATACTATCACAATATCCAAACACAAATTACCTCTTAGAAACGCCTCAATTGTTTCCATGCTTACAACCTTCCAGTTTTGCGGATTTTGATCAGACATGGATATGTTATGGATGATAACAATAGGAGGCCAAAGGATCAAATCCTCCTTTTGAGCCAGAGCTTCTGCTGGGGGTAGGACCTGGGGAACCCAAGTTACGGTATCTTGAGGAACAACAGTGTCCCATCCCATCAGAACACAAATTGCTTTGTGAAGACCCATGTGCTTGGCTCTCAACCCAGCCTTATGGGACATAAAAGCATGAGTTACCAGACGTTGAGTGTCCATGAATTCTTTCGACGAGCTGTTACCATTAAAAGGGATAAATGGGACACATAAACATGTTAAGAGCTGCAACAGCGATAATTACACTTAAAAAATAAAACTTACTGGTAACTTAAACATTATAAAATATTTTCAAGTATATAAAAACAGAACATACGGAATTTAGAAAGATGAAAATACACTATTTCTATAACAGCATAGAAGTCTGAAGCCTAGGGGAAATGACAAGAATTAAAATAAAATAAAATTTGGTGGTATCTTCAAGATTAATAACTGAAGTCAGTCAGAAAAATGGTAAATGACATACTACTAGGAAATCATAATCTCAAACAGTTATCAGAAATATGATAGCGTATAACCACTTGATTGAGTATACCTCAGATTACGAATTTTTTTTTTTCACTCAAAAATTCCTAAAAGATTAAGAAAATCATAAATTCCCTCAAGTAATTCCTAATAGAAAAATCATTAAAACCTCATTATATACAATTCCAAATTCTTAATCACTACACAAATGCAGCCCAAGTCAGTGAGCACCTGAAGCTTCCATCCTCTGCCGCTAAAATCTAAACCCAAAATTCACAGCTTTAGTTGTTCCAGGAAGATCAGTTTTAGCCAGAAGTCATCAAAGGTCTAGGCAATTTTAGCCTACCAGAATTCTATCATTACTATGCCATGACATATCACTATGTCAGAACAATCTTTTTAGTGGCTGTAGATGCTAAGTCAATAATTCTACCATTTACCCTTTCAAGACCAGAAGCCACATAAAATTTCTTGTCCCAGATTACCATAGTTGTTGTCCCTTCCACCTAAATATAATTAATCTGCAATCTCCAAGGCATCTAAAGGCTAAAATAAATACTCTTAACAGACTATTTACATTTTGAAAAAGTAAGACACTAACAAAAATTCTAACCTAACTTCAAAACCAAGCAAGAAGGCAGTAACTTTAAATCAAACTTCATCATTAAAAAACAAAGACACCAGTTCAGCTAGCTTTTGTGACTAATGTTCATCCCCACAGCAGTAAACCAAATGTTTGATCCTATTTTCATGGATTAGAGCTATCAAACTCTCCAAATATCTGCCTTAGTATAGTACAAACATTATACATACCAACATGTTACTTCCAAAGTTTGGGAACCTAAAACGTGATCCCCGGAATAATAGCACATGTACTTACTCCATCTGTGAGTTAAATACTAGAGGATTCCTTATGCAATATGTGAGCAGAAGTGCTCCATTTAATAAAACAGCGTCACAGAAAAGAAAACAGACCTTCTGCCACAAGCAATGCAGTACAAACTACCCGCTTTTCCCTGGTCCTGGTACCTTCTCTGCACATATAAGTTCAGATTCAACTTCTTGGAGTACATTAAGAAATTCTCATGTACCATTTGATTAAACTCCTCAGAGCCCTCGGTTGGCTCAGATTCTGCAGCACTTATCCAATCTTCAGATGATTCATCATTAGCTGCATGCTTATTCTCATCATATCCATGATACTTTTTCCAAACTTTAGGTTGCTTTTGAATTGCATTTCTCTTAGAAAACTGCTGGGATTTATACCAGTTTGAAGAACTAGACTTTGAATGATGCTTTATATTTTGATTGGAATACTTCTGAAATTGAAATGAATTCCTCCGTACATGTCCCATAGAACCTTGAGTTATAATCCATTCGTCAGATGGAAAATCTTCTTCATTCTCCAAGTCATCATATTCATACTTATACTTCCTGTATATCTTGGGGTTAAATTCAACATTACCAGATGAATACAATATATCCATATCTTCCTCATCTACCCATTCTTCACTTTCGTATGCATCTTGAAATTCCTCGTTTGCACCCCATTTACTTGATTTTATGGTTCTCAATTCATGCACATCTATTTCATCATTGGCATTGTATTTTCTTTTCATAAGTCTATCTGACTGCTCATGAATTCCAAGATCCTGTCTCATTTCTGGCGCCCTGACAGCTTGTCTGTAGGTTTCTGAATTATGCTTAGACATAGGTGAACTTTGAAACCTTTCTTGCTGGAGTCCTGGACGAACATCTCTTCGAGATTCATATTCTGTTCTTAAAATTGGTAATCGGTCAGCCTCAGGTGCACCCATATGTGAAACCTCATAATCTTGTGGCATTCTTTTCCCGTTTTCAAGATGATATCCAGACCGCAGATGAGCCTCATCTTGCATTGATGTGATTGATGTTCTTCTCACATCATGATAGTCATAATATTTTGGCTTATGTATTGCAGGGTGATCATGTACAATAGCCCTTCTTTGGTTGCCATAAGAATCTTCACTCTTACCATTTCTATCTAAATCTGGATGTGGAATATAAGGTCTGGAAAACTCCCTATTATCATATTCCGTTACAGCTTGCTCATAGTCCAATCGACCATGAGGCACTATCCTTCTAGGTAAATCATCATATTGATATAAACGCTCATCCTGTGCTGCCCTTACCTGTGATTTGTAATTAAGATAATCCACATCCCCAGTCCTGGTAGGACTAAACTCACATCGTTGGTGACATGGCATATTCCTTGACCCAATTTCAAGGGCTCTAGCAGGGTCTAAAACTGTCCTTTGCCCATGTCCATTAAATCCTGCAGGTTCTGCAAATTTGGCGCTGCTCCTTGACAGATCATAAGATGCAGATAAACACATGCCATCACCGTGTGAGCATAAAAATTCATTCCTTGACATTTCTATGGAGGAACCTCCATAATCCCTCATGTGAGAAGTGCCTGCAAAATCCTTCGGATAAGAGGGAGATGAGGCAGAATATGAAACATCCCTAGCATGAAGAATAGTTTTATCTGCCCCACTGTGGGATTCTGTGACGGGTATCTTATCCATAGGTGGTCCGTCTCTGTGATGTAGTCTCTCGTGCTCAAATCTCCTCCCAGTTGGCACACTCCTCGATGGTGGAGGCAAGTGTCCACCAGCTTCTCCGTACCTCATTGTGACACTTACACCCATATCTTGAACAGACCTATATTTATAGGATCCTCCAACTTCATTTTCACGTACCACAAACTCCTGATCCACCATACCACCCTGCCCACCACCCAACCTGCCCTCAACCAAGTCCTTCTCTCTATCAAGGTAAATGCGTTTTGCATCCAAGTTTCCATTATCAATAGAGTAATCCATGGTTTTTGACAACTCATACCTTGCTCTCAGGCCTGGTGGTGGTGGTGAACAACTTCTACCATGGCCAACCCCATCATCAAAGTGAGACCTTTTCCTTACTGTTTCAATTGGAGGTGACCTTGACCGAACCCTACCACTCCTTCTACCACCACCCACACGCTGCCAATCATAATCCCTCCCGTCAAACCCATCAGAACCCCCTTTGTTCCCACCACCACCACCCCTTCTCACCCCATCCACCTTCAGAGGGCTCATATTCCTCTGCTGCACCGGATCCGACCCGTCTCTCCTGTTTCTCCTAACCGGGTCGGGTCCCGATTCGAATCGGTGCGGTGCAGCGTGCCCTTCCTCGCGCCGTCTACTGTATTGCATGCTTAATTCAACAAACAAACGCAAACCCTATATACCCTTTCGGTTCAATTAGGTAATTTCCAAAGGAATCTTAGGAAAAGCGAGAAACCCTACCGATGCACAAACCCTAACCCTAGAAATACTTTGACCGGGGATGGCAAATAGAGATGAAGAAAAATTCGAAGTAGCGATTAATGAATGAGGTGAGATTTATTGGTGTTGGCAAACCTTTTTGGGGAGAGCGCGAAGTTCAATCGCAGAGAGAAGTTGAAGAGTCATGGCGAGAGTTTGAGTGGGTACTATAGAGATTTGAGGCTGTAGTAGTAAGAATAAAGGAAAATTGATGATTAGAATCGGAAAGAGAAGAGAAGAGAAGAGAGTGTGATGGATGATGAATGGGTTCTGAAGCACTTCAACTGAAACTCTTAAGTTTGATATTTCACATTCATGGCTTTATGTTTCTGCTCACACCACATGGTTATGGTCAAATGCCAAATTGATATTATTTAATTGAAAAATTATAATTTTAGTCTTTTAATTTATTTTTCTGTTTCACTTAGTCTCTCTTCTTGAAAAAAACTTTAATTTATTCTTTCCTCTTATATGTAACTTTAACTCTAGTGTAAGTATACATTTGATCTAATAAATTATTTTATATTTTAGTCTCTTTACATAGGGTTTAATTTTAGTTAACTGACTAGTGTTTTGATATTATTTCCTGACTGTTAAAAAAGATAATATAATGTTATTTAAAGAATTGAAAAGATAATATACATTTTTTATATGAAAAAACATAATACAGAGAAGAAACATTCACATCTATTAGGTTTGTTTTATTATTGTATTAGTTGCTTATTAAATTATATTTTTTATTTAAAAGGTCCTAATAGATACTTCAAATAAAATTTTATACATAACAAAATAAGAATAAAAACTGTATTCAAAATATCTTATGTACCAAACTTAACAATTTTAATACTATTTTCTCTTAATATCTTTCTATAATTTAATTATAATATTTTAATCAAAATAACTTTTATAGGAATCTTTATACTTTTTTTTATCAGTTAACTAATAAAAAATAATATAATAGTAGATTTTACATAATCGCTATTAATTCTGACGCAACTTTTACATTAATATATCTTTACATACTCTCTATTTTGAAAACTGTTAATAAATCTATATTCCCGAAAAAATATAGAAATAAATAAGAGAATGCAAAATTAATGTATAAGAAGAAGAATGAAACATATATTCAAAAATTTACTTCACTTTTCATTGATAATGATAGATTTCTTATAAGAATGAACTCTGATGCAGTTATCTTCTTATTTTGTTTTTTTTTTTAGGAATCAAAATCACCTTAATTTAATGGTGTGTTTGCATTAACTCTTGTATCTATTTCTATCTTATACATTTTATAATAACATATATATATGTATATATAGATATATATATATATATATATATATAGACTTAAACTATTTTTATATA
>Ga0209489_100754_pt1 | contig 63860 bp, 32 predicted proteins | sample SiratrowhiteBW_FD_187527 | JGI IMG/M metagenome (GOLD analysis project Ga0209489, IMG submission 187527) | Root nodule microbial communities of legume samples collected from California, USA - Siratro white BW (SPAdes) (version 2) | ecosystem: Host-associated > Plants > Roots > Nodule | place... | reverse complement strand
TATATATATATATATATAGTATATGTATTTCTTGTAGAATATGTATGTTTCTAAGTTAATATCGTTTGAGTGGTGGTAGATTATCACTCAAACTTATTCAAATGGTAAATCATTGTTGCACACGGTACATAGATGCTTAAACAACGTGATATATAACCTCAGCAATAAATTAAGATTTGAGAAAAAAATAGATTAAAATAATTTTGTCTCATTTAAAACCAAACACGTGATGAGAAAGATTCTCCAATCAAAACAAGGGAATCTAATCTTAAAAACTGAAACTATAAACGCAATTAAATAAAATCATATTTGAGTTAGCAACAGAGTTAGAAAAGAGCTTAAATTGAGAATAAATAAATAAATTCTTTATTCTAATTAAAGAATCAATTATCACAATTAAACTCATTTTAAGTTGACTATTATAATACTATTCAACTAGGAAAAATAATTTGCTGAGTTAGAATCAAGGTTTTGTCAGATAGTTAAACTCCAAGAACTATTGAGATTCAAACTTTATTAATTGGAAAATAAATATTATGGCGAGAAGTTGAAAAAAAAATTATCAAAATTTTCTGTAACATATAAGGACTCACTTTGATATAAAAAAATTCATGTGTTACTCTCAAATGTCATGCATGTAGGTTTATTATGATTTGATTGATAATAGATACCTATAGTGAAAATATTAGTATTGTGTATTAAAATGAGAAGAAAAATCCAAACTACTCCTAATTTTATACCAAAAGTCTGTTATTATTAAACAATTAAAACATATACGAGTTTTGTATACCATTTATTTTGTTAACACAATGAAACACTGTAAATTCACTTAACAATTTATTGAGAGTTTGAATTTCGATTATTTTTTTTAAGTTAGTGATGTAGTGGCTCTTTTCAATTTACTATGTTACATGTTTTAACTTTCTTTTAATATTTTAATAAAGTACTTTTTGAAAAGATTAAACATCAACTAATAATATCATACTTTAACCGTAGTTACATTACAAAACCTTAGAAATAATGCGAGAAATATAGTGTAGTGTATGGTGCATAGTTCATGACACCTAATACTAAAAATAACAATAATAAGTGATAATATCACATGAACGTTTTCCAGCCAAAATCTTCCCCATGCATCCATTTTTATTAATGTTGCATTTTTCTTAAAAAGACCATGCAATTTAATTTTAATTGTTATATATAATAAAATCACATGTTTTTAATCTTGAAATATTAAAATTCCATTTTTTAATAGTAATTAAAAATAAATATTTGTAAAGATTAAAATAAAAAAGAGATATTTGATAGCTATTACCAAGTCTTAAGTAATTTGACAAAAAGAAACATATTATGAGATGTATCACATTAAGAATAATGTATATTACGATATATGTATTATGAGATATGTTGTATTAAAATGATAATTTCCTTAAATAATCGATTTTGTTTGTTTCAACATAGGAATATTTTTTTATTAAAATTGTTGGTGTAATTCAATATTGGGATTCAATTTGAATATATTATAAGTTTTACATTTGAATCAGGGTTGAGCATGAATAAATTGAAAAATACTTTTTTATTACTAATATTAGGTTTTATACGTATTATTTTATGTGTTCGTAATTGTTAGAATGAGTAATTTGGTTTGGTTGTTAGAATCGATTTTACTAATCTAACACTATTTATTAATTAACATCATGTTGCTTTTTAGAATCGATTTTCGATTAATATTAAATATAAACTTTCTTATAGTGAATCTTTTAATTTAAATTTGAATTTACATATATGTTTTAATCTTAAATCGCATTTTTTTAATAATAATTGAAATCAAATACTTTTTAGAGTTTAAAATAAAAGTGAGATATTTAATAACTATAAATGTAATGAAATGTCTTCTAATTGAAGATGAAGCTTTTTCAACTCTTTTGTTGAGAAAAAATATTCTTTAAATCATTTCAGGGTATTACAACACAATTATTTATGCGAGTTTTTTAAAAATAAAACATGTTATTTAACAAATGATCACTATAGCACTTGATTTGGTGTGCCATTTTTTATACAAACATTGTTATTATTTCTATAAGCAATTACTTAACCATCTTATCAATAAGGAAACTTTAAGCATTCATTTTTAAATAAAAACATTTTTATATGATTTTAAAATTTCCGTGACATATTTATAAATTTAAAAATAAAAATTATTTAAATATCTATGCACTTCGATGTTCATAGTAATTCTTAATGACGGAAACGATAATGGTCTTCTTATCTTATTGTTTTGAATCGTGTATCTCACAATTGTACACGTTGAAAACTTGTTTTATTTTGAAGTTGTAATTTTCTTTTCAGTAAATTTGTCTGATTTTAGGACACCTAGATATATAATTAACTTATTGAGATTGATAAATCATTTAATAATTGAATTTCAAAAGTCACAAAATTGTGGACCAAATGTTACTACATGTTAAATAATTGGATAAAAGGAAACGTACGAAATATGTCGTATTAGATTGGATTTAAGTTTTTGGGAATAATCATTATGACGCTAGAAGTGACGTTTCAGCTTCCTATGGATGAGAAATTGCACAAATGACATTCAGCTTGTTGTAAGAGTCAAATATCATACTTTATCAAATTTTCTTTACTGTGGAAAGATATCACACAGTAACCAGTAAAGGACAATTACCATGGATAATACCAAAATTAAACAAAACAAATTTGAAATGAACGCCTAAAGTCCAACATTGTTTATTCTATTAGAAGGAACTTATAACAACAAAAAATGATGGACCAAAAGGACTTCAAATGCAAGTGGAAAGTGCAATTTGAAAATAAATATAGAAATGGTAATGTAAGAGGCTAAAGAGTTTCTGGAGTTTTTTGTTAAATATTTTCTTAAAAATGTTCTCATTACAAATTGAATGTTTAACTACTCTCATTCAATATTACTATTTTAATTTATGTTTAATCGATGTTAAGTTATGCCTAAAGAGTCGATTATTAGAAACACATACAACCTCTTTTTAGATATTTATTTGTTTTATAGTTATATGTTTGTTACAGAATTTGTACTGGCTACTGTACGTTAGTAATGACAATATTTTTGTGATGAGTTTTTTAAAAAATTCATATACTTTATTTTCATTTCAAAATATTTTAATTTAATATGATTTTCATTTTATTCTCCCGTGAAAAATATTTATAACATTTGTCAAACATATGTTATTTACGTTATCTTTTGTATTTAATAAAAAATGTAGCATTCATCAACCGTAATCTCTTATCAGGAGACAATGCTATGAATATGCTCTTACTACATCAACAAGTGATACTGCTGTAAATTAATGGAGCCAAGCAAGGTTGATTCACAACAACTTGCTTTTTTCAATTGGGCAAAAAACATAAAGACAGTGTCATAAATATATAAAAAATTACTTAGATTAAAATAAATAGTTGACAAATTTCATTTTTTAATATTGATCATATAACTAGTGTAGCATCCCATAAAACTATTACTGCCATATTAATGGAAATCTATTTGATCAATATAAACTACAAATGTGTATATATCACACTAGGACTAAAAAAAATCTCGAAATAATATCTATATAGTATAGTATTTATGCTCTTATAACTAACATATGAGTCGAGAGCTCATTTGCTTTTACTACCACATCTAATAGAATTGCTCGCATATCAAACATACATAATTAATACACAAGCAAATTTGCAAGGTGAGTTAGTGCAAATGAACTATAAAATTATATAAACATTGTTATCATACATATAAATATTAATAGATTTTTATTTAGTCACATCATATAATATATTTTTTAGAATCTCTATGTCATAATAAGCGAGTCTCACTTTGATTAAGTTCTAAAGACTTCATGCAATGAATATTCTTAGGTCTACAGGTAGAAAATGAACCATATTTGTTTATAATAACCTAGACGATATGATGTTTTCAAATTGAATAGACTAATTAGGTAACTTTTGTCTTCTTCTTCCATCACTCATAGGATCCACTTCAACATAACATGTTTTATTTTTCTTCTTCTTATCATAATTGTTTTGAATTACATGTGCATTAAGTTAAATTGAAAACTCTGACTTTCTTATTATTAAAAAAAGCGACGACATATTTATTTGATTTAATTTACAGTACATCATAATATATAAATCAAACAAAATAAAAATTTGTTTACTTTAAAAGTAAATTTATTTTAAATATTATCCCTGAAAACGATTTAAAGAACAATTTTTCCTCTAACATGTTATTTAGATTGTATGATAAACTCAATTTTTTCAGGGAAATACTAACCTCATGAACGAAAAACATTGTGAATGACAAAGAACATCTACTTAAAAATGACCAATCAAATTATTTAAAGATTAGTAACTGATAAGGGGGATAGTTCTTATGGTTACCGAAAAAAAGAAAAGCATAAATCATTTTAAGATTCAGTTTATAAATTTAATAATTACTTAGAAATAACTTTTTGATCTATTTAGTCTAAGATAACGTTTTTTTTAAATATTTTTCATTTTTATTTTTATTGAATTTGAAAACATTATTTGCTGATTTCAAAATATGCACCGTTATTCTAAAATATAAAAATATGGTGCCGGTTTTTCCCCGTAAAATTGAAAAGATAAAGTTTTAAGAAGAGAAATAACTTAAAAGAAATCTCGTGTTCTTCTTAACGGAATAAAAGAAGTTATTATACTTAAGTTCTCTAATAGAAATTTTCATTATATAAAGAAAATTATACATTTTGGTCAAAAAAGACGTGTATATTTTTGAAAAAAAGAAAGAAAACGAAAACTAGTTTTTATATAGTAAAAATCTTCTAAACTATAAAGAAAAAAAATTTCATCTTTTTTGTAAAATATTTGAATTAATTGTTGAAAAAAAATGCTTGTTTAAGTGGGTTTTAGTACGAACTTACGAGGCTTCTGATTGTTGAATGTGAAGTAGTCAACTAAATACGCCTACGTGTTATTATAAGTATCACACGTGAATATGAAAGTAAATAACAAGAGGAACTAGCGAATGGTGACGTGTGTCAATCTACGCCGTCACTTCAATTATACGTTAACGGTAAATAGCTAAATCTCACCGTTGATTTAAATGCTTTCACTGTACAAATATATTGGCAATACCTTGACTGAAAATCAAATAATATAAAAACTAGAAATATTCAAATATTCTACGAGACCGGGTAAAATCTTGAGTTTAATTTTAATGAGCTTAATAAATATAAGTTAAGAATATATATATATATATACACACTTTTATATATTTGTATTGGTATCTTTAACATTGATAAAATTGTCATATATAGATTTTATTAATGTATTTTAAACTGAAAGCAAATTTTGGTCACCGCAAATTAAGATGTATAAATATAATCACCAAGTTATGTTAATTTGATTATTTAATAAAAGTGTTTAATTAATTAAATAATGTGTTATTAATTATGTTATTAGTCACACAATGAAACATAAATAAAATATTAGCATGTATTCGAAGGTAAAGAATTGAAAGAAAATATATATTTATAGTGCGAGAAGAATTTACTTTTGGAGGGAAATATAGGAGAAGGTGAAATGCAGGACAGTGCATAGCTGGAAACGGGAATAGCAAGAAAGAAAAGGGTTTTGGAGAGAGGTCCCACAGTGCAGAGGCCACGCGGCAACTCGACGCTGATAATCGCAATTATGATGCAGAATCCGTCTAAACTCCAAAAACATAGTAACTCTGTTTAATTAAAACATGGTTGAAAGGAAAATGGATAGATAATTGTTTATTTATTTAAGAAGTGAGAGTGGGAGCGTGAGAGACACGTAAATCTGAATAATGTTGCGGCCCAGGGCCCAAAAGCCCATTACATTGCTTCCCTAACCAACCCACCCGTCTTCCTAGTTGCTTCCCTCGCTGACAGCCTCTATAAATTGGCTTTTACGTTCATGCAAATCTCGCCCAGTCGCACCTTCGCAGAAGCCTAATTTTTCTCTCTCCGTTCCTGACCAGTAACTCCTTCAAATACTGTTCCAGCCTCGTACTTTGTGTCTTTCCCCCTTTTCCGGTATTCACTCCCCTATTTTCTGCATTCTAGTATTAGATCTCTCTCTCGCACCAGATCTGGTGCAAGGGGTGGGTTGGGTTCAATAATTGTGTGAATCTTGCTCCTGAGGGGTAGGCGTGGGGATACCGGAGTCTTTTCGGGAAGGAAGAGAGGGGACTCTCCGTTTTCAATAGATCTTCCACTGTCTTCTTTTGAGGGGGAAGCCGGGGCCTCGGCCTCGGCGGCTTTCAAAGCCCCCACCTACACAGCCCTATCAGCAAAACCCTAACCATATTCTTTTCTTTTTTCCCCTTTTTTTATTAATTTTTCGATTCATTTTGATCGTCGCCGCCACAAGAGATGCCTGCCCTGGCTTGTTGCGTGGATGCTGCAGCACCTCCCGGCTATGCATTTGCCGGTGACATCTCTTTTCCGGCGCCGGTCGCCTTTACCGACGTTCCTCTGCCTACGACAGACGACAACACTAGCCATTGGTCGCCGTCCCTCTCCGCCGCGCTCTACAACGTCGACGGATGGGGCGGCCCCTACTTTGCCGTCAACGCAGCCGGGAACATCTCCGTGCGCTCCCACGGGTCCGCCACCCTGTCGCACCAGGAGATCGATTTGCTGAAGATTGTGAAGAAGGCCTCCGATCCAAAATCTCTAGGCGGCCTCGGTCTTCAGCTTCCCCTCATTGTGCGCTTCCCGGACGTTCTCAAGAATCGCTTAGAGTGCCTCCAGTCGGCGTTTGATTACGCAATCCAGTCCGAGGGTTACGGCTCTCATTACCAGGGAGTTTATCCAGTGAAATGCAACCAGGACCGGTTCGTGGTCGAGGACATCGTCAAATTCGGTTCGCCGTTCCGGTTCGGTTTGGAGGCGGGGTCCAAGCCGGAACTCCTTCTGGCTATGAGCTGTTTGTGCAAAGGCAATCCTGACGCGTTGTTGATATGTAACGGCTTCAAAGACGCGGAGTACATTTCTCTTGCGCTGGTCGCTAACAAGCTCGCCCTCAACACCGTGATTGTTCTGGAGCAAGAGGAGGAGGTTGATTTAATCGTTGAATTGAGTAAGAAGCTTTGCATTAAGCCCGTGATTGGGTTGCGTGCGAAGCTCCGAACCAAGCATTCTGGCCATTTTGGTGGGACTTCAGGCGAGAAAGGCAAGTTTGGTCTGACCACCGCTCAGATTCTTAGGGTTGTGAAGAAGCTGGACCTCGCTGGCATGCTGGATTGCTTGCAACTGCTGCATTTTCATATTGGTTCTCAGATTCCATCGACAGCGTTGCTTGCAGATGGCGTGGGAGAGGCCGCGCAGATCTATTGCGAACTGGTTCGGCTCGGGGCGAACATGCAGGTCATCGATATTGGAGGTGGACTGGGCATTGATTACGACGGTTCCAAGTCGTGTGACTCTGATATTTCAGTCGGGTATAGTTTGGAGGAGTACGCTGCCGCGGTTGTTCACGCGGTTAAGTGTGTGTGCGATCAAAGGTCCGTCAAGAACCCTATTATCTGCAGTGAGAGTGGAAGGGCCATTGTGTCTCATCAGTCGGTTTTGGTTTTTGAGGCGGTTGGCACGAGCAGCACCGTCGGCGGAGCCTCTTCGGCATTTTCTGCCCCATATATGGCGGGGGATCTGTCGGAGGACTACCGTTTTCTGTCGGAGGCTGCTTTTGGAGGGGACTATGAAAGGTGTTTGGTGTATACGGAGGAGCTGAAGGAGCGATGCGTGGAGCAGTTCAAACAGGGGACGGTGTGTATGGAACAGCTGGCAGCGGTGGATGGGTTGTGCGAGTTGGTGAGGAAGGCAGTTAGAGCTGGGGAACCTGTTCGGAGATACCATGTGAACCTCTCTGTTTTCACTTCCATTCCTGACGCGTGGGGCATTGAACAGGTGTTTCCCATCATCCCCATTCATCGTTTGGACGAGAAGCCTTCCGTGAGGGGTATTCTCTCGGATCTGACTTGCGACAGCGATGGCAAGATTGACAAGTTCATCAACGGGGAGTCCAGCCTGCCGCTGCATGAAGTTGAAGGAGGTAGTTACTATTTGGGAATGTTCTTGGGTGGGGCCTACGAGGAGGCGCTCGGTGGATTCCACAACTTGTTTGGCGGTCCCAGCGTTGTGAGGGTTTCGCAGAGCGATGGCCCACACAGCTTCGCGGTCACGAGGGCCGTGCCGGGTCCATCCTGTGGAGATGTTCTTCGAGTGATGCAGCACCAGCCCGAGCTCATGTTCGAGACTCTCAAGCACCGCGCGTACGAGTATGTCAGCCACGATAATGCGGCGGTTCTGGCCTCTGGGCTTGCTCGCACTTTTGACAGGATGCCTTATCTGGTTCCCCTGTCTTCATTTGATGAAGCTGATGCCGCTGCCTTTCCCGCTCCCGAGGACGAGGGCTTGCCGTGGTCATATTAGGCTCGTGTTTGCTTGAAATGGGTTTCGCATTCTCATTCCTTTTCTGTCTTTCGTGTTGCTGTGTTTGTTGTCGTTCGTCGTGGTCGTCGCGCTCTTCAATTTTTCTTCTTCAGTTTTCGCTGTTTTTAGTTTAGCACAGGATGCAGGACAAGGACAGGTTCAGTCAGTTATTGTTTTCTGCATTTTGTTTCGAATCAAATGTCTATTACTTTCGTCAAGTTCTAGAGTAACAAATTTTATTGTTGCCTTGCTTGTTATACTTAGAATAAAAATGTTCTGTTATGGACAATTAATTTTCTTTTTCGCACTTTTTTGGCTTGTTTTTGTTTTGTGGCTCGAGATTGAACTGGCTTGATCGTGTGTTTATTGTGTGCTGTGTGGTGAGGCATGGAGATAGCGTAATAGAAGAAAAAGGTTTTTTTTAAAGGGTTTATTCTGATAGTGATGCCATTATTGTTGGTGGGTGTGTCGTTAGTGAACCTCAATGGGGTTGGTAAAGTATGAGGTCGTGGTCTTCTTATTCCTGGTTGCAACTTCAGAATTGACATTGGCAGGTAGTAATAGAGAGAGAGAGAGAGAGAGAGGCTAAATTTGCTTGTTATCTCGTTTGTTCAAGATTGGGATGCCGTGCTGCATTTGTTGAATTCTTTGCGTGTGGGGTTGATTGGATGCTGGGCGTAGAACGTAGTGTCCGTTGCGCAATCATGTAAGACACGCGAGTCCTATGACTTTTTTTTTTTTTTTTTTTTATTAAAAAAACTTTTTTTTTTTTTTTTTTTTAATAAAAAAGCTTTCTATTCTATTTTAACGTTCACAAACATTTACTGTTACATTACATATGCTTCAGTAGCATTGTAATATAGTTTACTGTAAAATAAACCAAGACTTCAAAATCCTTCTTGCCCGCTTAATTTTCATTTCATCAAAAACATATTTATGCCAACCTACGGATGAGGATTTTCTTTTTTAAATTTAGATTTTGGATAAGTCTGTGTTTTAATGATATTTGGATAAGTTGTGTTTTAGTATAATGAATTCATTAGTTGTGTTTTTTCATGACTTATTGTCCAGAAATTTTCTGGAACTAAAATTTTCTGAAACTAAAACTGTGTTTTCACATCACGACCTTGATGTTGAATGGAATTATGAGTCAATATGGGCTTTACGACTTTCTATAATTCCATTCAACACGATTTATAGGAAGTCATTTCAGTGAAATCTATTGTGGTAAATACAAGATAAAATTGTACTATCTTGGTGTAGATAAAATTCTACTATTTTGGTGTGAAAGCTATAGGTTGACCTCATTGAAGGTTGATGGAAGCCCTTATGAAGACATCAACTTCAATTTCCTATAACCGTTTATTACGAAGACATATAAAAAAAATTCAGAGAGGTGAATTTTTTATGTATCACAATGAAAGAAAAAAAAAATCACTTATAGTATCATAGTCAATATACCAAAGTACTACGACCAAGCATTAAGAGGTTGTATTTTTAACATATATCCTTTGGTCTCTATTTCAATTAATTTTTTGATTTTGTATGCATGGACATGCTGGTGTCATTCAAACAGGTCTCAGATTTTGAATGTACACCCAATACCAAGTTTTGGTTGAAAAAATTAAGTTTCGTACTGAATTTAATATTTTAGTTATTGAATTTAATCTTTTAGTTATACGATTTCCTTCAATAAGTTTGTATTATGATTTTAACGACTTGTATTTGAATATATTTATCAGGGTAATATTCGAGTGTTATATCTGGATGTGACAATATATAATCAAAAAATACAATGTAGGTTGTGATAGGTTGATTTCTTGACCACTTAAACTCGGCCCACGGTTTACCAGAAGAGATCCACAATCCCACAATTTTTAGCATTGAGGTGGAAGAAAGTCGATTATATATGTTTGGTCGACAAACTACTAAGAGGACATATAATCTCCAAGTCCTAAAGTGTTGAAACGTGAAGATATTCTGTCGTATTAATTAAGTTCGAGAAAGAAACTCGAACACGTAAGTTCTGTAGGCGATGTTACCATACACTAACCCAATGCAGATATTTACATTGTTTTTTAGTTACCACTTGACTACAGCTTATTATATCATGACGGTGACCTACCACGACAATACAGTAAAAGCAAAGCCTGCCAATTCACTAAGTATCAGTGAGACAATATTTGAAATGGACTTTGCTCCTGGCCTTGGGTTATAATCCACATAAAAAGCCTGTTACTGCAAGCAAAACACTAGAATAAACTTATAATTTCCCCTCTGAATCAGTTTCCCTTGTTCAAGATCTAAGATATTTTCCTCAATGGTTATATATCATCAGAGCATCAAAATCTTATATTTTGGTTTCCCTCACAGTTAAGTGCAAACCGTTTGGGACTCGAGACACTATGATGGAAAACCCAAAGGAGATGTTGTTCCAACATGTCAATGCACGGTCTTCTACAACATTTACTTCACCAAGTTTCATTAGTAGCATTTACTTTCTTAGATAATTATTGGCTGACTATCAACCATGTATCATTTTTCCAATTATTGTATGAAAAAACTGAGTCAAAACAAGAGACAATCCATTAGAAACAACCGAAACTTCAGCCTTCCATTGCGACAAAGTATTCCCTAAGAGTTGATTGACGTAAAATCAAAGTATTAGCAAGGAATACAACAAAACTAAGTAGCGAAGTTTTCTTGGACAATAATCAAAAGTTAAAGAAGAGATGAGAACAGTCCTTTTATAAATTAGGGCGTACCCATATATTTATACTAGCCAATAATTATATACTCACGTTGGTTGTGGCTCTGAGTGTGACATTGAATCTCAGTAATGCCACTACAAGAAATATAACTTACTCAAATGCATAGTAGTCTTGTCTTCACTACGCAGTTATGCCCGTTCTTTTATCATTTTCTCTGAACATAGAATTAAATATGCAACGTTCAAAAATCTTGATCAGGCTTCGGACACAAATCACATGTTAGTTAGTGTTGCATTGCATACGTTTCCTGTATCATATCTTATACTATTAAAAGAGTTTAAAAAAATAGAATACTTTTGAAATGAAAATTAAAAACTCAGTTACAGAAATCCTACTACCAGCTTTTACGAATATTCCCATGTGATTTGTTGCTGGAGCCAAACCATCTCGGTGAATCAAATTGTTCATTCAGAAATGGAATGCCGCTACGGTTTGTTTCTTGATTAGTTTATTATGCATTGCGCAGGTATATTGGGTAAGAATGAAGGGAAGGGATGTGACGTAGACTCTGCATGTGTTGCTTATCCACTGTTTAAGGTTGGTCATACTTAGTCATTTGTTTTGTCCACGTGTTTTGTGTTGTTTATTTTGTTCTATCTGGTTCATGCAATGTGCTTCAATTTTAAAATACACTTGCTTCAACACTCCTGTCACACGTACAATTTGGTGTTCTACATTATGTTTAATCTATGCGAAAGTAACAGCTCACTAAATATCTCCATCATAAGACAAGAGAGATTGCCATCAAAAGATAACAAAGAAAGATCCATAGAAGTGATAGATTGATTAGGGTTTTCTTCTGATTTTAGTTTTTATAAACTTTTTTTAATTAATATATTTGTTATTTAATCCCTACAAATTTATATTTTTGTTAGAGATCAAAGGTTTTTTTTATTCACTATTTTATTTTCAAATATTTAATATATTCAAGTTTCTTTTTGACTCGCAATTTAATCTTAGATTTTTAATTTTCAAAATTGAAATAAAAATAAATCTATGATATTTGCGAAAATAAATATATATTCAAATCAAATAAAGATTAACACTGTCTTTATTTATTTGTTTGCTTATTATTTTTTGTTGACTCATTAAATTTTCGATATCATAATGAGTAATTAGTATTTTCTTCGGTGCATTACAAGAACAAATGTTTATTTTATACAACCAATTTTATAATAAATAGCCACTTAGATATATAAATTATATTATACTTAAAATTTATATAAATAATTTTTAACATACGAATTATATTTTTAAATTTAAGATTATAATATTGTGATCTATTATTATTTTAATTGATTAAATTTTAAATTATTGAAAATTAAGATAGAATTAAAAAATTTAAAATTAAAGATTGAAAAAAAAAATAAGAAGTTAAATTCAATCATTTAGTTAATGTAAAAACATGTGAGTTTGTGGAATGTTTTCATAAAGGTAATTCATTATTAATTTTCTTTTTCTTATTCATATAAATGAACTTAAATTTATATAGTTTATGGTTGGTGGAAGTATCACTTTTGCTTCTCAAAAGTACCAAAGTAAGTTCTTTAGATGTTTTCACTCCCTTTTTTTTGTCTAAATGTATTCAAGAAGTATAAAAGTTCTTAAACATATTTTGAACTAAAAACATACACTTTTTTCTTCTTAAAGCACAAAAACAGACGAAGCCAATAATTCCTTTAGTAGATAAAAAAAAAAGCACTTTTTGAAGATTTTAGAAGCACATGAGATGCAATTTTTTAGTTAGGCAAGTAAGTTCAAGATTTTAGGGGGAATAACAATAGGGCTTGGAATATGAATTGAATAGATAAGAATGCGGAATGAACAAGTTCCATGCTCAGCATAATACACCACAGGAATAGGCATATAGTGTGTTGTTATCTTTACCATTATGCATGGTGGCTTGGAAGGTGAATAACAACTTTATGGAACCATTCATTGAGTTGACAAAATTAAAGTTAAACCCAAAGCATCTTTTAATCTTTTATGCTGTTTATGGCGGTGAATTAATTTCCTTAAACTGCTCTCTGTATATTCTCTGTATGTTATGTATGCTCCATGTTCATTCTTCTTTCGTCAATGTCTAAAGTAATAATACTTTCACTACTGCACCTTCTCCAAAAGGAACAGATCAAAGCTTTGAAAGTGGCCAATTTTAACTGAAACACTGCACCAGTATCATATTCCACTTTCTACAATTTCAAATTGGTTAACAATTTTGAAATGTTTCTACGTTACTCTTCATCTTTTAAACCAAAGTGACAGAATAGTCAAAAGGAATAATTTACTAGGCATGGTTTCATCTCATATTTTTATTCTTTTTCAAAATAAGAAAATATTATATTTATTTTCATGTTTGATGCTATTCTTAGAATTTTTTTTATCAATAGGAATTCGGCTCATATTTACAACACTTGTTCTCAAAAACTAATATTTTTCATGTTTTACATCATTTTCACTTTTATGATGAAGGAACGAGAAAACTTGTATTATAATAGAAAATTCATAAAAATAACTAGAGGCAATCAAATATCTCTTTAAGAATATATTCTAGTCAAAATTTCTTGTGACTGAATTAGAATATTGTGTATTCATTATCCTTATATAGTACCTTAATTTATTTTTAGAAAAAGTAATTACCATTAGTATTTAAATTGTTCCGTGGCACAATCAAATTGTTAATCCGTCATAATTTTAATATTTAAAATATTTTTTCCAGTTATTGGACCACTATCTTAACATTTCAATTAAATAAGAAGCAATATTATAAAAAAATTGTTAATAATATAAATGCATTCTTAAAAGCTAAAGTTTTAGATAGCCTCTGCTGTGTTTAAACGTAGTAATCCAACTACCCATGTCGACCCGTAAGCACAAAATATATTTAAACAAAAATTTGATAAAATCTTTAAAAAAATATGAAAAAATAAAATAAAATTCTTTGAGTTAAAATTAATTTGTATATAACTTAAAAAATAAAAATTTACAAAAGTTATATGATTTTTTTTTAAATTAAATTATTTATAAATTGCAAAGAAACTCGATTTATTTTGTTTATTTTTGGAAGACTTTTACTACGGATAAGTTTGTCTAAATATACTCTAGATGCCTTCTTAAATGTAATATTTATAAAAATATTATTTTTACAAATAGAATTTATTATGTAAAACAAAACTTAAGATAAAAATGAATCGGAAAAGGAGAATGAGAGATATAAATAACGATAAGGATGAGAAGGGGAACAAAGTGTGGGTTAGGTAGGAGGGCTCTCATTCATTTTGCATCTCTAATATTAATTTTGGTATAAAACCGATGTTTGATTGGAACACAATTCTAAGGTACGTGCCTTTCAATGTTAATGTGAAAGGAATTTGTGCACACTTTAACCCTTATCGTCAACATCGCTTCCTTTTGTTGAAGCGATCATACACATAATCTCATTAGCAGACATTCTTGTACATAAAAAAATTATTACATATCACAAACCTTCCACGCAAACATGTACTATAATGTTAAAGTCTAAACATTTTAGCTTACCTTTTAAGACATCCATGGACCAAAACATAGTTTATATGTTAAAAAAATATTTATTTATTACCATGCAAATTTTGTTCAAAATACTTATATAAAAAATTATAATTTGTTCTGTGGTGATAGGAGATCCGATTCTACGCTTGATCTTGCGTGATTGTTAAGCAGTACATGCAGGACGCTAAGAACATATACGATGTAGATAGACCAAAACATCAAACACATGGTGATCTTATCTCATGTTCATCACCTTCAAAAACAATACTAAACACCAGTTTTTCTAGTTTTCTACTTTTGCAAGCTCCCTCCTACTTTCAAGTGCATTGAATTTTGTATCTTTCATAGAATAGCTCAATTTCTAAGCTTGGAATTTGGAAGTTTAGTCGTTTACTTTATATATTCAAAGCTTTGATACGTGTGAGAGGAGGAAAGAAAATGGTATTCTCTGCATAAATACTATTTATTTCAACCCCTTCAACATGTTATTTCCAAGTTATTCATTTCAGCTATTTTTTTTCAATATTCTTTAATCTTTTTCGGCGTCTACATGTTAATTAACGTTTTTTTACACTTTAATTAAGAAGCATGCTTTAACCCGTTTTAATTCTATAGATAGTGAAATAGAAGCATGATGCAGTTTTTGGTATATTTGCAGTTTATTGACGGATATCACGGGACATCATCATTCGAGCAGACATATCGATGTTACTCTGCTTCATTTATTGATAAGGTCACCATTTCTTAATTACGTGATCACTTTTATTGGTTTGCTAATTACTGCTGTTATAATTACTATCAGTGTTTATGATCAGGATAAACTAAAACTACTTGCATGGATTATGCATGGTTTTAAAACTTTGCTCTCTGTTTGAAAACAATTAAAATTAACCGAAATGGACGCTTTTTAACGACATACGAGAGTTACTATTAGGTTGTGTGAATGTGTGTTTTTTTTTTTTAATGAAATCCCAACAAACTATGCACTATTGTCACTTCTCAGTGAAAATTTAATAACTATTCTTCTTCATTGTTTAACCTTTTACATAAATAATACCACAGAGAATTCTTCCCACATCATACTTCTTTTTCTACATTCATTCCCTATCTTGGTTCTTACATATTGTCCACCGTTACACTGAAAGTTTGAAATCATATTTTGATAAAACACATTTAATTCCGTAATTTTACAAATTTTAATTACTACTCTTCAAACTTTTTCCTTTCAGTTCTTATTTATACTATTTGTTACAATTTCTTTCCCGAGTTTAGATGATAGAGATTATGAAAAAGAGTAAAAATAATATATATTATAAAAGATTAGATTGATATGTGCAAGGGCTAAAATAAATAATTTTAAGTTAAAAAACTGACAAGTAAAGTTTGAATAATTATATAAATTAAATGAGTGATTAAACATTTGATAAAAGAGATAAGGAAGATTCGATTACTTTATGTCTAATTTTATTATTATAATTTATTCTTTTACAAAAGTTTAAATGTTTTAGTAACTAATTTATAGAAGTTAAAAAAGGAAAATGACAAAGGATAAAAAAAATTTAGCAGAGAAGGAAATAAAATTACCACACATTATAAGTTATATCAAACGTCAGAATATTGACAATTTATATCTTAACATATAAGATAATATGTAATTCGAAACATACATCTTTAGACTCTAGATTAAAGCGAATACTCTTAAAATTTGTAAAAGCCCATAATTTCAAATGTATCTTACATAAAACTATTCTAACTGTCAGTTCTTTTGTTCATGAATTCTGCAGCCCGAAATTGAAAATGGTGATAAAAGTAAGTTTCCACACATCTAGCCATGTTTGGTTTAACATCGTATACTCTTTGTTACTCATCTAATGAACTGAATATGCTATGATTGTTGCTGCTTCAGTTATAATGCCTCCTTCAGCCCTTGATCATCTAGGTTAGTTTTTCAAGTCTAAACTTATATGTTGATGTCCAACTGAAAAATAACATGACTGATATCTAGTGTAATCTTGCAGCATTTTTACGCATTGATTATCCTATGATGTTTAAACTCACAAATGGTGCTTCTGAGCGGGTTTCTCATTGTGGGGTTCTGGAGTTCATTGCAGATGAAGGAACTATATATATGCCTTACTGGGTAGGACCATAGTCCATAAAAACTGAAACTTTGTGAATATGCTTGTTACAAGTTGGATGGATCTCCAACTTTCTAGTTTCTTCATGCACAGTTTTTAACAAGATGTTCTATACAGATGATGCAGAATATGCTTTTGCAAGAGGGAGACACTGTAAGAGTGAAATATGCATCACTTCCAAAGGGAGCATACGTTAAATTACAACCCCACACAAAGGACTTCTTTGATATCTCCAATCCAAAAGCTATGTGAGTTGATGCATATTAAACATTATAAATTAATTTAAGAATTTAATATACGATTGATCATTAATGTATTGTTCATTCTATAACATTGTTAGATGTTGGTTCATTTAAAGTGGACTTAGTTTTAATAATGAAATAGTCTCGATTCTCAAGTCACAGCAAGTACTTGAATTTGTTCTATACTTTTATTATATTACATCTTCTGTATATATTTATCAGGCACCTTCTGTATGTTATTCACCATATAAATAGAAGTATCAACCTTTTCTATATTATTTGGTAGATACCCTTTTAGACTTTGATCTTATTTTACAATGCAGCTTAGAGACCACTTTGAGAAAATTTTCATGCTTGACTACTGGAGATACTATCATGGTGACATACAACAACAAAAGGTATTACTTGGATGTTATAGAAACAAAGCCTGCTAATGCTATAAGCATCATCCAGACAGACTGTGAGGTGGACTTTGCTCCTTCCTTGGATTACAAGTATCTTGGAAAGCCTACAATTGCAGACAAAACACAAAACGAAGGTGTATTCATGTTCTTAATTTGTGTCTTTTTGCATATGATCTAAGTTATTTCCCTGAGAATTACTTGACTTTTGGCATCTCCTAACAGGTAAGTTCAATCCATTTTTTGGAACTGGCCGACGCTTGGATGGAAAACCAACTCCTCCTGTTCATTCATCATGGCATAACTACAAAGGAGCTGATGTTCCAAATGTGAATGCTGTGTCTTCCGCACCAAATTTTGCTCGTCCATCTGAGGGAAAGCTGGTATTTGGATCAAACTTTTACCGTACAAAAGAAACAGGAAAGGTAATTCTGCTGCTTCTTCTCAATGCCTTCTTCAGTTTGCCCATTTAGATGACAATTATCTCATTGCCAACTAACATCGTTGTCCTATTTATTGTAGGAAGAGATGGAGCCAAAACCAGAGCCACCCCAACCAAGATTTCAGCCTTTCATTGGGAAGAAGTATTCTCTAAGGGGTTGAGTGATATAAAATCAAAGTATTACATTATATATGAATCAAATAAAGCAACAAACTGAGTATTGGAGTTTCCTTTTGGTAATCAAAAGTTAAAGGAAATAGAAGAATGCTAGACTACTTTTATTAACCAATAATGATACTTACCGTGTTGTGTACTAGTTTTAATAAGGTAAGAATAGTAGAAAGTTATGAGCCTAATGTCCATTGCTACGTACTCTCTAGGTTCATCCTCAAAATTTTGGCTTCTTTTCCTCCCTAAATGTTGCACTATGCACATGGTTGCAAGAACTTCCTGTACTAATAGTTTTGGTGGAACAAGAACAAATAGTTCAAGTAATTAGGATCAAGGCGAAAGCTGATCTCGTACAGAAGAACAGGAATTGGAACAACATGAAGATTTTCGTGTCAGTCATCACACATGCTTAATTTTTTTGAATAGAAAGAATTAATTAAAACGATTTTAGTTAATGTTGAGTTGGATTAATTTCAGAGTCTAATATCTAGCTATGCATGAAGCATAGCCTAAGTAACCGATCATAATATTTACAACCTTCCTTTGTTTCTAAGTTTGAGTTAGAGTAGATTGATGCAAATGTGTTAAATTTGTTCCATCGTAAATTTAACACATTTTATATCGTAAGTTAAACTTAAACTTACATTTTAAATCGATAAAATGTGTTAAATTGAGACTAGGGTAAGTTGTAAGGGTGTAAGAGGATTGTATAGAATATAATAGCTTTAAAACTTAAAGAGGTATATATATAATGTAAAAAGAATTATAACGTAATAATTTTAAAACTAAAAAAAATAGTGTATGGTTTTAGAAAGAAGGCCGATATATATAATTTACTCAATAATTAAAACATTTCCTAAAACACTTTACCCCTTAGATAATCCACCCATTCTACAATATCTTTATAAGTACGTTGTCATTGTAACGGACGTCAACGTTGTAGTTCTCTTACATAAATTTTCCTGCATTTAAATTTTAGTTATTTTCATTATTTTTTTTATTTTAATATTAGTATCTATTATTTATGTTATTTTATAATTATTTTTAAGGGTTCAAGTCAATTGTACTTAATTTGTGAACTGAACCAATTCAACTTAATCCAATTATTTTTTTTTTAAATTTGATTGTGTCATTTATTAAGTTGAGTTTCATTTAATGTATCAAGTTATAACTAGATTAGATAATAAGATTTAATGAATTTCAAATCCAATTATATATAAGTATATAATAAAACTGTCATTTCTCCATTAACATTTTACAATATAAAGAAAATAACTTTCAATTGATTATAAATATTGTTCCATGAATATTATTAATAAATATCTAATTTCACACATACTTTTCTGGACTATATTCAAAAAGTTGTAAAATAAATTATAAATATTATTTTAATATTTGAATGTTGTAAGAACTACTGTTTATATTTACATATATTGTGTCTACTTTATAAATATTGAATAATATTTGAAATATTAATTTTAAGATATATTTTTTGTTAAGAGTTAAAAAATTCGCAATACGTTTTCAATGATTTAACCTTTCAACTCAATTATAATAGAGCTCAATTGAATCTGGGTGTTAAATATAAAATACATATCTAGTTTACTCATTCAAATAAAATTTATTTGAGTTCAAATAAAAAATATAAATCTAGTCCACTGATCCCAATAAAATTTATTCAAGTCAAATTGAAAATTAGACTAAATTCAATCCATCATGCACACTTGTATTTTTAATTCTTTTCAATTTATATTTTGAATTTGATCTGAAAATGTTTGATTTAAATACAATTTAAATTATTTTTACATTCTTATGTAATTATTATAACCTGTTGTTGATTTTATAATTAATAATAGATACATAATTATATTTATTTTGGATTTAATTAAATTTTTCTTTTATATTATGAAATATATTTTATTATATTGTAAAATTTACTTAAATTTTTTAAAAGAAGATAATCGCGTTATAAAATAGACAAGAAAAGCTTTCTGCATCCTATCAATTTTGACCCTGATCCTGTTACAGACACGAACATATAAAAATATCCTTATTAGTTTCTAGAAAATACTAAAATATTTTCCCGAAAGATAAATTTATGTTTTAGAAAATATTTTCTAAAATATATTTTATAAAGTCTTTCTTTAAAATAAAAATTTTCTGTTTCAAAAAATATTTTCCAAAAATACATCCTGCAAAACAAATATATTTCAGAAAAGTGTTTTTCAAAATTTATTTTTATTTAAAGGATATTTATGGATTTTTCTGAAAATGATAGGTGCAGATGATAAGTGACGGGTGCAGAAAGTTTTTGCCTAGAGCTAGAAGTCGAGCTTGGGTAAGGCCATATTATGTTGAAACTTAGCCCGGCCCAGAGTAGTATGGCTTCATTCTATTGCTGTGTTGTCACTGGAAAACCCGGTTCAGACTAGTATGGCTTCGAGTGGTGTGAGCGCGATGCAGCGGTGCAGCGTGGCTGCGCGGTGGTTCATGCAGGCGGAGGGGGCGGCGGCGGCGGCGGCGGCTCCCCAATTGTGTGGGCGCGGGGACAAGAAGACGAAGAAAGGGAAGAGATTCAAGGGATCGTACGGTAACGCTCGGCCGAAAAAGGAGAAGATGATAGAACGCATAAAGGACAAGGTGGAAGTTCCCAGGTCTACTCCTTGGCCTCTTCCTTTCAAGCTCATCTGATACCCTTTCCGTTTTTTCCATTCCATTCTAGGGTTTATAACTCATGTACTTTCACTATTATTTTCTATTCAATCCCTTTCTTCACTTTCATATTATTCACACCTAAAAATTCCTAAATTGTTGATTTGTGATAGATATATAATTGCAGTTTGTAATAGATATAATGTTGTTCCGGTTAATTATGCAAATGGTCAAACAAATATAAAAAAGTTAGTGGCAGTAAAAGAAGTCTTGAATAAGAGTCGATTGGAGGTAATCTTATTTAGGATTTGCTGAGAGATAGGACTCTTTGTAGATGCAGATATGGTCTGAAGATATTGGGGGAAGTTTTCTCTTTGGATTTGATTTCGTTAGAAAACACAGATATTTTGAGCTTAGATGGTTGATTTCTAAGTTGCAGCTTTTCCTGAGAGATTAGAATGCATGGCTACTTCACTTTGTTATGGAAGAAGTGTGGAGTAGGTTTTAATCCTCTTCCTTCCGTATAAAATCAATTCTATGCTAGGCATAGGTTTATATATGTGTGAGAGAGAGGGGCGGGGTCGTCTTTCTTGAGAGTGAGAAGAGTAAATATTATCACACAAGTCATGTTTGCAAACTGCTCACTATACATTTGTTAGGTTCATTTGTTTTTACTACTTCGAGGATCTGGCTATTGTAGAGTATAAATGCTTTACAAAACTCCATAACCATTTACTGAAAAAGGGCGATTGCTGACTTGCAAATGCTGTCACGCCCAACATGTTTGTTAACCAAGCTATTAGCCCATGTATGTTATGTGATAAATTGTCATTCACACACCTTTGCTCAGCCTTCACAGAAGAGGAATAACACATTCGTATGGTGTCGATTTGAAAGTTCAGTTTTTAGCACAATTTAAGTCTAGTTTTATACCAAATGAGTGATTTCTTTCCTGTTTATGAACATATGAACTAATTCCCATTTTATCATAAATTATGAATTAAGAATCCCGTCAAAAGTGTTTTAGCATTTTATTTTAATAGCACGATTTGCTCACTCTGGTAGGCTTATTATTAATTCTAGTGTAAATAACCAACATAAGCAGGATAGTGTGATCTTATTTAAACAAAAGGAAATTCAGTTCATCATTTTTGTTGATGCTTCCCTGTGGGATTCACCTGAAGAAAGAATATCGTTAAGATAAGAAACTGAAACAGTAAAAAAGTTGTTATAATCAAATATTGTAATTACATCAGAAAATATGTAATATCTTGTCATCCTTATTTTCATGCAATAAAATTTTGAAACTAGTAAGCAGTGCCTTTTCTTCTACTAAGCCTTCTAGCTGGCCAATTCTTGATACTTCACGTTACACCAACCATTCCTCTAAGCTAATTCTTGGTCGAGAAAAGTGGAACAAAGTAACATCTTTGTTTATAGAAGGTTAGAAATAAAGAGCTGTCATTTGTCTGTGTAAGCAGTGAAGTCTGATCTACATCAACTGCTTCCATGAAAATAACTATTCCAACAAGATCCACTAGAGAAAAGACCCTGCGGTACGTAGACTTGGATTTATTCAGGAAACGACGTTCAACTGTAACAAAACTGTTCAACTTTTAGGTACAGTTTCTGATGAATATCAGTTTCCTTAGGGTAATGTAGCTCCTCTAACAACCTAAGAAACAAATCAACGATTATGGGAAACCCCAGAGCCACAAGCAAAAAACCTGAAATCATGATCAATGCTCCTACCCACGAAATCCATGGGCTATGTAGAGGGTGTTTTTGTAGTGCTGTTGTGATTTGATATCCATAGTGGATGGTCCATAACAGTAAGGCCATGGCAATGAGAGCCAAAGTTACACGCAATGTTGTTGCACGGACACCTGAAGAAGTGGTGTAAGGGGACATCTTCCTCGTCCTATTTATGCTCAACTTCTAGTCCTTGCTGGTAAGAATCCTGTCAAGAGACAAATGAACACAAATTGTCTGAACGATATATATTGTGTTTGGTGGACGCTTATCAATTATCTTCATATACCGAAGCAAAGTCATACAACTCTGGGATGCAAAGGTTTATTTTGTGTTGGGGGATCTCACTGAAAAAATGTATGTTAATTTAAATGAAATTAGTAACCTATACGCTTTGAACATCGTATTGCGACGGGGCTGTTCGAGATGTCCAATATGCAGGCGTCTATTCGCCATAGGATATATCTTCAACACAGCTAACCTCTGCAAAGCTCAATTTTTTTTTTTTTTTTTTTTTTTTTTTTTTTGTATTGTTTTAATCATGACAATGATACAAATTTTTCGTCCTCGTAAATTATAATTAATATTGTTAGGAATCTTGAATATAGATAGTACTTAAAATGATAGTACCAAATTTGAATACTGAATTACGTGAAATGCCTTATTATACCAAAAGCATATACTTTGGAGTAATGTTTACCAATATGCTGGAATGGTAAACGAGATTATAATAAAAATATTTTATAAGTCGAACATATAATGTGTATAATAAAAAGAGAAGTGTTTTAATAGATTAACCTTTCTTAATATTTTTAAGTAAATTTTTTTATTTTTTAATAGTTTTAACGTTTTAAATACGTGCTTCTCCGGCTTAAGCAACCTACATTTTTTAACTTTACCCCTTACTTATAAGATATTTGTAACTAATTGACAGCCTTTAAAATAATTGTTTACTTATTTATTGAACAACTTTTTGTTGTTCTGAAATTGCTCTAGTGATTTAGAATTTTTTTTCTCATCTGATTAATGTGAACAAAGACTAATAATAATCATATAATTTGTAATTACCCTTCTTCAATGCCAACAAGATAGAGCACGAGCTTCTCTCATTGGTTTTAAACATTTATTATTTTTTGGCTAACGTTATGTTAATTATTGGGTATTTTTAGAAAGATATTAATGTAATTTCCCCCCAAATGAATTGCTACGCCTAACCAAACTAAAAAACAGAAAACTCAAAAGCATGAATAACTTCAAATTGCTCCTAGGAGGGCATTACAAAACGTTTTTTTGAAAATTATACACTAACAGAACTGAAAAATAATTAAAACATCGTAAATGAGAAATATGCAGTAGAAATGTGTATTAGAACAATCAATCGTTGATGGCGTATTTAATATCTAGTAGATTAGGCTGCAGTCCAATATCAAAAGAAAAATTAAACACTTCCCTTTTTGTGGTAAGTCTCGTTCCTAATAAATATCAGTTGATCAATTCTACGATTCTACTCGTCTGTGATACTGCACTTGCTACGGAGCCAGAACTTTATTATATAATACATTTCTTTCCATATATTATATATTATATTGTTCTCGTTTCAATAATAAAAACCTTTCAATCAAAATAATGTTTCCAACTACCGTTGGAAGTAAACTAGCTTTCATTAAGCATTGGTAGTGCAGCACATCAGTTATAATATGGTTACAATGATACCGGGAAGAGACCAAAATTCAGATTTTGATAGATGATATATGCAATTTGAAAACTCCGAACTCCAAACTCGCACTAACGTGTATAAATGACAGAATCTTAAAACATTCAACGATCCAAGTACCATCTGTTTCGGAGGTGGTAAAATTTTCAACATCATAAGCATGGATGGACTCAATCTGTATCAACTTATGCTCATCACATAAGGGTAAATTAGGGTGATTTTTAATCTACAATCCAGAATACAAAACAGTTTGATTGCAGAGACCTTTATTCATTGCAAGTGTGCTAAAAAATTCAAATTTCAGTCATTATCTTCACGGCCATAATTATAAACGATCTCAATCTGCATCAAAAACATTATACCAAGTCAGTCAGAAATAAGCATATTCCAAATCAATAAATTGGAAACTTTGGGGATCTCATACAGAAGTAAGCGAATGCGGAACATGAAAAAACAAGCCTAGGAAAGATACACTCTACCCACAAATGGTGAACTTCCTCCTCCTATCCCTCATCACATTTAAAGCATATTATCCTATCTCATGATATTCTTGCACAGGGGGGGTGAATATCCAACAGTAGATTATAGAACGATAGAACGAATCATTTCAAGAGCCTAACTATGGAAGTTGGCCATGCACAAGAAATGAAATTTCATAGCAGAATGAATTCTTCATCTTCACGATAAGATTATTACGACCACCTGAGATCTCAATTATCCAGTCTTGAACACCATTCCATCACTTGTTCAAAAGTGAAAATTGCTAATCCACCAATTGTAATCATAGCAGAAATATGGGAGGGGAAGATGCATTGTTAACTTCTAAAATTATCATACACACACATTGAATATATAATGCAGAGATGAGATACATTCATTCCCAACTATGAGCACAGACACGACACATCACCTATTAATCATGATTTCAACACATTTTCCAAACAAGACCACAAAGTGTATAAAATGATTGAATACATTCATATACAGATTTACACATTTAGTGATGCCCTCACACAACTGGGAAGATGAGCCAACTGGATCATGTGATGACTATTTTGAGAGATATGGACACAATGTCCCATGATATTTTAGGTGTGGTGCATCGGACATTGTGTATATCTCTCATCAAAGGAACCTGTCCTTAATTCGTCCATACATAACTACATATATACAATTTGTTTTAAAAGTTTTAATCGAAGATCAAAAAAGGATTTCAGTGATGTCCATGAAAGTAGCAAAGTAAATAAGTAGGTCCAACAAAATAATGGAAAAGATAGAACTATGGTATAACCATAACAACTTACCCCTTGAGGTGGAGTTGGGTTGCGAGTAAATTTGGAACCACCAGGAGCCCAAGGAACTATTATAAACAGAAAATAGGTCTACAATGGGTCAATATCTGAAGTGGACTAAATAACAAAACAGAAAAGAGAAGGACCAATGAGAGGAATAACATACGCATATAAATCTACTACCCAACACTAGAACAACTAAAATATGGGCAATGTCTGCCTCTGTGCCTATGCTCCAAGGTGTATAGCTAAGGTTAATTAATCATTCAAACTAACGCCCTTTTTCTCCTGACAAGTTTAACAGTTTGATTGCAGTGACAAGCAAAGATACTAATCACGAAGAATATAGCTAATAATCTTTGATGGCAGTCCCCTCTATCTCAACTCCCATGAGCACTCTTTTAATATGCCCCTCACCAAACAAAATGGAGCCCTTCACCAATCGTGAAGTTATGTTTAAAGCAATCGTGTTTAGGATTATTTACAATTATAGACATCAACAAAACACTCTCAACTATATCTCTTTACCCATCATTCGAAACACTACGAAATAGGAAAACATTCACGGTAATAATATTTTGTGGTGGATGTAATATTATAGCCTAGGAACAGTGTTGGCAAAGAGATGAGATGAGTGACACGTTTACCTATGTAAGGATCTGGGTGGCGCCACTTGTTGTAGGAGGCTTCACCATCCGCTATGAGCCTATCAATTGTATCAGGATCTTCCTGTATATGACATCGAATCAACACAAACCAAGCTCAACAGCATGAGACGATAGACGAGAAATCGAATGCAAGGATTAAACACAAATCGCTAATGACAAGACAATAGTTCACACAGCAAAAAGCAAGGAATTAAGGTATGTGCGGATCAGAACTGTATTACCTAAACCCTAAATCAATAAACAAAGAAAATGTAGGCAATGAACGGTAAGTGGAAGTAAAAATTATAGAATTCAAGGAAGGGAGGGATTGAGGGAAGAAGGGGAAAACGAACCACGTGTTTGTTTTCCTCGAACCTATCGCGGAGGTTTGAAGCCTGGAGAAAGGGGGGAAAACGAGATTAGAAGTGAAAAATGGTGAAAATAGGAAAGGAGTGAACGAATGATTATACGTCGTCGTAGAAGAGGTGGCGATGAACGGCCCAATTAAGAGTGTCTTTGAGGGCGCGGCGGTACAGGATCCGAACCCTCTCCTTCTGCGCCGCGCGCCGAGCAAGGTACGCTGCCGTCGATGCCATGCGAATTTCCCCTCTCTTCTCCTCTCTCTGCTTTTTCACTTCACTTGTTCTCAGTTAGTTACCCAGGGATTGGAAAAATGGCAAACAACGTCAATGGCTACACCTCGTCGCATCCCAATTGGGCCGGACCATACCACCATTGGGCCTTCTCTCGTTTTCCATATTAGGCTTTCCATCTTATTTTGGCAATTGCTTTCTGCATTCCCACATTTGCTTGCTGCACCATCTCATCTCATCTCTTTGCCAACACTGTTCCTAGGCTATAATATTACATCCACCACAAAATATTATTACCGTGAATGTTTTCCATAAACACTTATTCATAGCTCTTCTTTCAGGAAATATTTTCCGTAATATATAAACTTGTTACGGAAAACATTTTATACGAACTCTACGCCTCTACATAAGTCAATATGTCACTTACCTCTCACTTACTCTACACTCTCTACATCATCACTTATCGCTGAAGAAGCTTTTCTTACAGCAGCCACTACCATACTTACTGGAAAACATTCCCACCACTCACGAACCACCTGGTACATCACTCTTCTTTTGAATATTTTGGCAAGAATGTTTCTAGTATTATCAATTTCTGATATCAAATGTAGGGTTGCTGGAAGCAATTGCCCTTCATTTTCTTGGTTGGATCCAATTTCTATTCGGCTTTATCTCCCTGCACCGTCATTATTTTTTAAATGATCATTTTATCTTTTATAAAAGTGATTTCTGGACTACCTTTTTTTAACAATTTTTTTTAAATTTTCGAAATATAATTTTTCGAACAGAATTTATGAAATAATATACATTTCAAAACAAGCTTTTGAAATAAAATTTTTGAAACACATGAGTTCCTGAACATAATTTTTAGAATAAATTTTCTAAAATATATACAATATATTTTTATAACAAGTTTTCCAAAACAAACTATTTTTCAGAATACGTTTTCTCTCTCTTTCTTCTTACTTTCAAAAAGTAAAATGGAGAAAGGAGGTGCAACGGTGATAGCAAGCGGTAATCAAGGAAGTGTAGGAAGAAAAAGCCTTATGCATTCAAAATCCAAGCAAACAAATCCACCATCACAAAAAGAGTAAACTCAAAGTATGTAAATTATACTTTTCTATTCTTATTTTAAAATATACTATATTCTCCTATGAATTAAATGTAAACTATACTTTAATCCTTTCAATATAAGCAAACTTCTTTGAAATGGTAAATAACTTTAATGTGATCAAATTATTATTTAAAACATTTGAAGATGAAAATGAAGTTTAAGATACATTGGTTATTTAATCTTTTAAGGTGACTAGTTAAATAATAAGGTATCTTATTAGAGGAATCATACACATGCTGATAAATTTAAGATTTGGTTTTTACAAAATCTTCTCAGTAGTATAGGTTTAAGAAGACCTTACCATTAGAGTACTTTGACGTGACATAAAATTTGAAGACTTTGAAATCATAAAAACAGAAAATTGTTTAAAAATAGCTTTCTACCACAACCAAATAAAATATTAATTAGGATAAATAAACTGGGAGTACAAAGATGAAGGAGGGCTAGAAAAGAGAGGCCCTGGTGGTGGTTGTAGAGGAATATGACACTGGGTGTGGTGAGAAGCTAAGGGCAAACATCTCCTTGAGGGCATTATCACCCTGCCAAGTAAACCTCACCAACTTTGCAACCACCGCAGCACTCTCCATTGCATGCTTCATATCGGTGTTGCTCCATATGCGATTCGCCAGCTGCCTCCTCCTGCGCTTTGAATCCAACGCAATGCCCCACTTCCTGAACACCTTCCTCCTCTCTTCCTCTGATAGCCTTCTCTTCATAAGCTTCACCAGCGTTTCTCTCTCCCTCTCCACACCCTTTCCACTGTTTCCAAAACAAACACATTTATGTCACTGTGTTCAGAATTGCATGACATTGGAAATAAAAGACGGAGAACAACCTTGAAGCTAACGTCAGTGTGGGAGTATCATTCGACCACTGATTTCCACCACGAAATGTTCCTTTGAGGAAACATAATCTTCTACGCTCCACCTCCATGTAAATAGAGTCTGTGGGATCACCCCTGAACAAAAGAAAGAAGTAAGTCCTGTGGAACAATGATACATTGCAGGCTTCCCACAGTTCCAATATTTCTGTCTGCTGCTGCTTGAATTGTAGAGGCCATTCCACAGGAGATCCAGCTGCCTCTAACATTGAATCCACGCCTACATCTTTCATATTCTTTTCAAATCTAAAATATGTTGTCTCTGCCTCCTCGTCCTACAATTTAGAAAACCCAAATTTAGTCACAAACAACATCAAGGGCCAATATTAATATTCACTTTCCAAATCAGATTTACACGAACAAAAATATAACTTGCATGATCAACTTATTATGCATGGCTGCTGCAAATGTCAATATGAATGTCTAGAAAAAGTACAAGTTCGGGATTTTTACAATATTTGCAAATGACAAGGAAGAACTCCAAATAATACATAATTCACAGTTGTATCTGCAACTAGCCAATGTTATGGAAGAAGCATATGAACAATTCACTTATTTCAAAGAAAATTAATAAATGGTGTAAACTTTGTATTGAAATCACTCATTTGTACCTGATCATCATCAGCAAGATGCTTCTCATACTCAATTTTGACCATTTCCTTCATCCCAGCAACAAAAGTTTGGAGGCTAGTAATATCTTCATTAGTGAATGTTCTTGTGCTGTTGGTTCTTAAATCATCCGTAGATGGAGTTCCAATAGAAGGCGGAGAGCCATTCATTGACAATTTTGTGGAAGCACCATAAGTTAATGGAAGGAACTTTCTCGGCAATCCATCTGGTCTTCCAGGGAAGCATTTTTCAAAACTACTGGCTGGAGTCCTCACAATTTCTCCCACATTCCCAAGAGAGCCAGTCGTGTGGAATTCCCTACAACTCCAGCTTCTTGTTAATTTAAGATTCCTACCATCTGACACTGTTCCTGACATAGACAGAGGAGAATCATGACTCAACTGTGCATCATCGAATCTCTGCTCCAAAACACCATATGTTGCATTGTCTTGGTTCAGTCTCTCTTCCCTATCATCTTCACTCACAGGAGTCAGTATCTCCTGACTTGTTACATTTTCCTCTCCATACCATGTTAATGCCAACACCCCGTTGCCTCTTACTGATGGATCAGGATATTCCAAGCCATCTTTGCTTGATTCCTCCAATCCAACACTTTGAATTTCATTGCAGTATTCATCAGGATGTTCTATACAAACAAAAGTTATCAAATGGTTACATATGGTGCGGTTCTACTCTTTAAATGTTATTAACTACGAACTTCTATTAGACCACTTCCTATTGACAAAGGGAAGAAACAACTTACTATCAAGACTACGTTCACTGTTTTCATTATTGTAGTGAGGATTGTTGAATTCTCTAATGCTTAAATCAGAAGGATGGATGCTTGATGACTCTGATATTGAATCGTCATCTTCCCAGGTGTAGACCATTTCCTACATATTAAAACAATTGCTAATGCTAGGCTGAACAATAACAAGAGAAGAAACCAAATTCAGAGGCCTAATTTCTTATATCAGTTTACTAATTAGAAGAGAAATTACTTCTTTAGATTTCTGATTATTTCCAACCATGCGTAGCAAATCCTCAACTTGAGATTGAGCAAGATCACGTTGCTTAATTAGCTCCTGAATCTCCCTCTCCATCTGAATAATTGAAAGTTTGAAACCCACGTTATCGCCATCCCAGGAGTAACAAAAATGTAACATGCATAAGGGTGAAAGATGTGTGAGGAATCTAGAACCTAAGTCGATGAGACGAATTTTACATATGAGGACACAAGTATGGTTCAGTAAGACAAATAGACAATTAACCAGAAAAAAGAGACCAACATACAAAGAGTTCTAAATCAATATATTCAAAGTTCCTTGTCTAGGCATGTCAACAATTAACACAAAATGAATATAGTATGAATTAAAAAAAAAAACGAACTGTGACCTTTTCTATTCGGATATTTTTCTTTCTCAACATTGCTGCACAATCACAATTGGTCGAAGGTGGACAAGGAGTTCTCAACTCACTCTCTAATCTAGCTACCTGTTTTTGCAGCTGCTTGACCAATACCTTATCAGACATCACTACATTAACCTGTGCTTTAGTGGTCACTTGTTTTGCACAACAAGCAAAATGAAGAGTGTTTCTAGTTTGCTCAACGTGACAACGTGCAGGGCTCAGAGTGCAAATGATGGCTGTTCTGGAATTGCCACCTAAGGAAGGCTGCAATATGCGTGTCAGCTTAGAATCTCTGTAATTAATGTGTCCTTGTCTTCCCTTACTGCATTCAAGCACATGATGTCAGCCAACTGAAACTACTAAATTTAATATTTGAACAGCTTCATATAATTGTGTGGTTCATCAGATAAGCTTTGAACATAGATAAAGGTTTTCCAGTGAGAAGCTCTCTCTATTTAGTCACAACACACTTGTCTTGCTTCTTCACACAAATTTTTATTTACTGGATAAGTTAACATTAACTAATATTCAAGTCTATAAAAGGAACTCAGTATCTTATAATTAATAATAGGGCTATCTTAATGATCTTCTCTTTTCTGAAAGAAAGGATATCTTAATCTTACTGCTATGAGCCTATCATGATATCAATAGTTTCAATCTGATAGTGGCACAAAGAAAAATATGCCAGTAAGTTCTTGCATACAAAATACAAAGTTCACCTTGAAGCCTGACAGGTCATGAAGTCAAACAATAAAGATATGATCAATTAATCAACAATAAAACAAGAGGCAAGCATCCGTATGCCTTACAGTTGAATTAAACAATCCCACAGCTGAATTAAACACTTCAAATGTAGGTTTGCTAACAATATTAGAAGCTGAATAAAGAAGGTACACAACATCGGATTAGAAAGAAGGGGACAACCTAAGTTTACGAATGACTGTTCCAAGAGTGAGTAAACTCCGGTTTATATGACAGCCTTCTTTCAATCTGGACCCAGCAGACAATGCCTGAGATGCACGCTCACTCCCTGCCAAATCAACAAAATTCTGCAAGGAAAAGAAACAAAAATAACAGTACTAAACATTTTATGTTGAATGAAACGAAGAATTTAAGAAATTAAACATACCAAACTAGCAGCTAGGGTGGTTGAGCTGCTTTTACCAATGAATTCTCTGGCAGAACTTTCAATGGTCTACACGGTTACAATTCCAACAATAAAGGTCTACACGTGCAATATATCAAACAAATGTTCTAAACAGCAAGGGGGAAGGCACACACACCAGTCTGATAATTTGGTGAGATCGAGAACTCTTGTCATTGAGGTATGTCTCTCCTACTTGTCTCTGTGCTGCAAGAATATAGTGGGAAATGTAATGCTATAAACCAACTTGTATATCAAGAAAGTTGTGCAAATTTCTTTTACCTTCACAGAATGATAGAAGGTCTTTCAAATGCATCCAGTCCCGCAGAGTCTCTTCTGTAAGTTTCTCTATAATAGGTCCTCTCTGAAAAATCAAGAAACAGATAAATAAACAATGCCATTTATTTCAATTCAATAACATACGCATTCACCTCAGGATCATCACGCAGCCTTAGTGGTGTGTTCTCACTGCTGAGGAGGTCCCTAATAATTTCATTGTAAATTTCAATTGCTGAGAACTTCAATACAAATGCTCTTTCTTCATGCTAAAAAGGTCACAGTAATCTTGTATTAGCAAGCTTGTAATATCACAAACAAAAGCTTCCGTGAAAAATGACAATGAAGAATTAAACAGCTAGATCAATAAATTTGCTCTCCACCTACCTTTCTTATATAATCAAAAATATCTGCTACAGCATATTCAGTTATTCCGATCATCGTGTATGTCTTTCCACTACTCGTTTGCCCATAGGCAAAAATACTTGCTGAAAGAATGTATAAATAGGTATCTGAGTCCAAGTATGGAGTCTGAGTAGAAGTGAGTCATGAGAAAAAGTTACATGCTTACAGTTGATTCCGCCAACAACTGAAAGAGCAATTGCTTTGGCCCCTTCTTCATATACCTGCTTTGTGGAACAATCACCCCGAAATACTCTGTCTACAACCAAATCATAGTAAAAATTAAGAAACATTTTGTCCATACTCTAATACATTTTTCTTAAACTTCCTCAACAATGCTTCCAAACACAATCATTACAAAAAAAACTAGGCAAAATGTGTTTCGAAGACAGCAAATTACAGCATTTTTAAAATTAAAGAGAAAGGAAATATAAAGAATTGGCATCTTAGCCAAATATGTCAATTGATTCACCCAAACAAGCAAAAGTAATCACCAAATTTTTGCATCACTAGTTCAGCTAAGTAATTTCACAAGTTGGATCAAGGTAAATTAGAAAAAAAATAGCATCTTTGCCGTAGAAAGTCAAAGCAAACAACTTCAAATTATTCAAATAGCAATATTAGAGACACACGTTTGCTTACCAAAGGTATAGGCACTTGGGAATGTGGAACCTTCCCGAAGGGTGTTTCTGTATAAGATAGTAGTGTCATTGATGCATTCCCAATCTGCTACTTCGTTCACATCAACTTCCTTCTCATTCAGAGGCCTCAGCCTCACTAACACCAGAATCTTCTCCTCATGGCCTCCCACTCCTCCCATCTTCTCCCATTTAACTAACTCCTCTCCAGTAACAGCTCCCATTTCTCACTTTTAAAAGTGAGAACAAGTTATGTGGTTAATTATAAAAGTTAGTATTTCTTTCCAAAAAATGCAAGATAGTTATAGGAAAACAGCTGGCAGTTCACAAAAATACCAAGCCCTTAAATTTGAGCATTATCCACGGGAAGCAAACCATGAATGAGAAGACAACAACCCATTAACTTAAGCTCATAAATAAATAGGCATTAACAGCAACAACAAGTTAAGTTTAGAAAGACCAAGATAAACAGAATACTAACTAATTACTATTTAATCTCATTAAATTCTCACTGCTCGTTTGTAGGACTTAGATTATATCACCAGAACTTCTCTTCAATAAACAAAAAACAAAGCGAGAAAGTAAAACAACAAAGATAGATGATGAACCATCATCAAGAGAGAGAAGAGGAACGTGAAGAGGAAATAAAAAATATTTTAATCCTTCGTTCACCAAACCAAAGTGAAAGAATAAAAAAAAAAACTTTGATCGTGGCTGCCACTTAATGTCTGATACCTGAGAACGAAGTTCAACAAGACAAGACCATGAATCGTTTCGTTTGTTACACGGAGCACTGGTCCCGACAAACAAGACCATCCCTTTCACTCACCCTCTTTTTCTTCTTTCCAACAAACACGTACGGTCTCATATTCTTGTAGAAATTAATGTTTCACGACCCGATTAAATTACCTTCAACTTTGTTTCTGACCTTTAACGTCTTCTTCTGACGCTAAGCGAACCGCAACTGAAAGCTTAACCACAGATGCGAATCGACAAGTCACAACAACGTATACGGAACAGCCCAAGAGCAAAACAAACTAAAATCAACGCACGCATTGATCTTTTCTTCAGATTTCGCTATATGGGACCTCAATGCCACTTACTCTAAGCAAGTAGTTCAAAGTTCAATCCTTTGAGTAAACTAGTGCCACTAAAAACCCATAATATAGATCATAGTAACGTAGCGTCCAAGTTTATATTTTTGTGACAGAAAAGGAGAAAAGGTGGAGGATGAAGCTTTGTTCTGTTTTCTATATGGTGAATAAAGCAGAAAAATGAAAATGTGCTAAGTTTAACGACCCACGACCTGAAAAAGAAAAGCTGTAACGCCACCAAAGCATGCAGTGTGTGAGAGAGAGAAGTGTGGTTGGTTTGTTTTCTTGGTATGGTTTTTGTGTGTGTCTCTCTGTCTTTCTCTCACTGACCTGGAACTTAGGAGCAGACTGAACCAACTTAACTGGCCATTGAGCCTCAATTTCCACACCAACCTTATTACATCTTCTTTCTCTCCTACTATTAACCTTTCACTGGTACCATATACTCATTTATTTTACTCCTCCTACACTACTCTTGTCCTTAACAACCATTACATGTAAATTTAACCAAACATTGCTCATAGCTGCAGATATTTAGGATACACACAATTATACTACTTTTCTGTCGGAAAGTAGTTGTAATCTTAATATTTTATTTCATTTCAAAATAAATCATATTCTTATTTTATAATTTTCTCACTAGTAATTAATTTTTAAATTTGTATCTATATAAATTACAAATTACTATATTGACAGTTCAATCACCACATTATCTTACTTTTTCGTTTATAGTATTACAGAGGATGTGAAGTTATTTTCATAAAATTTTATAAAAACATGTATTTATTATTTTTGTCTTAATTTATGTGTAAAAGAGAGAGAAAAGGAGTTCAAAAAAATAAATAACTAAAAACTTTTTAAGTTGGTAGTAATAATGAAAAACTATTTTTTCCTTTACTTTTGTTTAATTAAGGATATGTTTTTTAAAAGTACTTTTATTGAAAAGATTATCTTATATGTAAAATAACTTTCTGCCCAAATTAATCTATGAAAAAATTAATTTTTTTCTTCTAATTTCACTCTTTTAGAAAATATGAAAAAAAAATATATCCAGAAAACTTTATAATGAAAATTTACTGTAAAATCATAAATAACTGTTAGTATGATTTCAAAAATAATTACTGTAAAATTTAATAAATAATGTATAGCCTATTTTTTATTATTTTTATCTATTTCTACTTTCTGTTTTATTTTCCATGATTAATATTAATCTACGAGGTTCAAAAATTTTGTTCGTTTTTTCTAACAATTGATATTGATGATGCGGACTTAAAAAAAATAGAAATAGACAAAAAAAAACAAGGTTAGGGAAACTGAAATTAAAGATTATAACCTAAAGATCTTAAGTAAAAAATTGAAAAGTGAGATAAGTAAAAGTATTTTAAAAAAATGTTTTCTTCTATTTTTTGTTGGATCCAAAACTGCAGGATAGGTGTGGTAAAGTTTTAATCTTTTTGTTCCAAGCAACATCCATCAAAAGAAAGGAGCCAACTTCAATGGCGGTGTTATTTATTTTATTTTATTTATGTAACTTTTCACTTTAGTTTGAGAAACTTGTTTATCCTCCCTTGTTCTGAAACAGTAAGATAGTTGTATAATTGATTATATGTGTTAACGTGTCAGAGAAAACGGTGGGTGAACATAACTGCGCCTACTTATATCGTGAACTCATTTCCTCGCTCACTGGAAAGTAGAAAGTGAAAAGAAGAGATGCGTGGCTGGTTCATCCATACAAATACACAGACTAACATCTTCACTTTTTCTAACTACCAAACTTGCACTGCACCATGTTCCATCATTCACGTCACTTTTCCGATAACCGTTCCAATCAATTTAATTTTAATACTATAGAGTGCATTGAGTCACCCACAAATTATGCATTTAAAAATTATAGAAAATAAATAAATAAATTTAGGGCTTGAAAACAAAATCTAAGAACATGTAAGAATAATGGCTAAAACGAGTGATGTAAAACCTTCTCCATCTCTTACCCATTTATGAAATTAGATTGGAGAATTTTCCTTTTAGTTTAAATAGTTTTAGGAAGATAGTTATATGTTGGTATGATTGAAGTTTGAAACTCAGCATATTTTGTCCAAGGCTATGGTACATGTTGAATTGGAATTTAATCCTTTAGTTGGTTAGTGAAATTTAGGTACATGAATATGAACAATTGATGGAATTGTAACATGTGATGTATATGAATTTAATATTGTATTTTAAACTTTGATTTTGGGCAAATGAAGTTGAACGTGAGATTTGAGCAATAGGTAATTATTTTTAGCATTTTTAATTACTTTTGATAAAATTTTGGGTATAGTTTGAAATATAATTTATAATTGGTATTTTATGCGTATCTTGCTTGATTGTCACACTTTTATTCGAATAATACTTTTAGTTTTTAGTGTAAAGGATTGCAACTTGAGTGATTAATTAAACATGTACTTGAGTCAAAGTTCTTCTGACTCAAACTTAGAGCTCAATATTTAAGTAAAAAAGAGGTAGTGTTTATCCATTCCTCTTTAGAAATTCTTATCTCAAATGACAAATTGTAGTTCGAGCTAGAAAAAACCTAATAACAAGAGATGTTTATATAAGTTCATTGTTCGAAAACTTAACAAAACACTATAATAGTTTATTAGAATTTTTTTTGCAAATACTAAAAAATAATAAATAAAATATTTTTTCTAAATTAAAATTTACTTATATATAAATAAAAATTAACATAAAATTTAATAAATTAGATCTTCGACAAAATTTTAAGTATAAAATCTATAATTTACAAGATCATCTACTAAAGTGAATGATGAAATCTCCTATCATGCCGAATATGTTATTCTAAAAAGTTTTTTAAATTTTAAAAATAATAAAAAAAATATTGTATTTTAAATTATCTTTTATTACAAACAAACATAGTAGAACCTACAAAAATTTACTTGCACGTATTAAATTAAGATATGGTATAAGAACAAAACTTAAATAAGATTTTATATATTATATAATATGAAATATTGTACTAAAGATTCTTTAAAGAATTTTTTCAAACCTATAGTTATAAGATAAAACCTATTTTAGTTAGTGTTAGATGACATCTCTGTCACAGTGTTTAGTAATATTTTCAAAGATTAATCTCTCACTTGCTTAGGTAGATACTTTTTATACTGTACTGGTTTAGGCAATTTAGTATGTAAGTGTTATACTCAAATTCTATATTCCACACTTGTTAATTTTTTATTGGGTATGAGACATTGTACCAAAGTTTACCCTTCATTATCGTATGTATTTGAACTATTTCTTATAAAAGGATTAAAACACCCATTTATGCTTCCTTATTTTATGTTTTTTTTTTCTGATAAAAAAAAGTAGATACTTTGATTTTGAGGAAAAAAATAATATGCTATGAGCTCTTTTTTTAATAGTTAGTAAGAAAGAATAAAATGTCTTTAGTCTAATTAAGACATGGGTTAAAATGTTTTGAGAGAATGAAAATGAAAATGTTTTATGAGAGATTCACTAAAATTTTATGAAACTTCATTAATGGAATCCATGATCTACAAAATTAATAAATTGTTGATAATACTATATGAATGTCATAAATTACCTAAGTTTAGAGTACACCTTTAAATAGAGAAAACAATTTATTAAATAATACTATATGATTTCACTAAAATATTTTGAAATTGCTTTATAAGAGAAAAAAATATAATTGTACAAAATATCGGTGAAAAGGTTTATTTACTTTTATCTTTTCTAAAATAAAAAAAATACTAATTTTAATCTATATTATTATATGCATCAAATAATTATTTATATGTTGCAATAAAAAATAAATAATAACATGTTTTAGTATTATAATATAATATTGATGCATGGAGATATATATTTTCTTTTCTTTAATAACAAATAACACTAAGTAAATTATAAATTTGTAAATTAATAACGTGTTAATAGTTTAAAATGAACATGAAGATAAATATTTATATATAAACCCTAAATATTTATATATTTATCTTATCTCCTTGACTAATTTAAAAAGTCCAGTATATTCATGTATAGTTAATTAGAATATTTTTCTTCAAAATTTAACAAATTTATTATATATAGTTACATATGATTAAATGAAAATATTCAGATAATTTAGGTAATAATCTGTGTGTGTTTGGGTGGCTAGTCGCTTTGCAGTAATTGTCGATTTGGTTGGGACAATAACAAAAAGAAATTGACCTTGTATCTACCTGTTGCAGCTAATGTGTTTTAAGAGATTAAATTAGGACGAAGTTTAATTACTAATTAAGCATGGGTTTAGTTTGTTGATGAATCCATAATTAACATTCTTTCCTACAGCACATGCAAAAAGTGTCAAGGCCTAAGATAATAAAGTAAAACTTAATCTAAAGAGACTTTGGGAAAGGTCCACTTCCATTCTATTGCATGCGTTATTGCCTAAATCACGCAACTGTGTTTTATTTTGGGCCATTATCAAATAATTAATAGACAAATTAAGTGGCAAATTTGTTTTATTTTGCTTCCTTTTCTTTCTGTCTTGTATGATATTATTAGATTGACTTGTTTCAAAGAAATGAAAAATTAAATACGAGATATGCATTTTTAAATTTTTAACATGAATATATAAAGGTCAATAAAGAAAATACATGTAAGTAGTATAGTAATGTTGTGTTATATATTTGTGCTACACATATACTGAAGTTGGAGACAAGCGATTTTTTCATTGTTTTAGAATTTTTTCTTCTTTGTAAATTTTTTTTATAATGTATTTTTATTACAACAATCTTTACTCAATTGGGAAAGAACTATTATGGTTGAATATTAATTAAAAGTAGTGAAAGAGAGGGTTTAGTTTATAGCAATATCTACACAGATCTCAACAAATAGAGAGAGTTTAGTTTATATTTATAAAATGACCAATTTCTCTGTTATTGTAAATTAATTTTAGTTAAAATTTCTAAATTTATTTTTATTGTTATTTTTCATTGTTAATTTTGTCATCATATAAATTTGTTTCTACTATTACTTTATTATTATTAACATTATTATATCAATTTATTTTATTATTATTATAAAAAATTATTTTATTAGTATTTAGTACTTCATATTTTTATTATTTTCTACTTTCATTATTAATATTATATTATATAATTTTTTTTATTATTGCTAAAATTGTAAAATATTTTTTCTTCGTCCACGTCTTTCCAGTTCTGTAAAAAGTACATACTGGGAAGCAAAATTATTTTTTGACCATTCAAAAGTACTGATGCGGTAAGCCACTACTTAGATGCAACCATAATATGTTTTTTCACTTATAGCATTCTTAGCTACATTTTTTTCAAGGAGAATTCCTGGTTAAAATTATTATTTTAATATCAAAATTATAAATATAAATTTATTAAAATTAAAAATTTTGAAACTCACATTTATATAAGACGCATTCAAATATTATCATCGTTACCATAATAACCACAGTCTCACGATTTTCTGTATTCTTGTATGTATTAAAATAACACAGATTCTATTTGATGCGGTCTTGACATTCTTGCATATTATAGAGCACACTAATTTTAACACACATCTAATGAAACCAATAAAAACTTCATATGAAATAATCAAGATGTAATATAAGAAAACATATCAGGTATATTATTAATAAAAAAAACGATCTTTGACAGGATTTAAATCAAATACTGACATTTGCAAAATTTCCTTCGAAAATATCATAGTTTGGAAGGCAGAATGCAGAAAGGATTGACATATAATGTCTGAACATATCCATAGAAGTTTGCATAAAAAGAAGTTTACCCCTGTGGATCCAAACCCACCATCACCTCACTGCAGAAAGCATGAACATATAATATCTGATCATATCCATATATAATATCTAAAGAAAAGTTCATTTGTTTGCATCTTACCAACAGTTCTACAAAATGATCAACAGAATAGAACCAATAAAACCCATGGGGACAAATCAAACCCACCACAATTTCGTCGTCAAACCCCTATGGATCCACAATTTCGTCATCAAATTCCTGTGGATCCAAACCCACCACAATTTCATTTAAATCATCAATTTGGGTGACATTCGGAGTTACAATCTCCTGAATGATGAGTTGCGCAATCCTATCTCCAACCTTCACTTCAAAATCCACATCCGAATTGTTGCGTAGTATAACACCAACCGGACCCCTGTAATCCGCATTAATCACTTCATCATCCACGCCGATCGAGTGCTTCCATGCCAACCCGGATCTTGGAGCTGCAATTTAAAACAAAATTTAAATTAAACCAAAAAGATAAAAGCTATAAAATTTGTAAAAGGCTTAAGCGGAGAGATCGTTACCAACGCGACCGTAGGTTCCTTCTGGAATCGCGATGCTGATGTCAGTGGCTATCAGAGCCTTTCCTCTGGCCGGCACCTTCGTCTCCACGACGCTATCAAAATATCATCTCATAATTTTTGAATCAGTTATTAATTAAAAGTAGTGAAAGAGAAAGCATATAGTTTATAGCTATACCTAGAGAGATCGCAACCGGCGGAAAGAGGGGAACCCCTGGAGGGCAAAACTGCCTTGTCGGAGAGCTTTTCGACATGTAGAAAGGGAGGGGTTGAGGAAATGGTGTGGGATTCTGGCTGAGGTTGAGCCATTATACCTGTACAACGGTTTTTCAAAATGGATTGTTACGTGTAATAATTATGTTTTTAGAACTAGGGTTTTCCTTAAGCTGTTAATAGTTTAACTGTGAATCCCGTGGATCCAAATCCACATTCACCTCGGAAGATTTGTCTAAATCATCACCTTCGTTGGGATTCGGAGTCTGAATCTTCTCAACGATGAGTTGCGCAATCCTATCTCCAACCTTCACCTCAAAATCCACATCCGAATAATTGTATAGCACAACACCAACCGAACCCCTATAATCCGCATCAACCACTCCAGCACCCACGTCGATAGAGTGCTTCCATGTCAACCTGGATAATGGAGCTGCAATTTAAAACAAAATTTAAATTGAACCAAAAGATGAAGGTTATAAAAATTTGTAAAAGGAGAGAACGTTACCAACGCGAGCATAGGTTCTGTCTGGAATCGCAATGCTGATGTCAGTGGCTACGAGAGCCTTTCCTCTGGCCGGCACCTTCGTCTCCCCGGCGCTATCAGAATATCATCTCATAATTTTTGAATGAGTTATGAAATATTAAAAGGAGTGAAATAGAAAACATAGTTTATAGCTATACACCTTGAGAGATAGTAACCGGCGGAAAGAGGGGAAGCCCTGAAGGGTAAAACGGCCTTGTCCGAGAGCTTTTTGACGTGTAGAAAGGGAGGGATTGAGGAAACGCCATCGTTTTGGTGGAATTTTGGAATTTCGGGCCATGACTGGCAGGAGCCATTGGTGGTGTGGGATTCTGGTTGAGGTTTAGGGTTTATACCTGTAATGCATTGTTATGTGTAATAATGATGTTATAGAGCTAGGTTTTTTTCTTATGCCGTTAAGATTGAACGTAAATATGTGTACCTGTGGATCCAAACCCACGATCACCTCGCAAGGTTTTGTCTAAATCATCAACTTGGGTAGGATTTGGAGTCTCAATCTTTTGAATGATGAGTTGCGCAAACCTATCTCCAACCTTCACTTCAAAATCCACATCCGAAAAGTTGAATAGTGTAAAACTAACTGGACCCCTGTAATCCGCGTCAATCACTCTAGCACCCACGTGGATGGGGTGCTTCCCTGTGGATCTTGGAGCTACAATTTAAACCAAATTAATTTAAATCAAACCAAAAAGATAAAGGCTATAAAATTTGTAGAAGGCTTTAAACGGAGAGAACGTTACCAACGAAACCATAGGTTCCTTTTGGAATCGCGATGATGATGTCAGTCGCTACCAGAGCCTTTCCTCCGGCCGGCACCTTCATCTCCACGGCGCTATCAAAATATGGTATCATAATTTTTGAATGAGTTATTAATTAAAAGTAGTGAAAGAGAAAGCATAGTTTATAGTTATACCTAGAGAGATCGTAACCGGCGGAGAGAGGAGAAGCTCTGGAGGGCAAAACGACCTCATTGGAGAGTTTTTTGACGCAAAGAAAGGGAGGAGTTGAGGTAACGTCGTCGTTTTGGTGGACTTTTGGGATTTTGGGCGATGATTGCCCGAAGCCATTGATGGCGTGGGACTGTGGTTGACGAAATGCCATCGTTGAGTTTGAATGGTTAAGAAGGAGAATGTTCTGTACCTCAGTTTTTCAATTGTTGTCAGTAATAATTATGTTTTAAAGTTCGGGTTTTTTTTCTTAAGCTGATTAGGGTTTAGGTTGTATAAAACAAAACGAAAATATTATAGCCCAAAAGGGAGAGTGACGTGCACAGTGAGCAATTAAATTAAAGTAAGGGTAAAACGGGGAATGATTAATTTATGACTAAGATACGACAATCTTATATAATCTGATTCTGTACCATAACGAGGATAATGAGGCTAAATTGAAAATCTTGGAATTATTGTTTCTTTCATGTTCTTTCCCTGTCACCATGGTTCTTCCTGTGTTTGATGAAGAATACCTCTTTCCTCACTCACCTTCATCTTGTGGTGCTGCTTCTGGGTCCTGTTTCTCTTACATGTCTTCCTCCTGAGGCTCACTTCTGGCTCAGTGGGTTTGGACACGGTGAACTGACATAGTTCTCAGAATGAGAAACTGACTCGGATAAAGTAGAGAAGGACCCATTCTTTTTGCTCAAACATGTACCCATCGGGGGTGGTAAATGGCAAAGAGAGTGTGATAGAATTTGAAGAAACGAACGGAAGGAACATGGGCACACCCAACAAGAGAGAAAAAGGAGTTTAAGAAGATTTGAATTTCAATTAGATTAGCTAGAGACAGAGTAGAAGAAAGGTTGTGGCTCGTGGAAAGTGGACCGCGTCCAGGAAACATTGTTTTATAAATTATACTATATTAGTATTAACTTTAATACTAGGGGGAAGAATGAAAGAGGAGAAATTACTAAATAATTTGCATTTTACACTCACTCACATGATAACATGCATCTTCTTCTATGCATTTTATATATCAATGCTGTTTCAAAACTTACGCATACAAAATGTAAACTTTAAAATGTACATTCTAATTTTAGTCTCCTTTCGTTTTCAATATGTGATTTTGTTTTAGACCTTTATTTTTTATCGCCGGTTTTTGTCATAACTCCCAATTTTTACCAAATTTTAAATTTTTGTATACATTTTTTTCAATTATAGAAGGCTACTTTAATTAAAATGTAATAACTTAGCTTTTAATAAACGCTCCATCACAACTGTTATCTTATTTCTTGGAGATTATTAATGATTAACTAATAGGCATGTGACGTTATTGAAATGAAGTTTAAGTTTGGAATGATGTAGAAAAGAAAGTCATAAACTGATAGAATATGCTAACCACAACAGCAAAACAAAAGTAAAGAATATATATAAAAAAAAAAAAAAAAAAAAAAAAAAAAAAAAAAAAAAAACAAAAAAAAAAAAATAAAAAAAATATAAAAAAAAAAAAAAAAAAGCAAAAGAGGACAAGGAATCGCCGCCGAACACAGAACATATGATATTGGTACTCGTAAGAACACAACATAACCTAAACTGGAAACGAACAAGAACATAATATTGAAAATCGTAAGAACACAACATAACGTAAACTGAGAGTAAGAACAGTGTCGTAAACGGAAACGAACAAGAACATAATATTGGAAATCGTTTGAGCACAACATATCGTAAACTGAGAGTAAGAACAGTGTCGTAAAAGGAAACGAACAAGAACATAATATTGGAAATCGTAAGAACACAACATTATCGTAAACTGAGAGCTAAGAACATTGTATCAAACTACAAGAAAGAAAACACGAATAAACGAAATCTGTAAACTGAAACTCAAAACAAAAAAACAGTAGCAGAATCGTCAGAAAACTCAAAGAACGACATGTTTATCTCAAACTAGAAAGCTCTGTCGAAACCTCAGACATTTTCGGCTTCATCTTCAACTACGGTGAGATTCGGAGTCACAACATTGGTAAGGATGAGTAGCGCAATATAATCTCCAACCTTCACTTCAAAATCCACATCCGAATGGTTGAATAGCACAACAACAACAGGATCTCTATTATCCGCAGAAATCCATTGGTCAGCCACGGTGATAGAGTGATTCATTACGAACTCCATTTTTTGAACTGCAATTTATGACATAATTCAAATCAAACCAAAAAAGATAAAGGCTACAAAATTTGTAAGAGGTTTCAAGCGGAGAGAACGTTACCAATGTTCCCGCGGGTTCCTTCTGGAATCGAGATGATGATGTCAGTGGCTACCGTGGCCATTCCTTTGGCCGGCACTTTCGTCTCCACGACGTTATCAAAATATCATCTCTTAGTTTTGGAATGAGTTATTAATTAAAAGTAGTGAAAGAGGAAGCATAGTTTATAGCAATACCTGAACAGATCGTAACCGCCAGAAGAAGGAGAGGCCCTGGAGGGTAGAACGGCCTTGTCGGAGAGCCTTTTGACGCGTAGAAAGGGAGGGGTTGAGGAAACGACATGGAATTCTGGTCGAGGTTGAGCCATTATAGAAATTGGGTTATGAATTTGAATCGATAGAATTGACGAGGGAGATTGGGAGTGAGGTCAGGGTTTATATAGAAGAGGAGGAAGACGAAGCGAAAAGGCGCTCAATGTCACACCATATTTTCCCACGTTGGATTCGAATGTTCCATATTTATTATAAATAAAAAATATAATATAATTATAATGTAACAGAAATATTTTTTTCATAAATTTAATTATACAATGAAAACTAGTTAATCATGCAGCCGATCAATTGAATGAGAAAGCAAAGAAACAAGAAAAATAAAAAATTACATGAAGATTGTGGGAAGAGGAATCCGCTGGATAGAAGGGCATTGCATGAAAAGACAATGGTGGTTTTGTAAAAAGGCAAAGTTGGAAGTCAATTGGACATTTTGGTAATTACCGTTTAACTGAATCAGTTGACAGCTAACTGATGTCATATGATCCTAACTAACTAATTGCTTTTCTTTAGAACTCTTTGTTTTACTTGTAATTTATTTTCAAATAAATGATTCTTTAAAAGCAACTTATCTTTAACAAATTATGAGTTTTTTTAGAAAAGGTGAGTAAAATAAAGAAAAGCCATGTTAGTGTGTTACTTGTAGATCAAGACGGAACATATTAATTATATTACTATAAAAATATGTATTGAGTTAAATTATTTTAGTTTTTTATGTCTATTTTTTTCACCTACAAATAACTTTATTTTTCACTGTAATTTTTCCCTTTTTACTCTCTCATATTATTTTTATACTATTTAAATAAACCATTAAAGACTATTACGGTTAGTGGTAACTAATTGTAAACCTTTTATCTTTACTTTTAATAATAAAATTAAGATTTACAGATAAATTCTCAAAATTGAGAGTAATGATACAATTCATTATATATTTGAAAGTCATAAAATTAATAGTAGGAGTTAGATTAAGATAAAAAAATAAAAAAAAAAATAAAAAAGCTAAGAATGAGAAGGAGAGTTGTATAGAGTACAACTATGTCTAAGAAGCTTATCTACGATGTCTTACAGCCTCTAACACTAAATATTCATATATAAAAAATATATAGTGAATTTTAAATAAAATAATAATTAATTTAAATATATTCTAAAATAGAAGGATGCAATTTGCCTTAAAACACCCCTCCCCTCCAGTGAGCCTTTCCCTCTTTTGTAGAATTGATGGTTAAGTAATAGTTCAAACTCAGTCGTTTTTCCGACATTGTTATCGGCCTCATTGATTTGGGCTTTCAGTGATCCAAGTGAGCCCAATTACTGACCCACTAATGCTATTACATTTTATAATAAAGTGATCCACATTTACATTATTGTGACGTGTATGATCTAGAGCTGTTTACTAATTGTATCCACAGAACCACAGAAAATAGAAGCAAAACTATGCGAACAACAGCTATCTAAAATTGAACTCATGTGGCATAATTCTGAGAGGGTTTGGGTTTTTGTTTCCTCAAGGAACTTAATGGCTTCTTTCCTCCACATCACTTGGTAATTGGAGACACATAATAAATAGAATATAATATAAAATGATTAAATCTACAATTCCTCAAAACCAAATACATAATAAATAATAAAATCAAATACATAATAGTAATAATACATACAATGACTCTGCACAATGGATCGACTTATAGTAATGTAGTGGAGCATATTTGTGTTTCTATATATTTTTATGCTTAAAACATACCTTTTTATGGTCCTTCATGCAATCTATTATCTCAATTTTTGTAAATAGACATTTTATTTATAAATATTAAATAAATAATATAGGAAACTACTAAAATAAATAACGAAAATACATTTTACACAATTATTCTTCCTTGCATTTTACATTTAAAAAATACTAAGATAAGTAATGTATGAGATGTTGTCAATTTAGTCCTTAAGAAATGAACGATTTACTTAATCATTGAATGTGTAAAAAATTAACAATAGGACCTAATTGCTGAAAGTTTTACCCATTCTATACTAAAACAAATATTTCTTTCTTTTTTTCAATTCATAACATATTACACATTTTAAAACCAAATTAGTAACTTAACAATAAGATAAAAAAATTTATAACACACTTCTTCTTTCTTTTTTTCCAAAAAAACCATTATACCTCTCAATTTTCACTCTTTAATAAAATGGTTTTATTCTATTTTTTTCTCTCTTTGGTTTTTCTTTCAGCCTCACTTTTTTTCCTCTACCCAGCAAAAGCTAAAAGTTACACCCTCTCAAAATACTTCAAGAGTGTCAAGTTACCTCACTTCATAAGAAATATAATAACTAGTAAAAGTACTCTTGTTTAAGAGCGGATATTCGTAATTATAATTTGAAAGTAAAAAGTTATCCAGGAACAATTCAAATCTCGCACTTTGGGGTAAGACTAAAACACACAAGTAAGCATTTTTTTGTTTCAGGTATATGTATTAAAGCATATGAGCAACTAGGTCTTGATTTTGGAAATCACAGTTCCAAGAAAGAAATGGAGTTGGAGGCGCAATTGGTTTGACTGAGTGCAGATGACGGTGCATTTGGGAAATGACAGGGGACAAATTTCTTGTACAACATGCTCTGATAATGGCATGTATAAGTTTTAATTATGTTATGGTTCCAAAAGAAAAATTGAACATGCAATTATTATGCTTCATTTATTTCAAAATTACATAAGGGCTTGTGGACCTAGATGGCAGTACAATTTACACTGATTTTGTATAGATGGAAGACATTTCAATGGTGCAGGTTGAAGTACAAGATTGGAATTTATTGAGTTGAAAAGGTAGAAGTAATGATTATGAATAAAAATAGTGTCCAAGATTATAAAAACGACAACAGAATTTGGAGAGATTAATGTTCCATCTCCAGCAAAGAGTTTGGGTTACTGGAACATGTGTATGACATAGATTGAAACATCTTAGTAGGAATAGCCTTTGACGAACATTCCCTTTGTGGCTTCCTCAGATTCACCTTCTCCAGTATACTTTCCAAGCTGAGCGAGAGAGTTGGACTTGGCACGGAAAATAAGTGCGTCTTGTGCTGCTTTCACGCTCTCTGGTCGCCCTCCCCATGTCTTCAAGCAGGTGTTTTGGAGGGCTCTGGCGTAGGAGAAGGACACGTGCCATGGATTTGGAGACTGGTTCATCGCATTCAAGTTCAAGGTTGCTTCAACCTCGGACTGTCCACCGGACAAAAACTGCACAATTCAAGACAACACAATTTTGGTCACTACATGAACAATTGTTTCATGGAAGTTGGAAGAATGGTTTTTTTTTTTAAGCACTTACCATGATTCCAGGGACAGCAGGTGGGATTCTTCTGTGAAGGAGCTTGAGGGTGTAGTCAGAAACTTGCTGAGGAGTGGCCTTATCCTTGGACTCAGCTCCTGGAGTAACCATGCTAGGCTTGAGGAGAATACCCTCGAACAGGACATTGTTCTCAGCAAGGTAGAAGAAAACCTCAGCCCACACCTTTTGGGCTACTTCGAATGTCCTCTCAATGCCATGCTCTCCATCAAGCAAGATCTCTGGCTCCACAATTGGGACCAATCCGTTGTCCTAAATCATTGCATTACACAATAAATAATTCAATAACCCCTTTAAGCATTACAGCTGCTAATCTAAATAGATGTATACCTCACAAATGACAAATAATATGCTGCATAATATTTGAATGATTTTGTTTCTTACCTGTGAAATGGCAGCATAGCGAGCTAGACCCCAGGCAGCTTCCTTGACTGCCAAAGCAGAGGGGCCATTGGGGATGCTCACAACTGTACGCCTGTAATGTAGAAGATTAAATACAAGTTAAAGTTTGGTGAGATGTGAAAATAGTTATGGACGATACATTGATGTTTGTTTGTGGGAAGCAAGCATTGAGGGATAGACACTCACCATTTGGCGAAACGCGCACCTTGCTCGTAGTATGCAGCTGAGCGAGATGCAAGACCATCCAGACCTTGGCACCACGACTCATCGTTGGAACCAGCCAGGGGCACCAGACCCTAGTTTACAGTACATCAAACCACCTCTTAACATTCGTGGTGAAAAAATTCAGAGGAGAAATACCAAAAAAATACAAGAATGAGATACGAGCACCAAATATAATCAAATGATACCAATTTCAATTCAAAACTTTTAAGTATTGTAATTATGAGTGGATTTTTTTCTCAACTAGACTTATAGTCAGACAGACTTGTTGAGACTTAGATACCTAGATACCTAACAATTTTTTCATACACCTACTACCACCAAACCTCAATTTCACCGCATTTCAACTACAAACAATGTTAATAACAAGGCAGAGAAAATAACAGTGAGATTTCAGTTGAGGAGGGTTACCTTGTCGACCTTAATACCGGGAACAATGTTCTGTTGAAGAAGGACGTCCACGATCTTCCTTCCGTCAACGGTGGATTGGTAGAGAGTTTCTTCGAAGAGAATGGCACCAGAGATGTATTGACCAAGATCAGGTGCTGTGACAAGTAGGGTACGGTATGCCTGGCGGTTAGCCTCAGTGTTCTCTAACCCAATCGATGCCAAACGCTTCCCGCACGTTGCATTTGACTCATCCATCGCCAAAATACCACGCCCCGGAGAGGCCACTGTTTTCTACACTCACATCACATCATCAACCAAATCATTACATTACTCACTAACTACCAATAACAAGTTAGAAGAAGTTGGAAAAGTAGTATATAATATAATGTACCGCGGTTTTGACGAGCTCATCGGCATAGGAAGCAGCTCTGATGGTGAGAGATGGTGCTGAAGAAGGGTTGCATCTGACAAGAGATTGCGGAGGGTGGCGGAGAGGCTGAGCTTTGACCCATTCGCACTTGTCGAGAACAGAAGATGACTTGAGAAGAGTGGCTGAAGCAGAGGCCATTGTTGAATGTATCTTACAATCTTATCTCAGCCACTACCAAGGTTTCTACCACACATGCAATTTATAACTCTCCAACTCTTGTTTCTTTCGGCTGAGGCTCCTTGCTTGACACGTGGATGATAATCTCTGCCATCCCCCTCCGTGGCTCAAATGCATGCTTTTTTTCTCACCTCCAACGCCAAGATATTTTCTGCTCTTGTCCTCTTCCTATGCAATGGTGCACATTCAATCACACCGTCTGTGGAAATTGAGCTCTCCCCATCGTTCCTTTTCCATCCTTCATGCTAGCAAAATGCCAATTCTTACTTGGCTTCTTCCTCTTCTTCTTTATTTACCAGTAATTATAAAAATGTTAAATCAAAAGAAAGGGAACTTTGTAATAACTATTAACCAGACATTTCCATTAAACTGAACACGTCCTTTTCAAGCCTTTTCATCTTGGAAGAAGACGTTTCTTGAGTATGAAGATTCTTTTTCCTCTACTACACAGGATTCCTCCAAATTTCTCATCAAGTTTTGACGAACACAAGAATACAAAAAAGAGCTGTGTGGCGCTGGGAAAGCTTAGGAACTCCTGCTACGCTCCTCCCTTTGTTTCATGGTCCAAGACGCTTCTTCCGGTTTCTTTTTCTCCATAACAAAATGAGAAATACTAAATTCACAACTTTCTTTTTTTTCATTTGACAACCTTTTTGTACTAACATAATAATCGGTAAAATATATTTTAATAAATAATTAAGTGATGGTTTATATAACTATTACTGATTATCAATATCAGTGTTAAAAAAACCAGTCAAATACTCTCTGGTTAGGTAGGCCCACTAAAACAAGCCCAACTTTATTCCTCTCTCTCCTAAATACGTAAAGGGACTCAAGCTGATACCTCGATAGTATCATTAGCTTATTAGGGGCATCGGATTCTGCACCCCCATATATTGATCTGCTCTCTTATAAAAATTAAATTTCTAATTTTACATTTCAAAAATATGTACGATGGAATGTGTATTTTGAAATATATTTCTCAATTTAGATATACGTTTCAAAATATACAATTCATACTGTATTAATATATAATGTTCTAAAATGTATCTCTGGATATAGAGTGGTGAGTTACTAATTAAACAGTTTATAGTTTAGTGGAAGCTTACTTGTTAGTTGAACCGCGTTACTACTCTTTTATTCGGCTCAGTACAGAGGAATCCACACATCACTGTAAATGAAGCCACGCATATGATTTTTTAAATAATCATGATCAGAAATCATAAACCCATACACTGATGTGTTGAAAAAAAAAAAAAAAAAAATCCACAGCTTGACAATCTCACTCATATTTCTTGGCAAAAGCAAGAAATAAGAAAAAAAACACGTTGTATAATCGAGCTTTTTGCTCTTCATCCTTGGCAGTGAAAAAGCCACCAACACCTTCTGGGACTTGAAATTGTGTAACATTAATACTATGTATCCAACACAAGCAAGCCTCTTCACTCTTGCTTTTCTCAAGATGAGAGACATCTTTTCTGTATATCTTTTTTTTTTATTTACAAAAGGTAAGCAACTTGGATCTGTACCCAATCAAGGATTGGGATTAGCAACAAAGTATGCTAAAATCCCAACAAATGGTGCATTGATGTATGTGGTTGGTTCGGACTTCCTAAAATCAGCCCTATCATCCCCATACAAATCATCTTCTCCGGGTCCTCCCACAATGGCTCCCACGAGAACATTAGGATTGGGATTGGAGGAGTTGAAGTAGATTGAACCTTCTTTACATGCAATGGCTTGAGGATGGTCCTTGATGGAGGGTAAAGAGGAGCCACGATGGTGAATACGCTGTGGATACTTGTTGCCATAGCCAACCATGTACGACATACCCATTGGGTTATCGCCCAAAATGTAATCAACTTGTTTCTTAGCACGCTGGCGAAGTGTTTGTGCATTAACATAGATGTTCCCACAGTTGATGGTTTGTGAAGTGCGTGATAGGTAATTAGCGTAAACCAATTCAAGGAAAGCAATTGAAGTTGCATGCTGCAAGTTGCTACCCCCTGGCCTGTATATGAGTCCACCGGGAGTATACTCTATATGTGAGCTTGATGTTTCGGGTATCAGTGTGCACAGAAAGCTCTCTGCCGAAGTTTTGTAGGAATCAAGAGCTAATACATTGCCTTCTAGAACTTCCTGAAAATGGCAAGTTTTGTTAGTGAAGTGATATATGCTTTAATTATTTGCATGAGAAAATTATGTAAATGATATATACGAGTACTTGTCACAATTCATAATTTGTGTGATTCAAAGAGTGATTGTATTGATTGCAAGGGTAAATGGGAAACTGACCTTGGAGACAAGAACATTAAGGCCAGCATGCTTGTTGTCCCAACCGAACTCATTTATATTTTCTTCAGCACCGAGCGTTTTGCCATTGCTTTGAATGTAGTTCAGGAAATTGTCGTCTTGGGTGGCCCTCCTTAACCATGCGGCTCCCCATAACAATTCGTCCTGCTCGTGTTAAGTAAATCACGATTGACATGTCAAAATCCCAGTCATCCCAATCACTCAAATTGCCACAATGTCAATTCTATCCAACACTCATACATATATATAATAATTACATAGTATATATTGCTTACAAATGGTATCCAATATAGTTTGATGCTGACTCAAAAGTGGTCACATGTCCCTTTGAGGCCGTCCCAAAGATTCTCGTGACCCATGTTAATTTATCTCATGCGAATAAATTATATCAAAGCAAACAAGTCTAGTTTAAACAGAATTAGTTTTTAAGTCTAGTTGTTTTCCTAACGCTAAGACCAAAGGGACATGGAATTATTGAATTTTGCACCATGGCATCGGTTTTATTTTTTCTCGATCTTTTTGCCAGTGCTGTGTAAACAAATTTGCTGTGTAAATAAATATATGTGAATTGTCCATTAATACTTTTCATGGTCTAGTGGACCGAAACTTGAAAACAATATCCTGGAAGGCTATTAATTATGGTCCATTGAATGTAAAAGGAAAAAGCAATCCCTATTGAAAGTACCGAGTGAATTAATTACCTGATATCCATCAAAGTCACAGTAATATGGGCAGACACCATCCCTAACATTGGCATTGTCACTGTAGGCACCCCTATAGTTATCTGCAAGTTGAAAAGCCTTGACAGCATTTCTTAGCAAAGTCTCTGAATAAGCAGGATCCGATGAACGAAAAGCCATAGATGAAGCAGCCAGTGCGGCAGCAGTTTCACCAGCCACATCTGAAGCCGGGTTCGGTGCATCAACAGCATACACAGTCCTGCTTGTGTCCATATCCTCGGGTCTTTCCCAACAGTTATGGTCAGAGATTGGATCACCTATCTACACCATACATACATTCATACATTAATTCTTAATTATCATTAGTAAGTTCTTTAATTTTATTTACTCCTTAAATTCACAGGAAATTGAACACAATGCCATCCTTGGCTCCTTGGTAATGTATATTCTGTCCGAGAAAATAAATAAGAAAATAAATAAATAATTAAAGTTGGCGTTCTGATATCAGGAGAGGACAGTTGGTAAGCCGTGAAACTCACGGATTCCGAAAAACAGTGCACTCGTGCATTACCAAAAAAAAAAGACAAATAAATAATTAGAAAATAATATACCTACTTTTTAATTTTAGTTATTCAATAAAATGTTATGTGACTACCTACACTCTCTTACACTATCTTCACTCACGGCCACCCAAACACACCATTATTTCACAAAAAATCCACATAAATTTCACTTATGACTAATGCCTAGTTTAAATTATGTACATTGCAGTGCAACTATTTAATAAATAATTTAATGATTAATATCTTTCAAAAATGAAATACATTATCTAAAACAATATATTTAAAGTTTAGTAATTTAAGAGAACCGGTGTATTTATAAAACAAAGTATTCAGTAAAATAGTTTTTTTCTACACTTTAGAGGACCAACTCCATTTAAAAAAAGGACCAGTAATGAATATTGATGAATTCTTATCTATTCTTCCATTATAAATAAACAAACAAAATGAAGAGGGAAGCCATCCTCCATGATTACACAATGGACTGAAAGGAGCAGATAAAATAAATAAATAAGTGCAGGGCAATTTAAGAGGGTGGGATACAAGCACTGTTATATTTTTTCAATAAAATTATTTTTCTCATGTCTCTTGGCTTCACACTTGTCACAATTATAATTAACTAAGAGATAATCTTAGACATATCATAGTATCAAAGATAGTATCAAAGGATAACAAATACACTAACCTCAAATTCTATCAACATAATGCAAGTGTAAGGGTGCAAAACAAAAACTGACACATCACTTGTTAAAACAAAATATCAATTACAATACAGAAGTAAAAAACAAATAAAAATATATGGATTAATTAGTAAAAAAAAAAAAAAAAAGATGGAAAGGGCATTGAGCCCGTGAACTACGGACCCATTCTGAGTTAGGAGAATTTACGAAACAGCCATTGGGTAGAAACGCAGTGAAGCAAAGCAAAGTGTTGGTAGTTATGTGAGTTGTTGATTTAGTTAGTTACCTGAACGAAAATGCGGTTGGGCTGAGAAACCGTTTTGAGCAAGTAATCGGTGGCCCAACGGATTGCCACCAGCGCGTTTCTGTGCTCGTCCGGAGGCATCATGTTGCCGAATTCGATCACACTCCAGGAGAGCATTGTGGTGGTGAAGGCCATCGGAAACCCGAACTTGATGTTGTCGCCGGCGTCGTAGTAGCCGCCGGTGAGGTCGACGTTGTAGGTCCAGCCGTCGCCGAGACCGGAATTGGCGCGCCACTTCATTCTCTGGTCCTGCGGCAAGAACCCGGAGCGCTGCCCCTCGAAGAAGAGGATCGCCTTGGACAATGCGTCCTGGTAATCGTGAGCGGCGGCGGAATGAAGTGAGAGAGAGAGAAGAAGGAGCAGAAAAACGGAAGGTGCCATTGGAGGGTTGGATGAGTGGTTTGAGAAGTGGGTTCGTTTTATTTATAATGGCGGAGGAGTCACGGGGAGAGAAGCAAAGAAGAAGGGTATGTTGTATGTGTGCGTTGAAAGCGCCGACACTGAAAGTAGAGAGTGTCAGTGAGGTCACATGCAAACAAACACAAACACTATCGGAGAGAAGAAGAGAAAGAAGAGAATAGAGGTATGTGTGTGTGAGCTTTTATTTCTAGTGGGTCCCTTCCATTTCCATTTCATAACTCACTTTTATTCTCTTAAATTTTTTATTCTCTACACCCATCTTAATTATGGATTCTTCATAAACTCTTCTTTACTCCTCTTAATCTTTCTGTTTATATTTCTACCACATATTACATAAATAACAAAAACGACTGATTAAATACATTGTATAGCTTGAAACGTAAATAAGTAAAAAATATATAATAATATTCTTCGAAAGGAAGAAGTATAATATCGAATCAACAGATTTAAAGAAAATATTACGATACAACAATATATTGAAAACATAGATTCGTGTAATAATATTGAATACTTTAAGTCTCATTGTTGTGTTTAGTTTCCTATAGCATTTAGGTATAGCATTTAGGAAGACGCATTTATTGTGGTTGTTTTTGACACTTCGTCTTCTTGCTATTATATACATTTTACAAAAGTTAGTCAAAATAGCTTTATTTGTATATACTGAAACCTATAATTGTCACCCCAGAGGGTCTTCAACTGTTACATTACAAAGAATGACCCCAGAGGATGTTCAACTGTTACATTATAAAAAATGAGTTAAGTTAGTTTTTATTAAAAAAATAAACTTGAAGTCATAATCTGTATTTGATAGTGAATTTGGTGATAAACGTAAATGGAAGTTCGTTACAATTTTCTATATACAAGGAGAGTTAATGAAATATGGTTTTAAGTAAAGAATGTTGTACATAAGACATTTATGTATGGAAGTAGTGTTTTTGTAAAGAAAAGTTGAGAAGTTAGTGGGTGGTGCAGTGGATTCCAAAAACAGACATATAAAGGGACAAAAATATACTTATCTCTCCATTGAAGATAGCCAAAAGAGACGTGGTGCACATATTATTTTAGGTTCTTTAATCCTTCTCAACCCAAATTGGTTTCCCTAAGACAAGAGTGAGAATGAAAAGCCACTGAATATCGCAAAAACATGGAATTGGTTCTTCTCATTTTGCTGCATCACTCAAAGAATTTTATTCTGCTTTAACACCTTGTCATTTTTTTTTTTTATCCTTTTTAAGATATCTAACCACCTTGTCCACCTAAGTTAAAAGGAAAGTTTTCCATAACTTAAAGTTTTAAAATTGTACATTTTATCTTGATTTAATTTTTAGGTTTTTTAGTTATAATATTTAAAGTTTAGTTTTTTTTATTTAATAAAATTTATGATAGACATCACTATTAACTTTGATATCTCAACTAGTTTAGTCTTTTTATAAGTTATAATTTATTAATTTTGTTATGCCAAATTATAAATGAATATTCTTTATTTTTTAAACATCTAATTAACCTCATAACAGGTTTCAAGGCACATTAAGTAAATGTTTTTATGTTTTTTTTATCTTAGATTATTTTCTTATACAACTTCTTAACCAATTCTTAATATCAAGATAGTCAAAATTTAGATTTTAATTGTGAAAATGTAAGACCTAAAATCTTATATACTATTTGCAATTCAAAACTCAAACAAGATGTAAGAATCAGTGAATAAAATGAAATAATAATTACGATTTTTACCATTTTATTAGATAATCGATTCAGTTTAAACCTAACTCTAGTTAGAATTTAATATCATTAAAATATTAGCTTGTTAGGTATTAGGAGTGATGGACCACCCAATCAAAATTAATGTAATTAAAATTTTAAAACAAATTTTCACATTAACAATTCTAATGCACCATTCTCTTTTGAATGAATATTTTCTAATGTATTATTCATCTTCTTTATTTGAGTTTCAATTTCAATTAAAATAACATTACCACTCAATTAAACTTAATTTAATTAAAATTTAAAACAAATCCCAAACTTAGTTCATTTATTTGTTTTATAATATCTCTCTAATATTTTTTTTTATTTCTTTTACTTATTTTCTTTACAGATAAAAGAATGCATATTATATATATATATATATATATATATAAATTGAATTTACTATTCATGATATAATCTCACTATTTTATAAGTTTCGTCACGATTTTATTTATAGTTTTAATTTTAACTATTTTATTTGAGATCATCCATAATAAATTAATGATATTGAAAATATATAAAATACTTATTGTATAAAATTTTAACATAAAAAAACTGATAAAAATATATTCCAACTCTTAAGTTTAATAAAAAAAAACTATTTTTGTCAAGATAAACATTAAGTCGGATTTAATTTTTTGTTTAGAAGAATTCGATTGAATTTTGAGGATGTAAATTAGAGATTATTATAAATTTGGATTGATGTAATGGATAACTAAGTCAACTTAGTCAAATTTTAAAAATTGCAAACATGTAAAAATATTTACATAAATGTCAAATATATGCACAAAGATTCAAGCTTAACCTAAAACTTCAACTTATACACCATTTTTAAACACATTACATTTTTATTGAATAAATCTTATTATATAATTTCTATATTTTATAGTAATACGATTATGATTAGTAAGACTATTCATTAACTTTTTTTAAAGAGAGACTTCTTTCTCTTTTTTTCTCTCCTCATATTTCCATTTTTCCATGCGTTTTTTTTTTAATATAATTAAAAACTCCGTCCAAATAAAAGTTAAATGATTGAGTGGCTCCAAATTTGATTCCCTTTAAGAAAATCAAACAATCCAAACTAATTAATATTAATTAAAATCTAAATGTATCTAAAATTTGAGTTGATTTGTGAATACACTTTAATGTGAAATATGATTATTAAAATATAAATAAATTGTTAATATAATTAAATAATAAAATTGAAGTCACATATGAAATATAATTTATAATTCTTAACTATATTATTTTTTATTAATTTTTTTATGACTTTTTATATATTTGTAAACTAAGTTGTAATTAATGTGTTAATATACAATTTATTTAAGATAAAAAGAAACATAAACAAGTTTCTTATAAGTTTGTTTTCTCTTCGATAAAATATAAGATTATTTTTTACTAGTGTTTTCGATTTCTTTTATTGATATAAAATTTATAAATTAAAAAACACATTTTTATATGTGGACTCTTTTTTATTTAGACTACCCGTCTAAAAATATGTTTACACGTGGAAGGACTTTATATAGACAAAACATTATGTATGAAAACATTCTATGTTTATTGGTAATTCAGAAAATATACCTGACCTTTATAGTTATTTTAAATCGAACTAATTAAATTATAGTTACTAATTTGCTAAATTTCAAACAGATTTTTTTATAAGCAATCAAATATTAGAAAACGGAAATCATGTCAAAGGATCGAAATCTGAAATGGAAAACAAGTAAAAACATTCTATCGTGCAAGAGAAAATACCATGTTTTTTAGAGTTAGAGATTGAAATGTGATTTTGTGATTTTAAATTTTTAAGTATAAATAAAAAAATTGAACAAAATATATAAAAAAAACTTACAAAACTTATTATATCATTAGTTTATTAGTTTATGTAAGTCTGACTCAGTTTTTATTATTTATGAAATCTTATTTTTTTTTTTCAATTTTTCCAACAAATATTCGAAGGTTCGTGTAAATATAATTGTAAAAGAAAAACACATTATCAACAAATAAAAAGTCATTATTGATATAATTTTTAAGACAACTATTATATAAATCAAGGCATACAATAATTCATAATTAAAAAACATAGATAAATTTTTTATACTATCGCTGTGTATACTATTTACATTAGATAGTAGACTAAAATAATCAAATCATATTGATATCAATATTGTGTATAAAATAAATGCTTAACAGAAAATACAGCATAGAATTCAAGATGTTGGTATTTTTTTCAAGTATGTACCCTTTTATTTATCTTATTTAATGACTTTTGTGTTAGCAACATGCTTTTGTTTATAATCCGTTTGCTTACATATTAAAAAATATTCTGTCAAAAATAAAAAGGAAATTAATTTATAATACAACTTTGTTTAACTTTTCCATAAAATACTATTTTGGAAGAAGCTTTAAAGAATCAGTTAGCGTCAATGTTTGGAATTGGAAGAATAATTTCATTTACCATATAGGTAACTTCCATTCCTATTTTTTACTTATAAAAACAATATTCAAGTTGATCAAACCGAAGAAAGAAAGTATGAAACTGCATAAGAAGATATGGTAGATAATTTTAGAACATGCCTAAATTACAAAAGAAAAATTATTTATTGTGATAAGAAAAATCTAATGGTTTGGATGAAAATATCATTTCAAATCAAATCTATTAAATTAATTGAAAGTTTTAATTTTTTTCTAATTTAATTCAAGAAAACTAATTAAAAATTAATAATAATTAGTTTGGATATGAAGATTTCATTTACAAGTGAAACAAAATGAGTATTTTTGTTTATCAGTTATTATATATAAAGTTTTACGATTTTTTATACTTTTGGTCATAATATAAAATGTTTGATTACCTGAATAGAGTTATATGCAATTATTAGACAAATTTATGTATTTTTCTTTTTTCTAACCGTAAAATTTTTACATTTGGATATAATCATATAATCCAATCAACCAATTTTTACATATGTACCACCAGCTGGTACTGTCATTACCAATATCAAAGGTCTAATAAAGGATATCAGTGAAGTGCATAGGACTAACTTACATATTGGTGATCCTAGGCACGTTATTGGGGAGATTTACGATGATACTAACTGCTTTTGTTTTACATGCCTTACGGGGTGATGAAATTGTATACAAATTAAAGTCTCATTAATTTTATCATATAGTCTATTCTTTTCTCTCATTCTCTTTCTATAATAGATATTTGCTAGTATTAAATATTCATCTATCATTTTTAAAAAATATAAGGTCAGACTTTTAAAATCGATGACCATTGGCGCAAGAGATCACTCATCTTAAAATTATTCCAAGTCAATCATGTTCTAATGCTTTCCCGCAAAAAAAACGATTCTCTGCGAAAGAAAGACGTGAGAACCTCAATTTTCTTTCATTATTAATAATCTAAAAGCCAGTTCAACTGCCTCAACTACTTAACTCTCGCAAAAGACAACTCCAAGAAACACAGCCCCAAAACGACAATTAAGCAAGGCAAATAAACAACATACTACAATGCACAAGTTCTACATACATGACACATCCTTATACAACGTTTAGCCATGAAATTGCAAAATACTGTACAGTAAGAGATATTTCTCTGCCACTAATTGAGTAGAGCCCTAAAACTAAGTGTGTAGAAAATCGCAAGAATCCCCCTTCCTGCAATGTCCACTCTCATGATACTTGCAAACTCCTCGTTGTCCCCCAAAAGGAGGCCTGGAAGAAGCTCCTCTGCCAAATGATGACTGCCTGTTCCAAGATTTACCACCATAACCAGAATCTCTACCGTGTGTACCACGATCCCCTTGGTTGGGGAACCGATCTCCATTATGACTTTGCTCACTTCCCCACATGCCTGGATTCCCGGCTGGTGCAACCCAAACAGGATTGGCATTTCCAGGTGCTATACCCTGACCAGGTCCAACCCAACCTGCATTCACATTTACATGGGAACGGCCATGACCAGGTCCAACCCAGCCAACTGCATTCACTGGAGGTAGCCCCTGACTAGGAGCAGCCCATGCTGGATTTGAATTTCCTGGTGCTGGCACCTGCGCAGGCATCCAGTTTGCGTTCATATTGGCAGGTGCAACACCACCCCAGTTCATATTCTGATTTCCTGGCATGCCCATTCCCCAAGGCATATTGGGTGGAGCTGGAGAAGGAGCTGTTATGTTTGGCTGACTACTTGAAGCTGGTGGTCTCCAAGGCTCGGCGGTATTCATCCCCAGAAATCCAGGTGTGGGTAAACTTGGAGATGGATTCCCGGTGTTAAACGAGGTAGTGTTCTGCACAGATGAAGCATCAACCCAGGGGCCATGGGATGCTGCCTGGGCAGGCACAGCAGCAGGATTTGGTTGGGATGATACACCGCCCCAAGCCTGCAGTTCTGGCTTTGGAACCCCTGCAGAACCCCACCCTTGAGCTTCAACCTGAGAGTTGTGGCTACCGACAACCTGGTTTTGCATATTTGTACCTGCCATTTTGAGGTCAACCCCAGAAGGCAGAACAGGTGCCACTGCTGCAGATTGAGGATGTAACTTAGAATTATCTATAGACGCTGAACTAATACCAGGTTGTGAAGAGCCCTTTTCTGGATTTTGAACAGCGTGTTCTGCGTGTACTACCAAAGAGGCCTGCAAACCTCCATGATTGCCTGGAAATGAATTTCCTACGAGAGACCCAGGCAATGGGAGAGGTGTTGGTGACCATTTATTTTCAAAAGCCTGCCCCTTAGTCACACCAGGGGTAGTCTGAGGTGTAGGTGAAGGAAGATTTGTTGCTTCATTTCTACTACCAGCATCAGAACCCCAGCCATTTGCAGGGTTCTTGGGGACCTCAACTGCCAATGAAGAGGTTCTGTTTGCTAAAGAATTCATATTCTCTTTAGATCTCCAACTTCCTCCAGTGGTTTGTCCCGGAGAACCCAGTGTACTATGTGAATTTAAAGATCCACTATTTTGATCAAACGTTGGTCTTTCTCCAACTTGACCTTCCATACCTTGTGCAGCCTTCCTAGTGTAAGAGGCCGCGTAATGTAAATCATGCACCTTTTGAGCCTTATCCACCATCGATGGTTCTTTAGAAAAATTGCCTGCCAAGGCATCTGTTACGAGTATAGAATCATCTTGCTTCTCAGTGGTTCTCCAAATCCTCAAATCAGCAGGAAAGTAGCCTGTGTTACTCCATTTGCGTAACTGTACCATAGAAAATGGTCCCTGAACTTTTCCAGAAGGATCCTGGTAATGCCATATCTTTTCGGTTTCATTAATTTTCAAAGCTGAAGGAGTTATTCCGGCAGAAGATGGTGCTGCAGAAGCTTCCAATACAGCAGGAGAGAAAGAATCGGATGTTACCAAAGATTGGGTACTTTTAGCACCACTTTCCAAGCTTGAAGAGAGTTTTTGCCTCTCCCAGCTGTTAGATAGTTGTGATTCCCTATCTCTTCCCTGGTGCAAATGAGTATCATTCAGTACCTCATTAACATTAGAAGCATTTTCACCTTTGATTGAAAATCCCTTGTTGGACAAATTTCTGCTAAGTTCCTGATTCGCATTGGAATAATTCCTCGTTCCACTCCAAGAATCATTTGAAATAGAAGCACTTCTAGGAGAAACAATATCTCTCCCCCTCCTTCCAAAGGAAGAAGACCCTCTAGGTCTCATGTAGTTTTCTGCAGACGTAGAAAAAAAAAGGAGTTTACAAGTCCAAACTTACTTTTATTTGGTGAATCCTACAAATTCAAAGTGTTACGAGAACTACCTCGTCTTTTGTCATCCATTTCATCTTCATCTTCTTCAGACTCATAACTGGGATCCATGTTCGGATCCACATGTATCTCTGGAATTTCCTCCAACCTACGTTGACGTTCTTCAGGTGTCTTCAAAAGCTGCAATTTCTCTACACATTCTCTGAGCGTGAGAGCAATAGGTCAAGGATCAAGACAAAATAAGACTCGAGCTTTTCGTCAATTTAACATAATCATCAAAAATTGTTTGCTACAAATAATATGATAACTATATTATAAACAAGTAGTAGGGGGCAGCAAACATTATCCTGTAGGACAAAAATTTTAAATGACTATTATCCATTTAAATCTACACAGCACAAAAAGACAATGAAAAATCATTATGTATAGAATTGTTAAATATCACCACATCGAACACAAGCATTGCCAGAGAACTCTTTCAAAGCATTTATCCAACCATCCACCCATTTAACTGAATAAAGCCAGAGAAGTTTTAGACTGCATATACAATAAACCAATCAACTTTAATTTCTTTATTTTGTCACGTTTGACCAGGAAGTTAAGCTCCTCAAGCCGGTACAGAGCAGTCAATAATTTATAACTTACAGATGAACTTTACTAATAATTTATGAATTATCAATTCCAAATATATATGGACCTGTGTCAACAACAAATTTATAAAAGGGGAATACGAAAACAATCCATAGATTTCTATCTCTACATCCCGATAATGTCATGGATGGGTGTTATAAACAAGACTGAAAGACGAACAATAAATTGGAGGAAAGAAAATCAAGCAATGACGCAAGTAGTCAAAATACATCAAGGAAACGAAAAGAAACGAGGACAAAGTACCGCCAGATATATCATTATACATATTTGAATATTAGATAATAGAAAAGGATATTCTTTTCGGCGTCCTTTCTCACTGGCTCTATCACGGAGATGACTCAGCCGCACTATCTCAGTTTCTAGCCACTGTATTACAAATATAAACATTTGAAATAGATTACAAATACCAAGAAATATATTTCAAAATTCACAGATAAGAGGTTGAGTAAAAGACAATAAATCATTAAGAAATGAAATGCAGATTTAATGAAGATACACCAAGAATTTAATGTGACAAATTAAAACTAAATTGGGACAATAAGTAAAGTTTCAAATTGAAGTTATCTTCTATTGACTTCTAAAGTGAATGTCAGTCCGTTTAAGAGTTTATATCATCAATAAGAGTTTCCTGAAGGTCATTACTAGCAATGTTGTCAAACTCGAAACTCGTAGGATGATCGGAAAGGAGATAAAAACTCTTAACTCGAAGATCGTAACTCGACTCGTAAGAGTTACTAGTATATGAAAAATTATATCTTAAACATGTATATCCATGAAAAATAATAAAAATAACTTATATACTACTAAAAATAATTTCATAATTCATTCATAAAATATTTATGTCTAAAATAATAAGAGAATTGGC